>Ga0079086_1021304_pt1 | contig 42301 bp, 47 predicted proteins | sample ADurb_Met_01_Slu_FD_74555 | JGI IMG/M metagenome (GOLD analysis project Ga0079086, IMG submission 74555) | Active sludge microbial communities from Illinois, USA, of municipal wastewater-treating anaerobic digesters - ADurb_Met_01_SludgeMetaT... | ecosystem: Engineered > Bioreactor > Anaerobic >...
CTTCAACCTTGTGATAACAGCTTGACCAACAGCTTCGGCATCAGAAATATAATCTTGCTTTCCTCGCCCCATATAAGGCTCATTATTTGCACCTAGTTTTCTGTATCTCATCCTGCAAACACCTTTGAACTGCCACCTGTGATTGTCCCAGTAACTCCACCCACAACAACATTATCGCCTATCCTTGCAATCCCATTACCGTCAGGACTTCCTAGATCAACCCGCCCTCCGGTTACTGTTACAGTTGAGCCTGTCACATTTACTGCTCCTGTAGAACTCAAATTCAGAGTAGCGTTCGAGTCAATATTAATAATTGCGTCAGAACTAATAGCCATAACGCCTGTGCTACTTATATTCATCAATGATTCTGATTCTATACCCATAACTCCTGTGCTTTTAACATTCATTGTCCCTGACGAATCAATATTTATCTGACTATTCGCATTAACATTCACTGTGTTGAAGCTGTTTATATTTATCTCTCCATTTTTCAATTCTATTGAATCTTGATTTGTTTCATTTCTTATAACAACAGAGTCTGTAGAATAATTTGTTATCACTCTTGTTTGATTCCAAATTCCGCACAGCGCAAATGCATCAGATAAGTCATGCCTTCGTCCTGACAATTGTTCGTTTTCCTCTCCGCCTCTCTGAAACCAGTCATCTATACAAGTATCTGCAAAACAGACGAGGCACTCATCATTTTCTCTAATCGGCATAGTTATTACAAAATCACCGGCACGAGGCATGAATATAGGCACATCAACAAGTAATGGGACTTTCTTCGATTCTAAATTCCCATCAATAACAATCTTCTCTTTTGTTACAAGCTGAACCGTAGCTGTTTGCTTCTCTGAATTAAACGATTTGATAATCCCAGGAGCACAGCACCGAATCTCAAACTTGATTTTATGCACAAGCATATCATACAAGTCTGATTGATTACCTATTAAAGTCTGAACAGCTATATTTGACATCTCTACCTCAAATTTGCAGTAGGCTTTGCTCCTGCCCCACCCATACCTGCTATCATGTCAGGATTAACAACTCCCTGAACATTAGTGTGCCAAGTGTTTCCTCTCGTATCGCCTACATGATTAACATAAACCACCTTATATGTTCCTGACGGCTCAAGCAACTGCATATGCTGACCATACATAACTGGCATTGATTTAATTTCACCATGCCTTATATTTACTCTTATTGCGGGTATCTTAAATCTGATCCTAGGGTCAAGCAATGTTTGAAATGAAATCCCTTTAGGAATTTGTGTAGGCGTCCCTATCAATCCTGAATCAGGTGAAATGACAATATCGCTATCAGGCGAAACATCTTGAATCAAATCTGTTGTTGTCATTTCTCCATCTTGATTTGTCCCTACCTGCAGCCCTCTCACTTGTGCTTCTTCTTTTATTATACTCCTACCATCTCTAAAAAATACTGAACCTCTTGTTAAAGTTGAATCATCACTTTTTAATGAGTCAGAAGTCTTCCATGGCAGCTTCATTTGCTGAGAAACATATTCAATCTTATCACCGCAATTTACCGGTGTTGATAAAGTAGCAGATACAAAACTTGTTTGGACAACAGCTATTGAATCAACACAGTGCATAGTAAAAACCCTATCAACAACATTTTCTCTAACATCATAAGCATGCCAAATAAATCCTTGCCATATCAATCCTCTGTTATCTTTATAACCGGCTTCAATAGCAACCCTACCGCCCTCACTAGCAAGCATTTGTATGGTCTTGTGATTCATATTATAAACCGATACATCACCATAACTATATGCTGCCAACGCTGATGTTACATTAAACATGCACTTCAAAGCCTCATCGCCATAATCAGAAGAAGAAACTACAATAGCATCATTTTCACCGTATTTGTTTGTGTCTGACCACTTACTCCTAGGAATAACGGATATCTTCCATGCTCGATCAAATAATTTCTTCTTCCCACCAATCAAATGCTGTTACCCCAATACCATTCAAAGTCTGAACTGAAATTCTCATATGTTAAATCATCAAACGGCAAGTTAGATATTCCTATAACCGCTGTTGAGCCTATCTTTAAATACTGATACTGTTCAAGCATGTTTTGATAAGGAAGTATTGGCATACTAGCCAATACAACCTCTTTTTTACTCTTGTCTGTTATGTCGGCAAACCAATACCCCGCCATTCTATTAAAACGTAAATATATTTCAAGCTCTACAAGTTTATTATCAATTTCAACGGTCGTGTTGATTCTCTGATTTGCAATGTTCCTAAAATCTAAAATTTGTAGAGCCATGTTTTAAAATCCCCCAACAGGCATACCACTCATACCGCCACCTAAAATAGTATCAAATAAACCTGCTCCTAAATTATCTCCAGATTTAGGAGGAGCTCCCCACCCAGCCCCTTTTTTTGTAGCACCTGATGTTTTTCTTCCATAATCAGCCTTTTTTGTTAAAATAGATACATTATTTCTTTTATTCGAAGGGACATTGGTGCTGACTGGTAGAGAAGCGATAGCTGGGAATCTTGTCTTATCAGTAATACCCACATCTGCAATAAATACCTGCTCAAATATAATCTGGCATTTCAAAGAATACATCGTATTTTTATCATCTGTGGTGGATATCTGAGTAATTATCATATTTTCATATCTATTCAATCTTGTATTGACAATCAACGGAATTCCTTTTTTCTGAAGGTCAACAAATGTTCTATAGGCATTTACAGATTTGGAATCTTCTTTTGAATAAGCGTGATTGCTGCTCCCTATATCAGCGAACGAATCAATAGCATAAGAATCCATCGCATCGCTCATTCCTATTTCAAGAGTAACTGTAGCAGGCATCTGATATGAATGGTCTGCGATGGCTGCTCCAGTTTGTATCGGGTGTTTAGTAATCGTTCTTGTGGTTATGTGCTCTGTCCTTAATACAGCATCAAAGAAATAGTTTATATTATCTATTGGGTTCATAATATAAACCATTGTTACAGATGGTCCACCAACACCACCTGAACTACCCCAAGCTGAAGGACGGTAACCTCTAACTGTTGCCTTTGATGAAGCATCACTCATCACCCTCATTCTGTTTTCTATCACATCAGAAGGTGGTATGTCAAACATCTGTCGTATCGCCCCATACACAGACAGCAAAGAAGAAGCCCTTTCAATCGGCAAAGACTGTTGAACCTCTTTTGTTCTTCCAGTCATCTTTGACTCTAATTCCCTAAGTCTCTCTGAAGGAACAGCTTTTACTTTTTCTCTCTGTTCAGACACCTTTTTATGATGATCAATAAGCCTGTCTGCAGGAATTTCTGCTCCTCTTGAAACGCTTTTTGACAAGCTCTTTTCAATCTCAAGTAATCTGTCTGGACTTAAAGGTATATCTGCCATTACGAAACCGCCCTTTGTTCTTGTGCAACCATTACTATATTTTTCAGAAAGTTAGTTGTGTCGCTAACCCCAGGTAAATTCAAGTTTTCTATGTTAACCACATATGTGTCTGTAGACGGCTGTCCTAAAAAAGAAGTCGGTCCTGGTGCTGGTGCTTGTGCTGGTGCTTGTGCTGGTGCTTGTGCTGGTGCTTGTGCTGGTGCTTGTGCTGGGTGATTAGATTTCATTGCCTCTTCAACAAATTTCAGTTGGCGTTCCAAATCTTTTTTAGCCTTCTTTAAATCTTCATCTGAACCAAACTTATCTTTAAATACTTTGAAATCTTGGTAGGCCAAATCTATATATTTCCATCTACTTTCACTTCTGGCTTCTGCTACTTTTTTATTTCTTTCTCTTGCTGTCTGTAAAATTTCTTTATCGATAGCTTTTCTTTCTTTATGTGTAGTAGCTAGTTTTCTCTTCTCTTTTAACTCTGCTATTTTCTCATCGTATGGTTTAGCAGCTTCCATAATCTCAGGATTAGTTAGATGCCCCATAAAATGACCTACCATTTGTAGACCAAAAATTACCAAAGCAAATCCTTTTGCTATTTTTTCAATCAGCCAAGAAAAGATAGTCCAAAATCCTAAATTTTGTCCTCCTGGGTTTAAAAGTTTTCCGATATTTGTGGTCAACTGCCCTAAACTTTTATTTAATTTTGGAAGCATATCATCTATAACTTCCCACAGAGGTGCGAACATAGTCCAAGAATCTTCTCCTGCATCTCTTGCCCTTTTAAATGTAGCATAGTCGTCAAGAAGCAAGAACAAAGCTATCAGTCCAAGAATAATTGGGCGTAGAGCCATCAGGGCTGGATGCATAGATAAAAATACAAATGCCGCACCCACAGCCATAATACCTGTCGCTATTTTAGGTAGAGCATCAGTAGTATCTTTAATGACTCCAAAAATACCTTTCAAAACATCCCATAACACTTTAGCTATATTTATAAACCTACCCAAAAAGGTAGCAATTTTTTCTGTCCATTTTGGTAAATTTTCTAAAAGCCATTTATTTATGTTCCTTAACCAATCTCGTATCTTCTTTATCTCACCACCAAACATTTTAGCGAGATGATACGTAATCCACTCGGTTGCCGCACGCATGGTGGTCATAAGTTTTGTAAATTCAAAACCTACATCTCTAATCAATCTTAATTGGGTACTAGCATCGGCAGGAGTTGCAGCTTGTCCTACCAACTTATGTAATTCTTGATATCTTGCAAGAAGTTCAGGATTCCATGCTATCTCTTCAAAGGTAGCCCCCAAAGCTTCCATCGCAATAGTCATTTGCTTTGCGGCTTGTGTAGTCATGTGCATGCGCAAAGCAATCTTCTGATACTCCATATCGGCATCAGCAGTTTTCTTCATCAACATAGCAGTTGAAGTAACAACTGTAGTCAGAACTGATGCGAACGATGTTGCTGTCCCTGCAAGAATTTTAAATGATTTATTTCGTGATAGAGTATTTAAAGAAGTGTTTATATCTTTAAGAGCATCGTTAACTTTCCTCTGAGTAGTATTATCTACATCAAAGCCAACTTTAACCAAATACTCTTTTAATACATCAGTGACTGCCATTTAATTCCCTCTGCTGTTGCTGATACTCATAAACCCTTCTTTCATTTTCTTTTTTGACCATATTCATTTCATGCCAATCAAGAAGGTCATCATATAAATATGTCCCATCCCAAACTTGATGCTGTTGCCAATCTCCTGCCATCACCGGAGCATAAGCAAACACATCGATATTTACACATTGGATGAAGTCAATTGGGATATCCCTTCCTTGAACATCTCCAATGTGTTTTCGTCGAAAAAACTTTGTGCATTATACCCCAACACCTGAATTGTCAAAGCCATAACCAATGGAGCATTAAATTCCAAATCAGGCACACCCCATCTACCATCTTTCATCATCACAGGCATCGGAGAAACAACATTACCTACTGTTTGAATTTCGGCACAGTGCAATAAACAATCTTTTTGAATCTCAAAAAATTTCTCTTTACTCATCACAGGTAAATTGCCTTCGGTCGGAAGTCCTTCAATCTGATTACCTAATCCCATAGGCAACACCTGTGTGAGCAAGGTGTAAATAATATAAGAGCCTGTTTGAGCATCAAACTTGTTTAGTCTGAATTTTCTGTGCTTCCCTTCGCCCACCTTAATCTCTACATCTTTAAATGTCTCCCTCATTTTTTCTCCTTTATTAAATTGTCATTAAGCGGTCAGATTTTGAATCTCTGCCGCCCATAATACCCAAGCAATTTTAGCACCTGATGCTGCATAGGCTTTGTCAGGAATTTTGCCAAAGCTGACTCCCTGTGCTACATGGGAAGTCCCGTCATGAATATTTCTCAAAACTACAGTCATCATAGCCCATTTATCTGTAGATTCGGTCATAACAAAGTTATATAAACCTAACAGATATTTGTGCAGGGGAGAAGTCTGTTGGCATTCAATTCTAATCTGTCCATTCTCTCCTGCAATTTTTGAAACCATAACCACACCATCTGCTGCAATATCGTGTGCCGTCTTTTCCTGCTGCATAGACACTGTTACCGAACCCACTCCTTCACCTGTAAAAAGATATACAGGTGCTTGAGTAAAGAACGGGTGCGATATCGCCCCTGCCAAATCTAAAAAACTGTATGTTGTATGTCGTGACATTATCTACACCTCCCTTATCTATTAACCCATACGCCAATTGTGATGCTGTGAACAGCCCCCGCTTCTTTAATACTTATATAAACAGGCATGGCTTTCCTAGCCTCTCTATCTGCCTGTGACTGAGTATCATAGGATTCAGATTGACACACATACCCTTTAACCAAAGTATCACCATACATAAGGTTAAGAATATTGTCGCCTGTCCATCTGCCAGGAGCCAAAAACCCTCTATCAACAGCAAGCTCACAAGCATTATTGCAAGCGGAAATAATCATCACTTGACCGGCATCTGTCTGTGGAATTTTCAACTTCTGATAAAACAAATCCATGACATTTAACTGGATATCGTTTCTCAACATATCAAGGTTAATCACTTCATCGAAGAATACTCCACTTGCCATTTTACCTTGTTGAATGATGTTGTAGTAATTAGAGTAATTTAAATAGACGTTCGCATTTTTCTTATCAAGATATCCAACTTGAGTCTGAGTCAAATCCTCTACCTTTACTCCAACCTCGCCCTTGAACTTCAAAGTATAAGCAGTATTCGCAAGCCCTGTATTCGCACCCATCGCAAACCCCATAATTGCAATTATGGCGTATTCGCTTTGAGTTGAATATTGACCTACCACTCGCTTAAAGTCCAAAGCCTTCAATTTTGAGAATATATCATCTTCTGAATTTGTAATAGCCAACTCATCATCAGAAGTAAAGGCATATATTGAAGTAGGTAACGCTACTTCAGCCCATGCCGCCAATGCTCCATGGTCATCATCATTTTCAATTCCTAAACAAACTACAACATACCAATTATTGTCCGCTTGCCTACAAGCACTAACCGCTTCTACCCAAGACTCATCAGGAGAGACGCTTTTATACCCTACCCAAAGCTTACGAGGAGCAGGACTCTGACTAAAATATAAAGTTGCTGCTTTATATTCAGGGTCATCAATCTCAAACCCATCCTCTAGCAAACCATTCGGGTTACTGTATTCCCTTATGCGTTCTCCCGGATCAAATATTTCTGCCCCTTGATACCCAACTATCAGAAGTTCATTAAAACCACGTCTAGGAGCAGACAACGGTGAAATGTATTCTGTGACCTGAACAATATTTTCTAAATTCTGTGTTCCCATTTCTACACCTCATTATCTATTTACTGTAAATTCTGTAAGAAGCCCTTCTGCATTATTGACTTCTACATCAATACTATCAACTGTCTGTATCGGCTCTTCAAAAGAATTGGCTTCATAAAATCTCAAAGATAGGTCTGCCCTCTCCCACCACTGAGCTTGAAACAGTTCAGGAATTCTTTTCGGTGCGATGGATAAAGGGATATAGTAAATACCTTCACGATTTAGTGACCGCCTTGCAGAATCTGTATGCATGCCTATCATCAGGTTATACAGATTGCTTAACGAGTTATAACCATATCCAATAACATATAGTTCCATCACTCTTGTGAACCCCCGATATATAACATACTCAGGAGAGCCTTCTTCAAAAACCACATCATATTGTTTACTATACTCGTCCTCAACAGGTGTCGCCGTGATAAAAATTACTTCGTCTGTAATCTTAAATCCCGGAGCACCTTCAGTCTGCCAACCGATTCGAACATTATTTGGATTATCTTGCCAACCAAGAGTTTCAACTACCACTCCATGCAAAATATCTTCAAATTCATGGACGCTTCTTATGGCCATTTAATCACCTGTCATTCTAACTGCAATAGCTTTCCAAAAACCATAATCACCATACGGTGCAACCGATACGACTTTATAATAATCTCCTCTCCATTTTATCCTATCAGATAAACTTGAAGATGGAGTATTCCTAGTTGTGTAGATTTCTTTCTTTGAATAGAACGCCAAACTACCGGAAGCCCTATCAGCCTCCGGAACCATGCGCAATTCCTTGTCAGAAAGAACATCTATTGTTCCAAAAGCTCTGATTTGTTTTTCCTCTCCTTGCACCCATCGACCATTAACGAACTGACCAGTAGTACGTAAAATAGTATAAGCTTGTGCTAAATCAGAATCTTCAATTATTTCATCAACTGATATAACCATTTATCTTTCCTCTAGCACATAAGTTATACTTTTACGCATCTGTGCCGTGTCAATCAAAGGTCTGTCAAGTCCTTCCATGGATTCGCCTGTTTCTAACCTCCGATAAAACTCTTCTAAAACTTCTTGAGCACTTCTGGATTTACTCCTGCTCAATTTTCTTCTAATCGTAGAAGGTTTATTAGGTGCCCAATTATTTTTAGGATTAACAAACCACTGCCTTGCAACATTTTGAGCAAGTATTCCTACTTTCTCCATTCCTGATTTAAATCCAGCCTTATCACCCTTAAATCCCTTCAAAGTGGCATCAAACATAAGAGCGTTAATCCTCTTTTTGTTGTCAGGGTCTTCAATCGCCGGTTCTAAAACAGGTCTAGCAGGTAGCCCCTTTATTGGAGACCCATTTGTGTGAATGAATAATAACTGTGCATTATTCATTCCCTCATCTACTCTAGACTCCGCTTCTCCTTTCCTCTTTGGGCTTTTTCGCTCAGATGTATCTTCAGGTATTCCTACATATAAAGAAAATTTCTTTATATGCTCCAAAATAGCATCCAATACAATCTTATCTGTTTCTATTACATCTATAATCATACTTCAATATCCGTTTTTAATAACTGCATTCCTCCTATACCTACAATCCTAGCCAATTGTAGAAAATCTCTTCCATACCGGGTCATATTGAAATTTCCTGCATCTCTGAGCAACGAAGCATTTGTATCATACGATACAGAAACACCTCCAACACTTTTACTTGCGATTAGGCCCGTACTCTGTGTCACTCCTGAATCTCTATCAGCTGCATCTTGTGCCTGCCTAGACAAAGCAATATTATGTGCAACAAATAAATATATCCCCTGTTGCAATAATTCACCCCATCTATTTACATTCAATCTTTTATCAGCCACATCCGCCCAAAATCTCATAGTCCCATAGGCACTCTCATCAGCAAATTCTGGAAACGCTTCGATAAATTCTGCAACTTCAAAAGCCATCAACTACCTCTTATATCTTTATCCTTCTCTTTTTGTAATTCTTTCAAAAGGGAGTTCCACTTAACCTCTGTGGAACTCCCCCTCTCCTTCTTAATTTTGACCGGGGGCTCAATCTCGCCAGGAGGAATAGGAGCTTCTAGAACGGCGGCTCCCGAAGCTATTAATCCCTGGATAAACCAGTGATTAATTACCGACTCATCAAGATTATGAACCCCCGGTTTATATACCTTTCTACCGCCTCCCTCCGGTAATAAAACGGGTATTTTAAATTTAATCTCCATCTTCCACTCCTTTTGTAAATGTTACTTAAATCCCGTCCATATACAACACAGTCTCAGGATACACAATCTCCACCACTCCCAACTTACCAAAATAAGTAGTTAGGTGGAAAATGCTCCTGTACTCAAGAGGAGTCCTCTGTAGCGGAACCAGCGGATAACGAACACGATTCTTATCCTGAGAATAACAAATCATGCGGTCAGTCCCTGCAGCAGGTGAACCAGCCTGAGTTCCCAAACCTGTCAGCCATTTGCAAGGCTGAATATCAAGCTTCTTACCGTTAATTTTCAAAGCAATACAGTTATCCTCAATAAATTGAAGAATACTAATATTACCTGCTTCAGAAACCTTGCGGGAAGTAATCTGAGCAAACTGTGTAGGAGGCAGGAGAACTTTGCTTGGACACACAGCTGTTCCTGAATTCTCCCAGCAAGCAACAATAAGGTCGTTAACATCCCTCAAAATCTCATCATGAGTTTTCTCAGTCCACTGAGTATCGCCCTTTGCTCCCTCTTCAACAAAAGAAGATGTAACACTATCCGAATTCAACAGTCCCTTCTTCCCCACAGCAGTGTCGCCAATGTACACCATCTCATCAATATCCATCTGCCACTTAAGCTGCATGCCCTGATATTTCTGAGCATCAACCGGACGACCAAGTTGCTGAGCAGATAGTAACTCTGGGATCGTGTAGGAAACTTCCATACCCCACAAATACAGAGGGTTAGAAGTCTTTCCAATATCCACAGCGATTCCAGGAATAGCATTACTATTCTTCCCAATAAAGTTCTTTCCTGTAGAATCCATGCTGCCTGCTGCTGCGAAAGTAGAATTTGTAAAGCTGGAAGCATCATCTGCCATAGAAACATCTTCACGTAGGTCAATATCACGACCCCACGTAATTGAAACTAACGGTTCATGAAGAGTTTTATCTAGACGTTCCAACTCTCCTATCATGAAGGCACCAGTACTATCAATTGTGTATCTATCATATGTAATCATAATGTTAACTCCTCCTATATACTTACTTAAATATTAAACGAAATTTCAACGTTGCCGTCAGCATCAGCCTCGCCCATAAATTTAACGCTTGTCAACTCTACGGTATTGCTAGTATCAGAATCGCACTCCAACCCGCCAACAGGATAATCGTCTGTACCGCCATCTTTCCTTACATAAACGGTAGCATTTTTAACCGGAGTTCCTTTCTGAACCTTCACAGTCATATAACCACGACGCAGAATATCAAGCGGCAAACCAATCGGGGGAATCCCAGCACCTTTAGCATCACCAGTTCCACCTGCTGACTGAATCGGGAAGGGGCGAACCGCAAATCCATACACATCTGCAGCTGCATCAGAACTGTGATTAATTGGCTCAATCTTTCCATTTACCATTTTTACAGGCACACCATACAGCTTAACCGGCTTTGAAGAATTCATTATCTGCGGTTCAATGGTTGCATGCTCTCTTCTTGTCACATCTCCTGCAACTCCGGCAGGCATTCTTTTATAAAACACATTACTCATTATACTTACCTCCTAATATTATCTTTTCCAAAATTCTTTGTTTCTTTCGGCTATCTTTGATATTTCCTCTGAAGATTGCTGAAAGTATTTTCTAGAATCAAAAGTGCCCTTTTGAATCTTTGAATCTCTTGTAGCTGCAATCATTCTACTAGCTGCTACAAAAATACCCTTTACTTCTGCCCGACTAAGATCTTCAACCTTCTTACCTTTCAACAAAGGTTGAACAATCGAAGCATTATCCGTTGTTATTGCTTTATCCAAAACCCTGCGTCTCACGGAATCAAAATATCTTCTTCTATCTTTTATCGGTTCCTTCAACTCAATATCAGGATCAATGATTTCTGCATCACTTGAAAAATCTGCAAAATCTTCATCTTCCTCTTCTAAATCACCTTCTTTCTCATCTCCAACTTCTTCTATATCATCCCCTAACTCATCTTCAAAAGCTTCCTCAATTACATCAACAAGAAGTTCCAAAACTCTCTCTATTTTGTCAAGACGATCCATCAACTCTCCAGAAGTTGCTCCTCCAGCATCCTCATCAGGATCCTGATCTTCAACCGACTCCTCTCCTGAAGGCTCTTTAGCAGCCTCTCCTGAAGGCTCTTTAGCAGCCTCTTTAGCAGCCTCTATTGCTTCTTCTGCCGCTGTCACAGCTTTCTCCGCAGCCTCTTTAGCCTCTGCTGCTGCTTGCTGTGCCCTTTCCGCATCATCCGCTCCCTCTACAGAAATCGGCTCTCCTAAATCAGCATCCTCCAGAGAGTCTGCAAACCTTGATTTAGGAAAGATGCGCTTAAAAAGTTCTTTTGGTCTCATAGTGTTTACATCCTCCCTACTTATAATAGTATTATTGTTTACACTATCCTCATCTTGGATAGCACATCTTGAACCCGCTCTCCCCTTTGTGACTAGCGCTACATGATTCCCTACAATATTACTCTGCCTCCCTCTTCCACGTTCAATTTGTTCATATTCAGCATCATAGCCTAATGATACTTCTCTTAATCCTGACTTCACTAAATCAATAGCTTCTTTAGTAGTCACTAAAATATCACCAAGAAGCATATCCTCCATCTCTCCATCACCACGATGGACATTCTGAACATAACCATGAGATAACTTCTTCCAATTTTCTGGAGTCACTATTCCATCAGGATGATTGATAACCAAAGGTTTTCCCTCAAAGGAAGCTATGGCTCTTTCACTGAACACTTCATCTTCATCTCTTTGAATTTTTACTACACCATCTAAACCGCCCTCAACAGGCACTTCAGCAGCAGTGTAATCAAATTCACCTATCCTGGTAAGTGGCACATCCTTACAAATTAAAAATCCTTCTGGAGTCTCGCCGATGTGCTCGCTTAACCTTTCAGATACGTAAAATCTTGCCATTCTACCTCCTATCCCACTTGAATGTCAAGTCCTTAAAATGAACAAGAGCAATTCTACCACTATCAAATTTTACCTTTACCATACTACCCTCAGTTCCCAGTATGACTACTTCTTTACCTAACAAAGATTTATCTACTCCTGATTCACTCACTGGATTATAGGTAGCTATGCTGCCAACTATCTGATCTTTTGTCTTCCTATCTACTCCTGTAATCGTGCCTTTGTTTTTAGATGCGTAAAAAACACTTTCGCCTTCCTTCTCTCCATACTGCTCCTTCATAGCTCCCATTATCTTTTTGCCTTTTTCAGTTAATGGGTCGCCTGTGTAGGTATCCTTTTGCAACTTATCAATCTCTTTCTGATACTGGTCAACACTGTAACCCATCTTCCTAGCAGCGTCCATGTTCTTCTGAATCTCACCAATCTTGACTTTTAACGCTTCACCTTTTGTAAATGTATCGACGGAATCCTGATTTGACTTCAAGTTAATGACCTGTGTTCCTTTACCATATTCTTTCGCCATCTCTTTTGCTGCATTAAAACTATTCGTGTACAGAGGCTCTCCCATTCCAGTAGGCAAAATAATCTTATACTCCTTACCCATCTCTAGTTGTTTCTTATCAAAATCAGATAGGGCATCCTCTGTTATATGAAACAAATCCTCTCCTCCTGAAATCACCAATACATTTCCAGAGGAATCTTGCAACTTATAAACAATTGATGGGGTCGCTCCTTCTTCAGTCACTTGATTAACAGGCTGTTCCACCCCTATCACAGTATAAGACTCACCTGCCCTCACGCCTTGCCCTTCTTTGATAGCCATCAAGGTTTGACCTTTGTGTAGGGAGTCGGCTATTTTAGAATCACGAGTGGCAAAATCTTTTGATGCCTCTTCAAAAGAGATAAAATAATGCCCGTGAGAGGTGCTCCTGTCATCGCCCCTGTAAATAGCCCAAGTGATGTATTCCTCTCTACCGCCCCTGTTCCATTTCGCAAGGACTATTTCTTTATCAGGCGCAACTCTTTTCCTAACAAGCTCTGTAGCTCCATTAGGTAAAACATTATCCTTTGTTTTAGAATCACGAGAAATTATTCTCGCTGTCTTTAATCTTGAACCAGATACAGCATCTGTATTACCATTTTCTTTACGTTTAAAGAAATAAGCTACATCGCTACCTTGCCCTTCTTTAATCGCTGTCAAGGTTTGACCTTTAAATGACTGTCGATTATCTGTAACAAAAAAATTGCCTTTAATCAAACCTTTTACCTTCAAAGCTTGCACAATGTCTTCAGGTAATTGATTAATATGCCATGGAGTTCCCCAATTACCACCTTCTTGCCTAACCCTTGCGTGAGTCCCGTCCATTATCTCAACATCACCCATCCATGACGAATGGGTAGTAATATGAACAACTTTGCCATCCTTCGATGTCTTCCCAAAATTACCAAACCCTTTTCCAGAACCATCAAATTTTCTCTTTCCTCCACAAGCTCCTTGCATCCGCACATCAGCTGTCTTAGACCCACCTTTATTCATTTTTTCAGTGTATAATTTATATAAACCTATATAATTATGCCTATCTAAATCACCTGTCTTCCCCAAAGCCTTCATCATAGCTTTCTTTTCTTTTTGAATCTTAGTTCCTACTACAAAATAAAGACCTTTTCCAGAGCCTGGTTTATCTATCATACTCTCATACATCTCTTGACCACGCTTAGGTCCATACTTCTCTTGTAGTAAACCAGAAACATGGCCATAATCTATAGGACGTTCAGAGGAATTTAGGTAGACACCGCTAGTATCTGGGGGATATATTCTTACAGACCTATCAATATTATAGGGTGTCTTCATTTCAGTCCTAGTCTCTGTGTTTTCTCCAATTTCAAAGGGTTTTAAATACTGAAGAATTTTCTGTCCACCTGATTTCGATTGTTGTTTTATCCCCTGAGACCTAGTCCTCGCTTTCCTTCTACGAGCCTCAAGAGCTGCTCTGCGAGCTGATTCAGAAAAAGCATCTTTAATTGTACTCATTTTCCTATCCTTACTTCCATACCCTCCAAAGTATTTAGATGGCACTTTATTAATTCTAATCCTAATTTGACCCTGAGTGGTAGCTCTTTCAACTAGTCTATCAGGATTATTAGCCTCACACTCCCTAAGTAATTGAACCATTCCAGATTCATCTACAAACCCTGAATTTCTACCATAATCAGTTTCCAGCATAAACTGACCATTTCGGTACATTAAATCTGCCCCAACTGAATCTTTTGTTTTAATCTTCATCTCAACGACCTCTAAATTCTCCTCTTCTTACAGAACTAATCTTCGAACTGTTTCCCTCATCTTCCTTCGGCACGCCTCCGGACTCCAAGCGTCTTTTGACTCTTCTATTCTAGAGAGCAAATTTCTAGCCCTCCCCTTAACGAATCTAATGATATTTGTCTCTTTTTCATATACTTCTCCTATCCCTTATAAATTTCTCCTGCAATTAATGAAAATTCCTCTCTAGACATCCGTCTAATCATTCCGTGAGAGTAAACTTTAACAGGAAATCTCATTTCCTTCCAATCTACAACAGGTTCGGGATGACATCGACAATTAAATGTACATGCAGCATGATAATTCCCATACACTTTTTGTCCAATCAATTTCTCTGGACTGGGAGGTTCATCCCAATTCACCAGAACTCCTTCAAGATTTTTATGAGAATCTCTAACTATGGCATCTCCTGCAGTTCTCCATATATACCAATTAGAACCCACACTTTTCGCTCTAGCCATTGTAAGTCCAGTTGTCATTCTTGACACTTCTGTTCTTGCAATCAATTTAGCTCTATTACGAGTAATGTCTCCAATTCTCATTATTTCTTCTTCTAAATCAACAGACCGAGCCCCCTTCCCTAGTGCTTCCACCAAAACTAAATCCTGAACTCTTTCGGCTGCCTGTAACGGCATTGAAGTTATCAATTCCACATTATCTCTGAGAAATTGCTCTATTAATGGTCTTATCGATGCTTGATTTATCTGTCCTCTCATTGTAGGCGGCATCCTTTCCAAAATAGAACTCCATCTCCCTCTTGACTCTTTATCTATATTTGATACAACTACAAAAGCTATCTTTTGAGCCCACTCACGTAGTCTAGAAGAATACTTTCCTAGATACTGGACGGCTCTTGCAGCTGCTTTACTAGTAAATCTGTTAAAATATCTTTTAATTATTTTTTCCACTTCTTCTGCAACAGATTCTAAAACCTGAGTATAATCCCTTACTATACTTCTAGTAGGAGTCACATTTTCCTTCTTTTCCTTCGGAGCATCTACTGTATATATAGAATTAACTAAAGTTAACATTATTACTCCCGTATCATTGATTTTAATACTGCATTCCAATTTCTAATTGATGCTCTTTTATGACTATCTCTCTGACTCTTCAGAGACTTAAATAATTCTTCTTCCGAAATACCCTTCTTCGCAAAATAACCCAAATCATCAAGTCCCAATCCTATATCACCACTATATTCACTCTTAACGGTATACCATTTGCCATCATCCTTCTTTTTCATTTTTAACATTCCACCCTCAGCTTTACCCTCATCCCAAATTTGAGCCTTAAGTGTATTACCTGATATTTCAGTAGTAAAACTGTTCAAATTCCCTCCCCTACCATGCCAATTCAATTCACTAATCGACTAACTATTCCACTTGCAGAGCTAGTTCCTTCAGATTCTTGTTTACCCTTCATCTTCCTACGACGAGCCTCTATCGCTGCTCTGCGAGCTTCGGGACTCCATGCGTCCTTCGATTCTTCTCTGCTAGAAAGAATTTTCTCTAATTTCTCACTTAACGAATCTAGTGATATTTGTCTCTTTTTCATTTCTTTCTCCTATTCTTTTATATACTGGAAGATGTTTAATATCCTCCAAAGTCCTTCCTGACTTCTTCAAATACTCATCAAATTCTTTGCTATTAATAGGAGGTAAGTCCCATGTCCTTTTTAACCAATCTGCATTCTCAAGTTTTTCATCTAAATTTATTAGTTTTGCCATATTCATCTCCTTACGACATTATTATTACACTCCCTTTAACGTTACAAACGCTCCTAATTTCTTCCTCTGTAAATACAGAATCACAAACAAAATCTCCTCTCACTTCTTTGGGACAACCTACCAGAGAAGTTATAGCTGTTCCATTACAGAAAAAGTTACCTCCTACAAACTCCGGAGCTCCTTTCAAAGAAGTGAGTTTTTCATTTCCATGACAATCAAAACTCCGTCCCACCATCTTAGGAGCCCCTTCCAACGAAGTTATATTTTTGTTATCTGAACAATAATAACTACCTGAGACATGTTCTGGACCCCCTCTCAAGGAAGTTAGGCTTCCATTATTACTGCAATCAAAATTAACCATCGTTTTTGGGACACCTTCCAAAGACTTTAAATTTTCATTCTTCGAACAATCAAAAATATCTCCTGTTATCTCTGGGCACCCCTTTAAAGATGTAAGTTTAGGATTATTACAACAAGTAAAACTTCTTCCAATACTCTTAGGAATCCCCTCTAATGAGGTTATATTATCCATATTTGTAAAAATAAAACTTCCTCCTACTTTTTTGGGCATCCCCTCTAACGAAGTTATTCCCCCACATTTAATACAATGAAAATCTCCTCCTATCTCCTCTGGTAACCCTTTTAGCGATATAAGATTTACATTATTTCTAAGATGGAAGTTTCCAGTCACTATATCAGGGGCTCCTTCTAGAGAAGTAGGAGTGTCAATATCACAGCTTCTAAATTCCATCACTTCCTTTGGCGCACCTACTAGAGAAGTTATCTTAGTTTTATCACAACAGAAAGTCCCCTCAACTTTCTGAGGTAATCCTTCCAAAGAAGTTATATCAGTCGCAGTAAGATTAACGCCACCTCCTACATATTCAGGAAATCCATCCAATGATTTTAGAGGACAATGTGTACATTGAAAATCTCCTCCTACATATTTAGGAGCCCCTTCCAGTGAAGTAAGATTCGACATCTTTATTATAAGAGACCCGTTAATCTTTTCTGGGAATCCTTTTAGAGAAGGTATTTTACCTACTATTATATCATCATACTCCCCTACAGTTTTTAAATCGTCCAAATCATCCACAGAAACTTTTTCAACCACATTAATATCTATATCACGTCCTATAACTATTACTTCATACTCACCAGTACACCCAGGTCCTGTAAAAGGGGTTGAGAAAATATCTTTAACAGGCACTTCTATAAAAAACACAGTACCCACTTCTCCTGCAAAATAATCAGCGGTCTCTCTAGAAAAGGAAAAGGATGATAACGGCTGAAGAGAATAAGACCCCTTTTCAATTTTATCTTTAACCCCTCTATACAACAAAATTTTATCATCGGGTTCATATCCTTGCTGTTTAAACCACTCTTGCGTTTCTTCATAAACAGCTTCTACAAACTCTCCTTTTATGTATCCTTCATTTGGTTCTACAGAAGAATCAAAATGATCAATTTCTCCTGCACCAAATATCTCTTTTACTACATATTGTAGTCCTAGTGAATCAGGGCTTCTGTCTGCAGAAGTCTCTGCCCAATACCCAACAAGTTGGTTCACCTCGTCGTAACTCACTCCCATCTTCTTGGATATTTTTGTTGCAACATCATCCTTATTCTTTTGTGGTGTACTTTTCTTATACTTATCTACTATATTCCTTCTTTTTCCCTCTAGATTATTAACTTTTATACTAGAATTTTTCTCTTCTCCACCCTCTTGTTCCTTAGCCGTCTCCCCTTCCCTTCGCCTCTGAATCTTCTTGTATTCTTCTGCATACCCACCTTTAGAAGGAATAAACTGACCTCCAGAAAAGTATTTACCCTTAATAGTTACTCCACCTTTAGGAGCTCTCAGCTGTTCATCCTCAATAAGATTCCTTCCAAAATCCTTCCCCATCATCCTATCTACACGTTCTTTAGCAGTAAGCTTCTTCTCACCACCAAACAACTTCATAACAATGCCCAAACCTATCAATGGTTTTATTATGCTACTTACGAAACCATCTTTAGATGAATATCCTAGTGGATTATCAATCCCCTTCAGTCTTTTTCGCAGCTCCCTCAAAGTTACCTCCGCAGGAGTTTCAGTTATCTTCTTAAGCCGCTCTTTCAGACTTTGTATCTCTTGGTCTGATTCACTCAAGAGAGATTTTAATCTATTCCTTAAATCTTTTAAACCCGACTCATCCAAATTATCGATGTCATTAAGTGCATCTCTTAATCCTCCTAACGATTCATCCTCACTACCTTCAGGTACACCGCCCATAGGAGGCATACCGCCCATCATGGGAGGTTCATCTTTCGCCTTTTCTATATCCTCATCTGTAATATTGGTAAATACACCCGTAATTCGTGAGTTCTCTGTCAATTCCTTCATAGCTATTTTCTTAGTAATCATTCCTGTTGTAAAAGCTGAGGAGACTGCACTCACTCCAGCAGAAGCTACCTGAACCTTTTCCATACTAGACAATTGCCACAAGGGGTTAAAATCAAACTCCAGATCATCTGGAATTGATATACCCAGTTCAGATCTAAATAAAAGCTCCAATATCCTCTGAACTGGCATTCTCATTTGATTTTCTTGGAGTTTATTAATGTGGTCATAATAATTCCGTAGATCCGACTCTCCTGTAGCTGATAGACCTGCAGGAGATTGACCAAATAATCTAACCAACGGAATACCCGTAGCCCCCGATATTTGCTGACCAAACTGAATCAGTAATTCATGAATGCCTGAAAATGAATATGTATGTGTTTGGAACTCATCCTTTGCGTCAAGAACAGTTAATCCTTCCATAGTCTGGAGCAGACGAATATAATTAAACTGTTTAATTATAGCCCCTTCTGTCTTACCACCCATTGCAAGAGCGTCTCTAAATCCATCCACTTTAATTGTTCTTAGATGAGCCTTGTGAAGCAATTGTGAAGCTCCAGCGGTAGCTGAATCATATGCGAGTAGTCTATCATACATTCTCTCAACTACTGATAACCCCCATAAATTCTCAGCTAATTTCTGTTGATACGGTAAAATTATCCCATCAAATCTTACAACACGACTATAATGTATTTTCTGACCAGCCATAACAGGCATTCCACTAAGCACTGTATAATACTTAGGCATGCCCATATCTATTCCTATCTCCGTAACTAACTCTGTAAAATCGGGGTCTATCATCCACCTATCAAGAACTAGAAGACCCTTAAATCTATTCTTACTTATAGCCTCTAAATTTAATGGTTTTGAATAATCTGCACCCTCAGTTAAAATAACAGCAATAGCTCCTCCATACAGCCGAGCCCATCTAATTGTGTCTGATAGCGAAGGCATTATCTTAAAACGAGTCATTGCTGACTGTATTTTCTTAACATCATCCGGAGATACACTAGTACTAATCGATATCCCTTCCCTAGTCATATCTTCTGCGACAGTGTCAACAACCTGTCCCACTATCCAGGAACTTCTATAAGCAAATTCCAGAGTTTGCCTATCTCTAGACAACTGAGGGAATTGAGTATACGAAGCATAGGATTGGAGATTCTGTGTTCCCAATCCTAATTTTGCTAGGAAATTAGTGAAACTATCCTCTGTTAGTTTTTCCGCCATCTACCTATTCGTTACCCCGTTCTTTTTGAACTAACCCATCCTGATGATGAGGGGGAGAGTACAGACTGTAAAGTCTTAAATGGGTATCGGAGTCGTTAATAATGTTATGGACACATCCCGCTTTGACGGTGATGGTTGTGCCATCTTGTATAAATATCTCCTTGCCATTAAGCACAGCCTTTCCTCTCCCTTCCTCAATCCTAAAAAATTGGTCTGTTTCTGGATGAACTTCTTCGCCGATTTCTTCACCGGCCTTCAAACACATCAAAACTAATTGTAGTCTATCAGATGTAAATAAAACTTTCCTAAAATTATTATTAGCCTTCGCCTCTTTTTCTATATTACGAACGTCAAATGCAACCTTATGATTCTTCTCCTCTATTTTATCATTATCAACCACTTTAGTATCATTTACTAATCTACCTTCTACCTTATATTTAGCAACTACTCTACCATCTAAAATGTCAACTAGTTCTGTTAGCATTTAAATATTTCTCCTCTGCTTCTTTTATTGTTCTGTAAATCTCCTTTGCCTTGTTCCAACCAGCTTGCCACAATTCCTTCTCTTTTGACCCTTCAATATATATAAACAAATGGGGAAAAAGCTTATACCTCCGATAATCGTGATATGCTCTAACACCCTTCATATAAATCTCTGTATAATCCATTTTATTAACCCAAAAATGTCACCCAATCAAAGGGAACCTTCCCATTCACCCATGAATGCCACACTGAACCTGCAACTCCATCCGAACAATCTTTACCACGACCCCTCACATGATCCACTTTCCTACGAATTCTGTCCTTTTCTAAAAAGAATAATTCCTCTTTAAAAGGGGCATAAAAATACCCTCTAATGTTACCTCTCAGAATTAAATCTACCAATAAATCATATTGTGACGCATCCTTATCCACAGAAAGCCTAACTGCATTTATTCCACTATTGATTGCCTCTTGTATCGCACTTGCACTTTGATACTGGTCATAACTGAGAGTCTGAATATTCAACCCTCTTCTATCTCTTAGATATACGATAAACTCTTGTATTTTCCTAACAGAAATCTGATCTGGGCGTGGAGGAGGATCTATTTTCACCATTAAATCAATTTGTACATACTCCCCTATCTCTTTATCCACATCTTTATGTGAGATCGCTAAGCCTGTTGAGTCCACAGCTAGGGAATTTTTAGATATGATCGTCTCAGCGTCAAAAACATGCATCGGGTCATCCACTGACAATGTATATACCCTTCCAACCTCTTCTTTTATCTCAATATTCTTTACATTCGCATAAAAATAATCTGGATGTAGATATTTCCCCCTTTTCCCCTTATAAGTTCCATCATTTGGTCTTTGAGTCAGCCAATACGACAAAGTTCCAGCTCTCTTATCTACAAACTTTCCCTTCGTTAATTTATAATATCTACCAGTATAAAAGGCAAGTAATTGAACTTCTCTTAGCAATTCAGAATTACACAAATGTAGGCTTCCAGTACTCTTAGTCCCATCTGCATCCCATAACCCATCCAGGAATGATTTTCTATATTTTAATCTGGATCTCCACAATCTTTTAGGTACTCTCTTATCATGCGCTCCTTTACAATTATATCCCATAAATTCCTTAAAGTATTTAATTAGACCAACACTTCTGAGGGAAACTGTTAGAACATCTCCATACCCTTCTTTCTTCCTTCGAAATATTTTTATGCTTTCTAATCCAATCTTTTCAAGAAATTTAATTAACTTCTCTGCCTTTTCCTGTTCACAATTTCCAAAACAAAAGCCTATAGTACTTCCATGAGTATACCCATCTCCAATTAGGTACCCCATCCAGTAAAACATCTCATTTACATCTTCCTTCTTAATTATAAAATTATGTGTCCGTTCTCCGCAATATTCCCAATCAGTAATCTCTTCCTCTTTAAATTCATACTCACCTACCTTTGAAGAACAAACGGACCTTAAAGGAGCTAGCCCCTTCAATTCTTTTGTTCCAAAATTAGAACTTACCTCCTCCCTTACTGTCTTTGTATGATAGAGAACCTTATGATTCACATCGCAATCCAATACTCTCCCATCCTTAAATTCTACTGAAATCAACTGTGATTTCCCTTTATCTAACACCTCAAATGAAGCCCACCCTACCCCAGTCCACACCTTCATCTTGGACACATCCATTCTATATAATTCCTGTATCGGAATTAATCCATGATCTGTTGTCACTCTTACATGTCCAGGAATGCACTGGTCTATATGGATATTATAATACTTTTTAGGATCGAAGTAAAATCCATCCATTAAGTAATCTTCAACCCTTTCATCTGTCTGATATGAAATTACAAATCTATCTTTTGTAAAAGGATGATATAATTTACCATCCTTAGGAAATGCGGTAGCAAAAGCCTCTTCATTCGTCATTATTCTCTCAGACTTTCCTACCGCTACACCAGCAATATCCGCAAGAGCCCTACCTATATCACTTCTAAACTGAGGTAGATACTCTACTGGTACCTGAATCCAATTAGACCTTTGAGCTGCTGATAATTTTTCTATGGGTTTTTCTTCTTGATTTGTTATTGAGAAATAAGCTGACAGTGCGTTTTTATCTTCATCTATAAATGGGTCTATTAAATCTGTTCCCTTAAATACCCAGAACTTCCTTCCACTATACTTAGCTGGCTTAGTTTGCCATGTAGTCGCCCTCACTACCATCACTGATGGGTCATCTACAGAATCTCTAATTCTCTCCTCTGTAAATGAAAGAGAACTATCTGTGGATGATACTATAATTGAGAAAGACTTATCATCCTCACCTTCTAAAAATCGTGAACGTCTTCTGTTTGTAGACTCATTATATATTTCCAAAGCTTTATCTAGTTTTGCCTTATCCGTTCCTCTTCTAAAATTTCCTTCGTCGAAGATAAGACCAAATAAGTCACCACCTCTATAATGAGAGATGTCGGATCCGGGAATTATGGCAACTTCCTTTTTAAAATCTATTACAGAATTTATTTGGGGATTTCTAGAAAATTCAGCTTTAAAATATGGAATTGAATCTACCAACTTCAGTAATTTACCATAACCAGTTAAATTTGCCTGTCTTACCGAAAGTGCTAAATAGACAAAGAGAACTAATGATGAACCTGCCAGACCTAAATATCTGGCAACAGGTTTATGACAACTTAAAATATATAATTTCCTAAGAAATATTACTAAGGCGCATAGACTCTTACCTGATCCTATTGCACCTGTAATTATAAGCTCATTCTTTTCTTCCTCTTCAAATTCAATGATTACCTCTCTCCAAAAAGGGTACAAATCATGAGCTAATTCTCCTAGATAATATTCATCCTTAGTCCATTTTTCTACACCAATTATAGGTTTTGCTAAAAATTTATCGGAGTTAGATAAGACTGTAGAGTTTTTTAAATCCTCTATTATTGAAAGAATTGGGTATAAATTACTAACGGGAACTTCTTGGAGCATTCAAATCCTCACTGCCTAGTCTCTAAAAGACCTTCCACAACATGTTTCATCCTGTCTAATTGATCTTCACCCAAAGAACGCAACCTTCTAGCTAACTCCAGAACCTCATCTGAATCTCCACCTATCTGAGTTGTATATTTACGAACAAACTCTGCCAAATCTAGCTGAGTTCGTCTTGCTATCTCATAATCGCTTTTAAGCTCGTCTATTTCCGTTTCTGGAATTGACTCCACATTAAACAAAATCTCCTCCGCCCTCTGGAGAAAATTATCAAGTCGCTTAATCCGTGCATTTATTTTCTTTAAGTCTATATCCATTATATTATTCTCACAAATAATATATTTGAAATAATTATATCATACCAACAGTAAAAGTCAAATTCTCCAAAATAAATTAAACTACTTCTTTAAGGTGACACCTCCTTCTAATTTTTTAATTACTTATCACAAAAAGTCAATTTTAACTGATTAATATTTTCTAACAATAATGTTACTAACAATCTATTAACACTCTTCAATTCTTCCGTTTAAATCTATCAACATCCAATCCAGTCTTCACTACAGGTTTTCCGTGCTCTTGAGAAACCATCTTTGCCCATAAAGTTAGAAAGGACGCTATATCTGTTGTGCTCTTTCTCAAGACAGAGAAGAAAAGGACGTACAACTGTAAAGTCTTTCTAGCCAGAGATTCGTTGTAAAATCCCCATACTGGTTCCCCTTCTACATAATTCCTTTCCAATATACCTTTTATAAATAAAGATATATCCTGCGTTGTAGACATAATTGGAGCTTGTGCTATAACGTCAATACACTCCAATACCTCTTTTTTCTTTCCTTCTGCTGCAGACCTCACCATCTTTTCTAAATATTGGTCCACCACAACAACACTATCTAAAAATTCCTTCTCTCCTAAAAGGCTAAATCTTTCTATTAAAGATACTGCATCTCTTACATGACCTTCTGACCTTCTAATTATCAGATGCTCAACTTTATCTGGAATGGAAATTCCCTCTTGACTGGCAACTCTTTCTATCGCCCTTTTCATTTCACTATCCGTCAAGGTAAAGAATTCCAAATCAAAAGACCTACTAAGTAGAGTTTTCTTCATTTTATGTTTATCTGTCGATGCAAATAAAAAGAATATATTTTCTGGAGGATTTTCTGTTATCTCCAACAACGCCCCCTGACCTTCAGATGAAATTAAGTGGCAATTATGTACTATTACATCTGCAGCTACATAGTTATGTAGCCCCTCCACAGTCAAGTCATACACAGGGCGATTATTGTAAAGCCATCTCTTCCCTACATACTGAGCCTCTTCTCTTATATATTTTATATCATCTCTATCTTCAATCTTCTTAATTCCTTCAATTTTAGCCAATCTCTGGCCTAATTCGCAGAAGGGGGTTATTTTATGATCTAAAACACCTTCAACTATATATGGAGCCACTAATTCTAAGAATTTGCTTGCATCCCTCACTGATTCTGTGTTTATATAGTAGCCTTTAGATCCACGAGTCTCTCTATGCATTTTAAACTTTATTCCATATTTCTCTTTGAAGTATAAAATTATACACTCATTCTCCTCTCTTGAAAATGAATGTGTCGCCAAACTTACTGCACCCACTCTGCAAACACATTCTCCGTTCTTTCTCACATATCTCATTTTTGAATGAGACCCATCATCTAAATACCATACAGCAATCCCAAGAGGACTTAATAAATCCAAATACTCTCTACTAACCACTTTCCTACCATTCCTATACAACAAATCCCAATATTTATTTAATTCGGGCCGAGACTTCGTCTGTCCCCTCCAAATCTCATCTCCCCATCCTAAGTTCTTTTCTAATTTAAAAGTTAAAACGATATCACCTAGTATATCTCTTTTTAATAAAGCCCAGGAACTATTCTTTTTTGACTGCAGGAATATTAATCTCGTATTATTTTTACCACTTTTTCTTCCGAGACGAGAATCTCCTAGCAAAGTTCCCAATATTACCTGATCTACTTCTTTTGAAATTGGGTACAATCTTCCTTTATTTTTAATCCCTCTCACCCTTGCTTTACTTTTAATCATCCTGGCAATTGATACCCTATCCCCTTCCACCAAATCTTTCAATTCAACATATTGAGACCCTTTTAAAACTCGGTGTTTTTCCGAAGCTCTTAGTCTATACTCCTTCGTTTCACCTTTGAAGGTGTATGAATAGACGTCTTTTGGAGAATTTCTATGCCAGCCTACAACCCTTCTCGATTCAAACCGCTCTCCATTAAAAGAAAGAACTTCCACATCCATTTTATTCAAAACAATATTTCTAATCCTTTCAGAACTTCCATCAGCCAATTTTATTACTGCATTTCCATCAAGGCATTCATCAAATAATATCACTTTATACCCTGGCAAGGCGTGATACTCTAGAGATTCTCTCAAATTCCTAATATCCTTTACATTTCCCACCATAGCAGAATCTAATTCGAGGTATCTCCCATCCGAGCCAAATGATAAACAACTCTCACACTTAAGACAAGGTTTATCGTTAGATTGACAATTCAAAGCTCTCCCAAAAATTCTAGCAGAAGTGCTCTTCCCTGTCCCCCAAGCTCCGCTGAGCAGGTAGGTTTGAGGTTTTCCGACAGGGTTTTGAGCAACCTTCTGCAATACCATCCTTGGGATTTCTTGACCTATTATTTGATCGAATCTCTGTGGACGGTAAATTTTATTAAGCATTCGCTACCACTCCTGCTACCCACTGATACGAATAAGACTCAATATTAAACTGAGTCCTTTCATTAAAGGATTTAGCTACATACGTCATAACACTGAGATTGTCTCTGAGAGTTCTAATCCTAGACGGAACCGGACCCAACCCAGTCTGGCCCTCTTCAATCTGAGATGTTAAATTCACTGCCTTCTGGACAAAAGATTTAGGGAACTTAGCATATTCCAACTCTTGTTTCAACTGAAGCGGACCCCTCGCTGCAACCTTCTCTGACTCTCTAATCAACGGAAGCATAGGATTATTATGCATAATTGCCTGGGTAGCTGCAAAGCCATATTCCAAAGCTTCCATTGAAACTGACAGAGGTTTAATGACACTTTCCATCGGATTACCAATAGTCTTCACCAAACCATTATAGCACACAATCTGTAGAAGCATCGGTCGGAATTTAATTCCGTTACAAAAAAGAGTCGATACATCTAAGTCCACCCCAAGACAATAGCCTTCCTGACCCACCTCCTCTTCCTCCACAGAGGAAAACACACGGAAATTCGATGCATCTACAACTGAACCACTCAATGACTGAATGTTATCCAGATTGTTTTTAATCCAAGTTCCTACTTCACTAAAATCCACATCAATAGCCGGGCCTGCTGCCTTCAGTTTATTATCCTCAAGATAAATCTTAGCCATAAAATCTGGGTAGGTCCTGACGGCATTATCAATAATTTCCTTCTTGTGATTATCCCCAACCGAATTAAAGTAAGAAGGAGGTACTCCACAACTTTTTAAGAGATATACTTCTGCAGTCCTATCCCTCTCAATCTCTGAGTCTAAAAGTAAGTCCCGAATTTCATAAATGGAGATATCTCTTGCCCCCTGATATGCATCAAACTCCCTGTCAATAGTATCGTGCATCGCCTGCTTATCACTGCCTAACATTAACTGTGTCATCTCTCAATTCCTCCTTTAATATAGGTTTTTATAAGATACTCTACGAACATAGTAACCATTGTTCCCTGATTTTCAAAATACATTCCTACATCCTTAACTGGGGGATTGACCACTATTGCTCCTGCCTTTTTATTTAACCCTCTAACCCCCACACTTGATTTATCATTATCCCCTACGAATATAAATCTACTTGATAAACAATTAATTATTTTCGACTGCTCAGTAGAAATATGACTACCCAAAACAGCGAGAGAATACGGATAAAATCTAGCTATCGCCTCAGCATCCTTTATTCCTTCAGATAAAATTATCCAGCCTCCATACTTAAACTTCTCAAATCGATGAAGTCCATAAAAAACTGGTCTCCCATCATCCACTCTACGGAATTGTTTCTTTTCTTCAAGCCTAAATATAAATCCTCTTACAATCCCACCACAGGTGGTAAGAGGTATAACATAGCAAAACTCCTCTGACACCAACAGAGTTCTTATATAATTGCTTAGTTTATCTAAATTCTTAAATTCATTACCTAATCTTATTCTTTTTGGAGGCAAAAAATTGTCTGTTTTGGACAGTGCTTTCTCCCAACTATTCTTCCCTTCTCCCGGTACATGTTTAGCCTCTAAGTAAAATCTGACCGTACCAGATATGTTTTCGCTAAACAAGAGCTGCATAGAGGTGCCTCTTTTCGTGATAATTCACTAATTCTTGTCCCTTTCCCACATTTACAAAATCCAACCTTTTCTCCAAAATAACCAGCAATTAATACATCGCACATTTCCATCACCTTCTTATACGAAAATCTACCATTTGTAGCAACATATAAATATGGATTCATCCAAACTGGATGAATTAACGCCATACGAACAGCTGTCTTAGTCTGTGCTAATTCCACCTCACAATACGGTAATTCTCTATCCTCAAGTAAAACTTCATTACCCGTAACTCGTCCTTTTGCTCCTACTTTAACCACATCTTTTTGATTTTTTACCCACTCCCTAACCTGACCAATAGAAACTCCAACTATCTCCATAATAGAAATTACCTGAATATTCTCACTTTGTCTTTCTCTCACCTCCACTGGAGATATTGAAAATACCTCTGTTGAAAACATTTTAGCATTCACCCTTCTAGCTAAATATCCCCAATCAACATCCACTTCTCTTACCTTCCAGTGTATATCAAAATAATACACTCCAGACATCCAATCCCACAAATTACCCCTAAGCATTGGACTATTCGAAATATTATGACTAGAATGATACTTCTCAAATAATTCATCAGATTCTCTGAGAAATTGAGACGCTATCGAGAAAGCTAACGCTTCCTTCCCTACCATGGAATACTTACTAGTTACTCTAAATCCTATTCTTGTTGCTCCCTGTGCTTTATTTTTAAATAGTTCTTCCTGAATATCCACGCAAGTATGTTTGTTAAATATCTCTCGTTTCAGAATGGAGTCTTTCTGCTCTTTTGTTTCGCAATATCCACAAGAAAGACATTTAGGATCCTCTCTAATCACTGTTTTTGTGCATGGATATAACTCCTTCACTCCTGCTGAATCAAACATAATTTTATTGAATCTCTCATCCTTCTTAGGAACCATATCCATCGGAAATATATAATCATAAGATTTCTCATCTAAGAATTTCTGAAGACTCAAACCTCTATCTTTTATCTCCGTCAAAATCATTTGAATTACTTCTTTTGCAGGAGAAGCATAGTAATTATATCCAGTATCAGCTATCTTCTCCCAAATCGGAGTTCCTAACCTACCCAGATTTAAAGTAGCCTGTTCAATGAATGTTCCAAAGTTTTGACCATTAAATTTAAACCGAACCTTTCCTCTCAATCTATCCAGAAGAGGCTTCATCTGCTTGGCTTGATTCAGTGAAATCATAGAAGTTACTTGCTTCTTCCATCCAAGAGCTGTATGAGGATAATAAACAAGGGGAGTAATATTTGCTCTAATTCCCGCACCAGTCTGAGCCTCTTCTTTCATTCTATACAACTCTTCAAACTCCTGAGCTGCAATTTCCAAATCTTCTGCTGTCTCATGCCCTGTCAAAATCATTCCCACCTTAATTTCCATCAATCCTGCTTCAAAGGCTAGTTTAAAAGCTGTTTTAATCTGCTCAAAAGAAAGACTTTTATTAAGTATCTTATTCCTAACCCTTTCTCCAAAACCCTCTATTGGCATTGAAAGACGTCTTATCCCCAGAGCAAGACAAGCCTTAAAATATTCAGGAGCTGCTCCAATCATATCTGTTCTCAAATTTATCAATGAAAGACTTGAAAATCTTTTAGTTGCTTCATAGATGATGTCTATGAATCTGTAATAATAATTAAAATTAAATGAATAGAATCCTATCCTATTAGATGCTGTATATCTTTTACACTCATCCATAGATTCTGTCATTTTCTCTAGAGAACGCTCTCTCCAACCACCACAAGCTATTCCTTCCATACAATTATGAGAAAGAATACCATTTGCAATAAAATTATGTTCATTCTCAACAACTAGGTCATAAACCTTTTCTCTTCCTGCCACTCTAATTTCAGATACGGGGTAAAATGCTATTCTATCCTTTCTAATTAAATTATACAACTCATTATCAATATCAGTCCTCTTTATTATCTCAAAAGTTAGAGAGCTATGTCTAATATAACTAATTTTATTCTTATTCTTTAAAGACTGAATCACCATTTCCCTTTCTATCTGGGAAGATGGCTTTGTCAAGTTAGAATACTCTTTTCCACAAACCTGAAATCCATTCTCACTCAATATTTTATTAGATGTACTTTCCTCCACATGAAGTCTATATAAAACTTGTATGGTAGCTTTTCTTCCAACCTCTTTACATTTTATCTCCAACCTCTCCATTCGAGATAAAATTCCTGCCCCCAATAAAATAATTTGTAGCTTAGAAAGCAGGGATTTATTCTTGTTCGAAACGCTCAAACTATTATTTGCTATAACCCCGTCAGCATCAACCCATCCTTTAAAAAAGGATAGAACTTCTTCTCTCGACATTTTATATACAACTTGAGGTAGAATCTTACCATCTTTATTATATACAGCAAATCCAAACCTCTTCTTTATACTTTTCGATAAAATGTATTCTACCGTACACAGTTCTTTAATTCTTATCTGATATTTTAATCCAATATCTTGTAGCAACCTCTCACAATTTTCTTGTTCATCTACATTGCTAAATAAGCTAACCTTTGTATTCCAACATCCATCACCGACCATTCTTCCAATAAATTCACATTCCCTTTTTGAAAGACCATAACTGCCACTAAAATTTGTTCCTCTGTATACAATTAAATGATCCCCAACAGAAAGATCTTTTGCCTGAATCCATTTTATTCTCATTCCATCTAATACCGCTACAAAATGGCATTCAGTTGCCTTCAAATTGTACCCATCTTTTAGTTCTATCTCTAGTAAATTCTTTTTACCTAGTTCATAACATCTTAAGACTTCATTTAAGTCTCCACTTTGGGTCACCACTTTCTCACCCGGACAAACCTCATCAATCCGTTTAAGACCCACGTTTGTAGAGATCAATGTATCTGCAGGATGGCAAAAGGCGCACACTACTCCTGAACAACCTGCTGAAACTAGTAAATCACTTCCAGTAGCATTACTATTATCTGGATTAAGAATCTTCCTCTCAAAAGCAGGATATTTGTCAATTTCATGCTCATGATGAAATCTTACCTTCTCAGGAACCCAATCATATTTAGTTCTTATTTTCTTTATAAACTCTCCCTCATAAACTACCTCATAACCATTCGGATAGTATATGTTTCCTAATTCCGACACAAACTTCTTTATTAATTTCTTCTTGTTAGCATTTAAATTCTCTCCTGCACTCTTCATTTCCATCATGGGCAACAAGATCTTAGCTAAATTCCCTTCTGCATACCCTACATACACCAAATCAACTAATCCTGAATTACCACCCATCGCATCATGATCCGCAATTGGAATTCCCCCAGCCATGATCAATGGTATATCACTTCTATCAATTCTATCCTTATGCCATCTTGGAATTCCAATAGAATCTAAAGCGCTGAATATATTTATAAACTCTACCAAAATAGATGATGAAATTATAATTAAATCATACTCCAGGGCGGATCTTCTGGATACATTTCCAAACCAAAATGGTATATCATTCTTCTTATAAATAGGAATGTCATTTTTAGTTGGGAAATATGCATAGTCCACAAATATGTCTGGACTTATCTGTCTTATAATCCCATCTAGGGCTGTATACGTATTACTCACAGCTCTAGTCACTCCAGGAGAGAGAAAGCAGATCAGAACTCTAAGTTTTGAGTTATCCCAATCTTCTTCTCTCATCTGATTATTATCAAACCTAGTTAACCAAGGAGCACCCTCCAACTGCCTCATTACCCGAGAGGTGTATAATTTCTCAATCTCCACTCTAATTGTCCTTTCCTAGTTCCTTCGCCTTTTCAATAGTTCTCTGTATCAGATCCTTCAAAATCTCATTCTCTGCTCTAAGTGATAATCTACGAAGCAGAACTAATTTATCTTCAAGCTTACTTTTATCCTTTTTCAACCTCTCCAATTCATTAAGGACATTTTTATCAACATCCGACACCGGAGAGATTTCTCCTACTGAGACAAGTTTATTATACAAAGTATGAATATCCGTAACCTTGTACGCCTCCTCATTTGTAAGAATCCCCTTCTTCCTGAGAAGATCTATCAACACCATTTCTAACATGACTAACCCCTTATCGATAACATCAACCTAAAATCCTCCCCATCAAACGTTAAACAATTATCAACCTTCTTCATCATCAAGGAAGGATAAAATTTCAATACCGTAAACGCCTTCTTTGCCGAAACCACTTGCATTTTAAAATTCATATTCTCAACTGGAAATTCTGCTACATCAAATTCAGACATCTTGCCTGATTTTGTCCTATTTATGAATTTAATTCCTTCCTGTCCACCCTCTACTTCTACAATCGATGAATCAGTGGTATTAATCGACAAAAAGCTGAATAAATTAAACATCTGATTCCCATCAATTAATATACCATCCAAATCTCCTACAAACTTATTTACCACTTCTGATGACACCTCTCCTCTAAGAGAGACCACTGAATACTCAAATCCACTTCCTCTAAAATAGAGACGATCATCTGTAACACCAATTCTTAATTCACTTCCATATAAAAGAATTAATGCTGCCACATCTTTAGCATTCAACATAGTCAGTGTCATATCAGGATATGAAACCTGCTTTCTGGCAATAATTGACACAAAATTTCCATATGCATAGCCGTCTTTAATTACTATTTTCTTATCCTCAGATAAGACCGCCTGAGACATCAACCTAACAAACAAATCAAAATCCTGTTTTGCAACCGTCAAATCTACCCCTTCTGAATAGGATTCAGGTTTTTCCTCTAATTTGTAAATAGATTCAGAAAATGTATATTCTTCCAGAGGGTATCTACCCCTCATGATTGAGGAATACATTTGATCGTCCTGTTTATAAATTAGAACATCAGCCGAAAATTTAGCCACATCCAACAATTGCTTCGACGAGAGAATCACCTTCTCCTGCAAAATGTTTTGTTGATTCTTTAACTCCAATCTCCCTCTCAAATAAACATCTCTATTTGTCATAGAATAATGAAGATATCCATTATTCTCCCACAGTAGAATTGACCTTGAAACTGCATCTGAATTTCTTGATGCTATCCCATCTATAATTCTTAACAGAGTTAAGAATTCTTTCTTAGGAATTCTCCAAAAAGGAACTTCTGGATCCCTCTCCTCTGAAACCACTAATTGAATTTCATCTACATCCTCCAAATTAACATCCAAATCTTCAAATTCACCTATCATAACTCTTCCTCCTTATATTCTTACTATTCCATAACTAGTTAGTAAATTCTCAACATACCTCTTAACATCCGTCTCAATTTCTAATGAATCCAAAACCTCATAAACCTCTCCAGATTGTAAAGTTGTTCCTCTTACTTTTAATACGAAATCCTGCAAAGTCTTTTTAAACTCTGTCTGTCGCTTATTTCGAGCCTCTTCTAGAAACACCTCTTCTGGAGACAATGATGGAACTGTGACGTAATCTGCATTGACAACAAATTTCCCATTTATACAAGCTAGAGCTATTCTCAAAATAGCTATTTCCTTCCAGACATTATAATGATTAGATGTCCCTCTAGAAAAACCTCCTGGCCGATACAAAATGCAATTTGTTCCTGGAATTGTACATGGTAGATATTTTGCATGGTCATGCCCTAATACGACCATATCATAACCCTCTTCCCTTATCTCGGAGGCTGTTATAACTAATTCCTTTTCCTTAACAACTGAATTCTCATAAAAAGCATGACCTATCATTATTGTATAAACATTATCTCTCTTTTTAGGAAGTTTCTCACTATAATCCCACCCTAAAATATCCACCTCAACAGAGCCTATGGAGATTGTCAATCTATCCAGCTTTTTTACCAATTGTGTCTCTATCCAATTCCCCAGAGCTGACTGATTAAGATATGACAAATCTGCAAATGAAGCATCATGATTCCCGGGCACTACATAAGTCTGATGCCCATCTATCTTTCTAGTTTCTACCTCTAATTCAGCCATACTATTTATATATTTTAACGGAAGCACTGATTTGTGAAATACATCACCCGCAAATATATTATAATGACAAGGATATAATTCAAAGATGCTTCTGTATTTCTGCCTAATAGTCTCGGGGTAGTTATCTTTTCTAGACTGTGGTATAGTATTAGTAAAATGAGTATCTGCAATCACATTTATAAATATCTCTTCCATCTATCCTTTAATCTCCTTTAAACTTCCACCTCTAGTTACTTGATACTCCCTATCAAAATAAGGTCTAAATCTAACATCATGAGTTATCAACAGCATCTTAAATCCTGAGTCCTTACCAAAGGATTTTATCAACTCAAAAAGATTTTCTACTCTTTGATCACTAACTTGGGATAGACCTTCATCTAGCGTTATTAACCTCTCAGCGTTCATTTTCAATAAGTAGTAATATGTACAAATAAGACCAGCAACAGCCCTAACCCCTCCTCCTGTTGCATTTCTCATATTTGCTACAATCTCTTTGCCATCAGGTCTATTTTCCAAAAGGTAGAAATTAAGTTGGTTAGATCCTCTCTCTTCTTTCACCTCATGTCTAACTAGAAAGTTTCTATCTGGATATATTACAGTTATCCCCTCTTCTATCAACTTATCCAGAACTGACAAACCTCTTTCATTTAACTTGTCAAATAGATGAGTCAATACCACATCAGCCTTAGTATTTCTCTCTATCACCCTCTCGAGTCCTTCCTGTTCTTTTGTCAAATCGGAAATGGACTGCCGCAACCTTCTCGCCTCCTCTTCCCAGAAATCTATCTTATTTATTAAATTATTGACCTTTTCTTGAATCTGATCCAACATTATTCAACCCTAACTTTAATTTCCCTTCCATCTCCAGTCTTTACAAATCCATTCTCTACTACGAATTTTAATAATTCGGCCGTTATCACAACATCATTCAAATTATATTCAAGCAATTCCACCCACCTCCCCTTCCTATGAAGAAAAGGTGCGTTTGCACCACTATCCGTCTTTTTCATTCCTAGTGTAGCCTGTGCATATGCATTTAAATTTCTAATCTTCCCCTCCTTCCGAGACCTTATATAATTCATCAACTCCTCTGGTAACTGAATCTCTGGGAATTCTGAAAATCCAAATACATGCATTAAATCCACATCGTTTAAATGACCTTCCCAAGGCGAGGCTTCATAGTCATTTCCAAATATAACTCTATTATCAAATTTTATAGAATTAAATCCAACTCTAAATGGAATTTTCTCTAGCAGGATTCTAAGTCTTTCTCTATCTGCATCCATATCTCCATAAAAGGCATATCTATTTATCTTAGGAATATAAACCACACAAGATGCTATCGACATAGCTTCTGGATTGTCCCAACCACCTTCAACCTCCTCTGCCATAAATTTAGTTTCTACGTCATAAATGGCACACCTATCCCAGACATCTCTTGGTATGTAATTCATTCTAGAATTCCTACCTTCCTCGCTTCCTCAATTACTTCCTTCTCTACTTCTGTTATCTTCAACGTCAATTTCTCAATTTTCTCTTTAGCCTCCTCAACTGTTTCCACCTTCATTTCTTCCAAGAGATCTTTTATTTGAGTATCTAACTCCTTAATCTGACCCTTACACAGAGTAATTCTCTCTTCTACCTTTGACAAAGAATCTACCAATTTCTCAAACTCACTCTTTTCATTCATAACAACTCCTGATTACAGTATGGACAGAATTTAAATTGTTTTCTCCTCTCTAAGAGAAGCTCCTTCTCCCTACCTAACTCATTCAATTTCCCTTCTACTTTATTTCTCTCCCATAAAACGACTGCCCGTTGTAGCAGTTCTTTATACCTTTTAATCTTCTTTATCTTTTCTGAATATTTCTCTAAGAATGACCTCTCTTCCTCTACTTCCTTCTCTAATGTCTTCTTTGACATTCCTATAAAATCCATTTTTTGAAACAAAGCCTTGATTTCTTTCAACTCAAGCTTCTTCGTAACCACCGCCGCCACTCCATCTCTCAATCTTTCTATCTCAGGAGAGGAAAACTCAGTAATTTCTTTTTCCAGACTATTCTTACTGTCCACCTTCTTAATTGATTCTGTCCACCTCTCCAACTTCAACTTAGCCATCTTAACATTTACTATTCTTTCCTTCAAATTCACCAAAATCTCTCTTGAAGGTAATTCCAACTGTCTCCGAATAAGAGACGAATACTCCTGTTCAGCCACATTAAGACGAATTCGAGTTTTCTCTAAAGTAGCCTTATCTTCCTTTATTGTAGCTCGGACTTCCTTAGAGATTACTCCGATTTTAGGAGAGGATATAAATTTACTAAATATTTTAAATGCTATTGATGGTGTTACATTAAATGGAAATATCTGCTCCCCTTCACTAATGACTGAAGGAACCCATATATCGGACCCTTCTTTCTCCACTAAAAATCCTGAACCCGGAAAGACATCCTCTAGCGGAGCTCTATTCACCTTACTTAGTGTTGTATCGTTTTTGGTGTATGTAGCCCCACTATCACTTCTATCCCAACGATATAACCCTCTATCAGACTGAACAAGAACTCTAACCTTCTTCAAATCTACATTTATAAAATCCTTACCTGCTGTATTGCAAATAAATGCCTTAATTGCCCTTCCTATCGCACTCTTCCCGACAGCATTGTCACCTGTTATACCAACAATCTCTCCATCATCTATATTTATCACTGCCTGTTTTATACTTTGATACCCAGATACTCCGATTTTCACTGCTCAGTCCTCACTAAAAACATCAAATCATTATCTGCAATATATTTCTCTATAGCTTCCTTATTTTCTTTTATAAACTGATTCAATCCCTTATTCCCCATTACTGTTCCTTCATACACATTCCCCATATTTATTTTAAAGTACGATCCCGCAGAAGAAACAACCCCCGCCCTTATGAGGATGTTCTTTATAACCATGTTATTGCTTACACCCCTACCAAAAATTATCGGTGCTGTCAATTCAATATGTGATCTAACATTTCTATTTTTAAGAGCCCATATAGCAGCTTCCACACCATATATTACCTTTTTCTTTCCTTCAATTGTATCTTCCTCTCTAGTCAAATCACCTGTACGTCTAAGTCTCAAACGTATATCCATATAAAATTTAAATGCATTTCCTCCAGCCGAATCCTCAAACGCCATCATCGTTCGACCTCTAGTTTCAAACTTAACCCTCATTTGATTTATAAATACTATCGTAGTTCCACCCCTTTTCGCCCATCCCTTAAACTTATTCAGAAAAGCTGCTGACACCCTAGCTTTAAGACCGAGAGCTTGAGTATCAACAATTGAGACATCAATTGCACTATCTGGTAACATAGCTGACTCTGAATCTATCACAACCATATCTGGTTTCTCATCTCCCATACCCTCCAGGATTTCTTCCGCATCTCCATAGGTAACTGGGTCAAAATGAGTAAACAATCCATCCTTTTCATACCCAGTCAATCCTATACCATCTTTCAATCCTGGAGTCAAGGCATGTTCAAAATCTAACCAATCTACCCTTTTACCCTTAGCACAAAAATTCTTCGCTACATGCGCCATAATAGTGCTCTTCCCTAGCCCGGACGGACTAGCCATTTCTATGAACACACCTTTTGGAAATCCCCCTCCCAAAACTAAATCCAATGGAATTATTCCTGTCGGTACAACCTCTGTTTCCACGGGGGCGAACTTCTTCACTAAACCTTCACGACCTATTTTTCCCTTATTCACGTCAATATCCTTTGTAAATGACTTTCTTGAAATTCCTCAGACTTTGCTAGATAGCGCTCTTTCTCCGCTGTAAATATTTTAGATTCTATTTTACTCTCGTATCCTAACTTTATTAGCATACGATATGCAAGTAAAAAAGCTACACCCTCATCAGCAGAGTACCTAGTAGTGGATGTATTAAATCCTTCCTCCTCTATTATTTGAGAAGTCAAATCCCCAATATCCTTCCTAGTGTATCTTGATTTTCCTAGAACATATCTCAAATATGATGGATGCATCATGAACATTCCAGGGTATATGTCTAATGTAGTTGTTACAAGTTTTGTAGCTAACGCTGATAAGGCTGGAGACATCAATCCTGATGGCAAAGGTGACTCCATAATCACGATATCTGGGCAGTAGAGATCCAGAAAATACCTAAAATCCCTATCTACCTCAGATACCCGATTATATACTCCTTCAAAGGTTTTATCTCCAATTGAATTGTCAAAGTGAATCCTATCAAAAACTACAAATTTCTCATATAGCCCAACTAAACATAAACCTGTATCTCTCAAAGAAGGATCCACACCCAAAACTATCTCTATCATTGTCTCTCCTACCTTTGAAGAAGGTCTGCAAAATCCTCATCCTCTATAGAAACGGACACTTCTCTCACAGGCTCAGTCTTGGGCAGTGGTAAAGACGCCTGTCTTTTCAATCCTTCCACCGAAGGTCTATCTTGAACTGGGGTACTAGCTACACCGTCATTCAAAATCTGCATGAACATTCCCTCATCAAGAGTCCTTCCAAATACAGACATTGCATGTTTAGCAAATGTATCCATGTCCTCTTCATATCTTGTCTTGTCTATCAGTTTATTCCAAGTCCTAGGTCCAACAATATCAAATGTATAATCCTGATAAACTTCTTCAGTACAAGTAATCAGAATATCTGACTTCACCAATGAAGTACCCTGAGCTTGTAGAATATCCTCTTTTGTAAGCAGGTTAGAATAATCTGTATTTCCTCTAACCAACATCAAGAATTCTACCTCATCACCAATTTTCTTCAATCCACTCCCATCTGTTTGATATTTATAAATTGGAATACCGTATCGGACAGTAGGAATTCCAAACATTTCACAACATTTCCCTCCAAAACAGTGAAAGGAACCCGTTACCTTACTATAATGAGTTTTTGCTATCACTATCGTCTTTGAAGCTATTCCACATAATAGCTTCTGGTTCTTAGCCATCGATAATTTCTGAACCAAAAATGGTGTCACTCTATCCCCTAATTGTGCTAACATAAATCCCTCCTAAATTAAAGATGTAGCAAGAGGGATAAATCCCTCCTGCTACTCTCTTCGTATTGCATTTCATCAACCAAAATCATCAAATTCGTCACTATCAGTGGTAGAATCATCCCCTTTAACAACTTCCTTCTTCGCTCTCGGAGGCAGATTAGAAATCTGCACCCCCTCCTTTTCCAATTCCTCACGACGAATTTTCAGCTTCTCGGGATCCGGAACCTGCCCCATCTCCGTCATCAATCGATCTTCAATTTTAGACGAAGGGCGGAATCGGAGTTTGGGGACAAAATCGACAACACCAATCTTCGTCAGACGTGGAGCTGCTTTGACAATCTCAAACCGCCCGATTCCACCCAATGAGATGACATTATCCGCATCCCTCAGACAGCCGATAACTACTGAATCAATGCAAGTTTTAAAAATGGTCCACCCTTTTTCCTTCGACATATCAATTCCGATATTCCGAAGCTCCTGCTGCAAAATTTCCACAAAATCTTCCTTCGAATACATCCTAAAAACCTCCTTTATTTTTAAGTTGCTATTTACTACGAAAATAATTTCCTCTACTTATCTAAATTTATCTTCCCATTTTAATAACTTGTCAAACTTCTCAAGTTCCTACTAATTTCTGAAAGAGAATTAGTCAAGGAAATTAATGTACTCCCCATTTCCCTTATCTCATCTCTTAAAGTAACTACAGTTCGTCTCACTGCCACCGAATCTCCGTATAAAACTCTTTGGTGTAAATACAGCTTCCAATTAACTAATTTCAATTGAAATAAAGATACAGAAGTTATAGCTAACAAATCATTTACTTCCTCCTGAAAAGACCTAATCTCTTTAACCGACCTCTGCGACATTCCTACCACTCTCTTTTTCAAAGAATCGTACTTTTCTTGTAGACCTTCTACCTCACTATCCACTTCTTCTATCATTGCAGCTAAATCTAGCTCCTCAGTCATATTCCCTCCTTGCACAAATCAACAAACTTTTGTATCTTCTCAAGAGTCTCTTTTATTAATAATCCCCTTCTATAAATATGTCCGGGATGGTGCACCAAAAGAAAAAGTAATTTCCTACCCCAAAGCTCAGATTCAATTACTGCACCATTTTTATACACCACCGACACTACATCGTACCCAAAATGTTGCCTAATAGCTGAATTCCCTAAAAGGATTACACCCTTTATATTTGATAGTTTTCCCCATTCTTTCTTCTTCCATCCAGCACATACACTAGACTCTCTTATCGACGGAGCTCTCTCTTTCCCACAAAAGCATGTATTTGTAATGTAGCATTGATCTCTCCCAACACCCAATGCTTGAATATATTTCCCGAACAACCTCCCTCCAGACGACTCCGAAGGGAATAACTCTTTGACCCTCACCTCATATTCACTAGGCGACGCCCCCTGAATGAACCATTCAGCATCTACGTTTTGAATAGGACTCACTAAATTATCTCCATCTCTCCTATCACAAAGATTACAATCCTTTATAGATAAATTCTTCTCATCTACCCATTGAAGTGACTCCAATTTAGATTCCAATTTAATTATGTTCATCGTTTTAACTCCATCAACAAATTAAGAAAATGAAGCTCTGTCTGGTCTGAAAGATAGAATTTTATAAACTTATCCTCTACATTCTTCAATAACCTGCCAACACTCTGTAAAGTTTTAAGATAATTTACATTCACTAACCCTCTATACTGTTGGTAATTCAGGGCTTTTTCTAACATAGTCAACAAAGATGATAAAACAACTGGTTGAGGAAGTTCTATCTCCTTATAAATTCTATATATTTCTCCATCAGATTTTGTCAAAGCGGTGAATAATTTATAAATACTTTCTTCCTTCTCTACCACTGGTGAAATCCCGAATAAGATTTTCCTCTTAACCACTTCCCAACAAAACTCCTCATCACAAGACAACAAATATTCCAATTCCGCCTTATTGAATTTAGCTAGACTTAAAATAGTTTTTTTATCTGTCAAATCTATTTGAGAGGGTCCCATTGAGACCCATATCATATTCCTGTATCTATCAAAATCAGGTTTCAAATTACCCACATAAATATAAGCTCCATCAACTACCGGAAATTCTTTTACTATTCTATGTTTAGGGTACAGGAACTTCAACTGGGATGGATTCAGCAACCTTACCCTCTTCCCTATCAAATCCATTCTCCAACCTCTCTTTTATAAATTTAATATCTCTAAAAGATACGTCTCTTACTCTCCGTTCCATAATCACTAATCTATCCCCACCCACATTCTTTAATTTATCTATAACTGGTAAAATATCAGGCTTCCCTTCCGATAGACTAGTAAATGAGTGTCTATCTAAATGCCCTCCCTTTTTCACATACCAAGGTATAGCATTCATATGAATTATCTCAAATGGACCCAATTCAATTTTATCAATATCCTCCCCAGCTGCATAAGCATGTTCTGTATCAAGAACTAAACCTAGTCCCTCCACATCACTACGTAATTCCACAAGATCCTGCAAAGTCACACATTGTTTACCCTTTGCTCCTGCAGTATTTTCTATATAAATCCCCACCAATTCTGTAGCTTCCAGAAGCTTCTTCGCAGTCTCTCTTAACTTCTTTAAGGATTCAACTGTTCTACCCTCTGTCCCCATTCCTATATGAACCACAAATTTCAATCTTATGCCAAAAGAAAACTGCTTCCCCAACTCCCTTACATAATTCACCAGTCTATGTACTCTTTCGGAATCCATAACGTTTGCCCAATATGGAGCATGAACCACTACATCAAAATTATTTATCAAATAAAGCCAAGACTCAACCCTTTCAGGCTTCATAACAGGAAAATCACCCCTCATAGGAGGGGTAGCGAATATCTGAACTGTTTCTACTCTTCCTTTAAGAGATTCCACTTCTCCCTTAGACAAAGACTCCCCACCACCAATATGCATGCCAAATTTTATCATCTTTCACCCCACTCTAATACGAATCTATTTAACTGAATATCCACCTTTTAGACTCCTTATCTTAGTAGCAATCACTGATTCTCCTTCAATTAATAATTCTACCGCAGATTTTATTTCATACTTACTAGTTTTATGTATTTCCATAGCCCTAGACAATATTACTTCCGGAACAGGTTCTCTAAATCTTAGAATTAATTCTATCTCTGACGACTCCATTAACTTCAACAATGGCGACATCTGATTTACAGATATACTTCTCAGATCTAGTCCATATCTCACTGATTTCCCTGCACTAAAATATGAAGAACTAAACTCTCTCAGAGTCTTCACTGAATCTACTATGAGAGTGGGGTACTTCACTCCCCACCCCTCCGGAACACTATTATCAATAAATATAGCAGGGTATTTCATTTTCTCCTAAGAGACGGGAGAATCCCGTCTCC
>Ga0079086_1013595_pt1 | contig 17956 bp, 17 predicted proteins | sample ADurb_Met_01_Slu_FD_74555 | JGI IMG/M metagenome (GOLD analysis project Ga0079086, IMG submission 74555) | Active sludge microbial communities from Illinois, USA, of municipal wastewater-treating anaerobic digesters - ADurb_Met_01_SludgeMetaT... | ecosystem: Engineered > Bioreactor > Anaerobic >...
CTTCAATTGCACGAAGATGTTTGTAAACATTATATACCGTATTCGTGCGGTTTTATAACCTGAAAGCCAATTTTTATTAAAGGAGAAAAATGCCCTCACCAGAAATAATTCAGCAACTACAGAAAAAAATCCAATCTCAACGCGAAGATATCATCCGCTTTATGCGTGAGATTTGCGCGATCCCCAGCATGGACTCCAACATCGAAGCGGTCGGCAAACGCATTGCCGCGGAAATGACATCGTTGCACTTTGACGAAGTCCGTTTCGATAAAATGGGCAACATCATGGGGAGCATCGGCAACGGCGAAAAAGTGATCGTTTTTGACTCTCACATCGACACGGTCGGCATCGGCGACCCGCATGAATGGAAGTGGGATCCTTTTGAAGGCAAGGTGGAAGATGGCGTGCTTTATGCTCGCGGTGCTTGTGACGAGAAAGGCTCCACCCCTGGCATGGTTTATGGACTTTCTGCCGCGCGCGATTTGGGCTTGCTTGAAGGCTGGACTGCCTGGTACTTCGGCAATATGGAAGAGTGGTGCGATGGAATAGCTCCAAACACCTTCGTGGAAGTTGACCCGAAGGTCAAACCAGACTTTGTGGTGATCGGCGAACCGACCAAGATGAACATTTACCGGGGTCACAAAGGTCGCATTGAGTTGAAAGTGACTGCCAAGGGTGTTTCGGCGCATGCCGCCAGCAACCAGATAGGCATCAATGCCATCTACTTGCTGCTCCCTGTCATTGCAGGCATTCGTGACCTGGAACCACAACTTGGGGATGATCCTTTCCTTGGGAATGGCAAGATTACCGTTTCGGACATGCAGGTCAAGACCCCGAGTATTAATGCGGTTCCCGATGAAGCTGTTATTTTCATCGACCGGCGCATGACTTTTGGAGAGACCAAGGAGGAGGCAATTGCCCAGGTGGAAGCCCTGATCCCGGAAGAAAGCAAGGATCGGGTTAGGGTGGAAGCCTTGTTCTATGACGTTCCCTCCTATACCGGCTTCGTTTTCCCCGTCGAAAAGTATTTCCCTGCGTGGGCGATCCCGGAGGATCACGCGCTGGTGCAGGCAGGGCTCGAAACCCGCCGCCTGATTGGGTTGGAAGATGCCCCGGCTGGCAAGTGGGCTTTCAGCACGAATGGCATTTACTGGGCGGGAAAAGCTGGCATTCCTTCCATCGGTTTCGGGCCGGGCGATGAAGTGACCGCGCATACGGTCAATGACAGCGTCAAGTTGGATGATGTGGTCAAGGCAGCTGAGTTCTATGCGCTTATTGCAAGTCTGATCAAGTAAACATTTTTAGGAAAACCCCTTGAACGGATGGACTCTGTTCTATCCGTTTTGTTTTTCGTAGGCCGGACATCGGGCCCTTTGGGTATTGCGCTTCACCTGCCCCTGAGCGTAGCGAATGGGGTTCAATTCGGCTATTTTTCTGGAGACCTAGCGGTCAAAGGCCGTGCTCGGTCTGGAGGCCGGCACGATCGGAGGTCGGCACGATCAGAGGTCAGCGGAGGGAGCAAGCCCCCTCCGTATAAAAGAACCTCGTAGGGATGGATGTTGAAAAAATAAGATCTTTTCATGTTCTCTTATGAAAAGAGATGTTTGTGTAGGTCAGGTTCCGCAGTTGAACCTGACATAATGAGCACGTGCTAACAAAGGTTTTGATTAAGAATCCAGTGTTTTGCTGTATTGAATTACACCAATGGACGCAAAATCAAAGAATGATGCAGGCCGAGGTTCGTAATGTCAGGTTGAACCCCGCAGAAAGACGCGGGGCAGGATCGCAACCTGACCTACGCGCTCCAGTGTGTAAATCATACAATCATTTTAGAGTTTGGCATGATTTTGTTATAGAGTCTGGCTTAATCCTCACGATTTGTGTAGGAGACAGGGAAGCTGCCCTCTCAGCCCAAACAAAAAACTGTCAACATTCAATTTCTTGTAGTCAAAGCATAGCATGCTGAGTATAATCAAGAAAAGAATTCTCAAGGAGAGTAATAATGCAAACCTTTTTACGTGGTCGTGACCTGATTGGCGATTTGGACTTTTCGAAAGAAGAAGTCGAAACCGTTCTGGACGTTGCCTGGGACCTCAAACGCAAACGCGCCCTCAACGAACCCCACCCCTATCTGCGCGATAAAGTGCTGGCGATGCTGTTCTTCTTCAGCAGCACGCGCACCCGCGGTTCCTTCGAAGCTGGCATGGCGCAGCTCGGTGGGCATGGTGCTTTCATCGAGAGCAAGACCACCCAGATTTCCCATGGAGATACTGCCAAGGAAATCGGCGAGATCTACGGCCGCTATTTCGATGGCATCGCCATCCGCCACTGCGACTGGGGCATTGGCAATTCTTACCTCAATGAAGTTGCCAAAAACTGCCGCGTACCTGTGCTGAATATGCAGTGCGATATCTATCACCCCTTCCAATGCCTGGCTGACCTGATGACCATCATGGAGAAGAAAGGCCGCGATTTGAGGCGGAAGAAGATTGTTGTCTCCTGGGCTTATGCCGCCTCTTATCTCAAACCCATTTCGGTGCCACAATCGCTTATCGTCCAGATGCCGCGCTTTGGCATGGATGTCACGCTGGCTTACCCCAAGGAATTCCCGCTCATGCCCGATATCGAACAGCAAGCCGCCGATGAGGCCAAAAAATGGGGTACCTCCTTTGAGATCGTGCACGACATGGACGAAGGCATGAAGGACGCGGATGTGATCTATGCCAAGAGTTGGGGACCACTCATGACCACAGACGACCCTGTGAAGGGAAAACAACTGCAGGATTCGTACACCGATTGGATCATGGATCAGCGCCGGCTGGAGCTCGCCAAGAGCGATGCCATCTATATGCACCCACTGCCGGCTGACCGCAACATCGAAGTCACCGATGAGGTCATCGACGGACCTAATTCGGTGGTTTATGATGAAGCTGAAAACCGCCTGCATGCGCAAAAAGCCGTCATGGCTCTGACCATGAGCTAGACTCAACCAAATTTACTACGACCGGAAAGCTTACGCTTTCCGGTTTCTTTTTTAGTTGTGCCAGAAATTCATGTAAAATACATAGACACACATCATCCAGGCATTGCAGGAAGGAGGGCCAGCGTTGAACAAGTTTTTTCTGTTCCTGATCGATATCGCAACCGGGCTTTCTTTGGCTATCCAGGTTCTGATCCATCCAACGCTTGAAGCGTCTGCGAGGGCAATGTATTTGATCGCCGCAGTGGTCTTCATTAACTGGGCAGTTTTCACCTGGCTCGCCTACTCCTCGGCAATGAAAGAACAACAACTCGCTTCAGCTTCCAAACCATCGCTTGAGTTGCCCAAAGATGTTGCTAATCAACGCAGGAAGTCCTTGCTTGATGTTACAACAATTACTTACCTGGTAGTCATCCTGCTTGCCTTGATCAGCCTGAATGTGCTGGTGTTCCTTGAAATGACGCAAGTTTCTTACCTGGTTTGGATCATTCTGACAGCCATTCTTTTACCGCTCCTCGTCGCCTGGATTGCGAACCGGGGAATCAAGAAATCGCATAAAGAAATGTGAGCTGACATGGCGACATCCAAAGAATACATCAATTATGTGCTGGAATGCCTGAGCCATATCGAAGGCATCAGTGCCCGGAAGATGTTTGGCGATTATGGTCTCTACATGTTCAACCGGGTGATGGGTCTTGTGTGCGACGACCAGGTATTCCTCAAGGTGCTGCCGGGCAGCACGCGCGTGTTGGGTGAGGACGCTCTCACCGGCGAGGCATACCAGGGTTCTAAGCCTTATTACATCATTCAAGGCCTGGAAGATGATGAAAAAATGGCACTGCTCTTTCGCGCTCTGTACGAGGACGTGCCAGAACCAAAGCCCAAAAAACCTCGCAGCAGAAAATTAACCCAAATGTCCACAGGAGGGATTCGATGAAAGCAACCACTCTTGAGATCATCCTGTTTGTTATCCAACTGCTCAGCCTGATTGCATTAGTCGTCTATGTGATCAAGACAGCTGAAGTGGCTGAGGGTACCAGGCAATCCGCCCAGGCTATGGACCGCAGCGTCGCGGAGATGGTGGAAGATCGCGATCAAGAGATCGCGCCATATGTAGTGGTTTTTTTTGATCATCAGACTGACTCACCCATTTTTGACCTGGTCATCAAAAATACAGGGCGCACAGCCGCACGAAATGTGGAAATCGCTTTTAACCCGCCCCTGCAGACTTCGTTGAAGAATTACGATATTGCGCAGTTGGCTTTTATTCACCAGATCATTCCCACCCTGCCTCCCGAATATGAGATGCGCGCGTCCGTGGATGTGATTGATAATGTCCTGAAGTCAGAAACATTGCCCAAACAATATCGCGTGAAAGTCAGCTATACGGGTGGGATTAAAGCTAATCTGCGCGAGTCCGAATACCTGCTTGATCTCAACGTTTTCAAGGGGATCCTCGAGACCCATACACGCAGCCTTACTGACCTGACGCTGGCGGTGGAAAGCATATCGGATAAGATTGACGAACTCGCCAAAAGTATCCACGACAGCATCAAACCTTTTTAAGGATCAGTCAGCCAGCCTTGCGCCGTCAGCTGGCGCTCCGACCAGCACATTTTTTACCCCCGGCAGCTCCAACAGAGCCTTCCGCAGCCACTCCAGCTCGTCTGCGAGAGCCAACACATGCACATTTGGTCCGGCATCCACCGTGGCGCAGACCGCGTGACCCTGTTTGCGCCACTGCCAGACCTGCCAAAGCAGCACTTCGGTGGCTGGCTCCCAGTAGACCAACGGCGGATTGCTGGTGCGCATCACAGCGTGCATGTAGTGCGAGTCGAGCTCAACTACTTCCGCAAATCGGGCAAAATCGCGCCCGAGCAGTGCCTCGCGGCAGTGCTTAAGGCGATCCGGGGCATCCTGCACGCGCTGGGCGTTGAGCGGTGAGGTCTGCGCCAGTTTGTGTCCGGTGCTTGAGCCAACCGGCTTATGCTCCTGGCTGATCACGGCGACTGCGTCCACCAGGTTCCAGTAGTCTTTGGGGGCAATGCTGACGGCATAGGAACTGGCGTCATCCTCGCCGGGCAGCCATTCCACGAACCCATCCGGAATTGAGCGGCATGCCGAACCGGAACCCAACCGCGCAAGCCGTGACAAGTCTTTTTGGCTGAGGTCCAAGCCTGCGGCCTTGCTGGCAGCCAGTGCCAGGGCAGCGAAGGCGGAGGCGGAGGAGGCAATCCCCGCGCCGGTGGGAAAATTATTTGAGGAGGAGACGCGAGCGTATTGGTTGGAGTTCGCTAGCCGCCGTACGTGGTCGAGAAATTGGCTTACCCTTTGCAGCGAAGAGCCCGATTGCGTTTCGCCATTCAGTTCGAAGCTGTCTTGCTTTAGCTCCGCACCAAACTGTACAGTCGTCGTGCTTTCCATCCCGCTCAGATTCATCGATATCGAGCCGTTCAGCGGCAAGCGAAGTACGTCGTCGCGATTGCCCCAATATTTGATGAAGGCAATGTTGGGATGGGCGATGGCGGTGAATTCAGGCTGCATGATATTCTCTCTGAGTTGAATTATAGCTTAGCACAATCCTATACACACCATTTTGAAGCCGCAAGTCGGAATGAGAATGCCTCACTTAGTTGATACACCGATAACCTCGTGCAGGCTCACTCCGACATCGATTAGCAGACATTGATTGCGGCGGAGTGCGCGAAGACAGCACATTCCGCCTTAAACTCTGCTGTTCATTTGTTTCCACAAACAACAAAGACCGTGCTTAAGGGGTAAAATTAACCAAACCGGTCAGAGGGGAGCCGGAAAAATCCAAGGAGTACACCATGACCACCAACGATTTTCAATCCGTTTATGCTTTTCAAATAACACTTACATCCCACGGGCAATCCATGACAACCTATTTCGACAAAAAAGGCCGGGTTCAGAAGGTTGAAGCTGGTATTATGGATCCCGCTGACTCTGATCACACCCTCCCGCTGGCTAGCATCATCGATCATACCCTTCTCAAACCGGATGCCACAGCCGAGCAGATTGCGATCCTCTGCGAGCAAGCTTTGCAATACCACTTCGGTGCGGTTTGCGTCAACAGTTACTGGGTTGCTTACTGCAAAGCCGCACTGGCAGGCTCAGGCGTCAAAGTTGGAGCGACGATCGGTTTCCCCCTGGGAGCGATGTCCACAAGTGCCAAAGTTTATGAGGCCAAACGCGCGATAAAAGATGGAGCGACTGAAATTGACATGGTGATCAACGTGGGCGAGCTCAAATCGCGCAACCTGTCGGCAGTAGCGAATGATATCCGCGAAGTCGTGCGGGTAGCACACCGGAAGGGTGCGATCGTTAAGGTTATTTTGGAGACCTGCCTCCTCACAGACGAAGAAAAGGTCACTGCCTGCCTGCTGGCCAAGGAAGCAGGAGCAGATTTTGTGAAGACCTCGACCGGTTTTTCAACCAGCGGCGCGACGGTGGAAGATGTGCGCCTGATGCGCAGCGTGGTAGGCCCCGAAATGGGCGTCAAAGCCTCTGGCGGCATCCGCAGCCTGGCAGATGCCCAGGCGATGATCGCAGCCGGCGCGACCCGCATCGGCACCAGTAGCGGCGTCAAGATGGTGGAAGAACTGGCGGCCCAACAAGCCTGAGTTTTTCACGAAATCATTAAAAAGTAGACAAAAACCCACCCCTAACTCCCTTTAGAAGAGACAAGCGGGGTGGGTTTCTTATTTAAAGTGGTATTTACTCGTCTTGAAAGATGGGAGTTATCAATCCCGTGAGATCCTACTTCTCCGGCATATCACGGCTGGCAATAACGTCCACGCCCGTACCAATGACGTTGGGGATAATGACCTGGGTCGCCTTGACAGGTGCTTTCACTTCAACCGCGCGGATGGCAGCCAAGACATCGCCTATGCGCCGCTTGGGGATGGTGCCCTTGGTGTAGACCGGTAAAAGCGGATGTAAGCCGCCAACCACTCTGACCGTACTGGCAACCATACGCTGAGGGGCGATGGCTTCCTGGCGACCGTAGGTCTCGCCGCGCCGGCAGCGTTGACCCAATATCTTGACTACTTCGTCGCCTTCCATTCGTACGATCAATTTACAGCCCATTGGGCAGGCAGTGCAGATAAAATTCTTTTCTTCCATCTTATGCCTCTGATTTAGGATAAATATCGACGGTCAATCTGCCAGCTTTTTCGACTTCAGCTGCCATTTTAGGCTTGAGCACGATCGTGACCATCTCACCCGGGCGCACATAACGCTCTGAACGCCGCACGATGCTGTTTTCTTCTCCATGCACTTCCAACCAGACATCTTCCTCGATCGGTTTGGTAACGCGCATTTGCAGACTGATATCCCCATTTTCCAAAGCTTGTTTATCCAATTTATGGGGAACGATGTAGCGCACGTTTTTGCCAGGAACAAGTGGAATGTATCGGGCAGAACGTTCTTTTTCAGCCAAGGCAAATTCTGCGGCACTTCGTCCAGCTTCAGAACCTGCCATTGATACGTAATCGACCAGGTCGTAAACGTGCACCACGTTGCCGGCGGCGAAAATGCCCGGCACACTGGTCTGGAAATGTTCATCCACGTATGGACCACCAGTCACGGGGTCCAGAAGTACACCAGCCTTCTTGGAGAGTTCGTTTTCAGGGATCAAACCGACTGAGAGCAACAAGGTATCGCATGGGATTATCTCTTCACTGCCGGGAATGAAATTCCATTTATCATCGACTGCAACAGCCTCGATCGCTTCAACCCGATTCTTGCCAATGATTTTCTTGACAGTATATTGAAGCTGTAATGGGATGCCCCAGTCATCCAAACACTGCACATAGTTTCGGCTCAAGCCAGACAAGTAAGATTGAATTTCAAGTACCCGTTCCACATGCGCGCCCTCAAAAGTCAGGCGTCGTGCCATGATCATGCCAATGTCACCAGAGCCAAGAATGACAAAGTTATTACCGGGCATATAACCTTCCACGTTCACCCAGCGCTGGGCGGTTCCGGCTGTGAAGACGCCATTCGGGCGATAGCCTGGGATTCGCACCTGGGCGCGGGTGCGTTCGCGGCAGCCCATTGCCAAAACGATGGCGTGGGCGTCCACTTCGATATATCCTAAATCCCGGCTGGTTAGGTATAACTTGCGTTGAGAGGTCACATCCATGACCATGGTATCCATCAGGAAGGTGATCCCCAATGTTTTGGCTTCGTTAATATAGCGCTGAGCATATTCAGGACCAGGAAGATCTTCTTTGAAGGTTTGCAGACCGAAACCGTTATGGATGCACTGCAGCAGGATACCGCCCAATTCAACGTCGCGTTCAATGACCAAAACGTCATCTGCGCCGCCTTTTTTGGCTTCGATAGCAGCTGCAAGTCCGCCAGGACCAGAACCAATTACAACCACGTCATATTGCTTCTTAGTTAACATCGCTGACCTCCAAATCTTTGGTCTGGCGGAAAAGGAATTCTGACCCAGTCCCTCGCTTGGTCACTTTCAGTGGGGATATTCCCAGCTCGCGGGAAAGGATCGCCACCACGCGCGGCATGTCAAAGCCGCCCTGGCAACGCCCGGTTCCCAGCCAGGTACGGCGTTTGATAGCATCGTACGTGGTGGCAGGGATTGGGGCGTGGATCTCACGGATGATCTCACCCTCGGTGACGTTTTCGCAGCGGCAGATCACCCGTCCATAACGGGGATCCATATCGCAAAGGAGTTTGCGTTCCTGGTGGGTCATGTGCGCGAAGCGCGGTCGGGGCGGTCGAATTGGGTCCCAGTATTTCTTCGCGACGAATTCTTCCCCAGCGTCTTTCATCAGGTCTACCACCATTTCTGCAATGGCTGGGGCTGATGTCAGGCCAGGCGATTCGATGCCGCCCAGGTTGACGAAGCCCTGCACACTGCTGGGGACTTCGATTACATAGTCGTTGTTGTAATTAATGCCCGGGGTGTAGCAAGGACCGTTTCCCATGGGACGTAAGCCGACAAAATTCGCAATCGAATGGCGGAGATTGAGGGAGGGAATCAATTTCTTGGCGCCATCGAGCAGTTCGTCCATGCCTTCTTTGGTTAGGGATGTATCTTCTTTGTCATCGATCACATTGGCGTTAGGGCCTACGATGGTGTTCTCGTGTAAGGTAGCGGTAACCAAGATGCCCTTACCCCGGCTGGATGGCACAGGAAAGAGTACATTGTGGATTTGGACTTCCGCCCGGTCAAAGATGAAATACTCACCTTTGCGTGGTTTTATGAAAAATTCAGGGCGGACGCCAGCTTTGTGCATCACTGCGTCGGAGTAAATACCAGCTGAGTTAATCACCCAACGGGCAAAGAAATCTCCCCGATTGGTTTTAACACCAATAACGCGGTTGCCTTCCCAAATAAAATCTTCAAATTTGGTATTCAGAAGAACCGTGGCACCGTTGATAACCGCGTTTTCTGCAGCGGCGACAGTGACCTGGAAGGGATCGCAAATGCCGCCGGTCGTTGCCCAAAGAGCGCCGCTGACATCAGGGTTGATGTCGCGCTCTCGAGAACGCATTTCACCAGCATCGAGCATCACCATCCCCGGGACGCCGTTCTTGATGCCTTGCTGCATCAACTTTTCTACCAGGGGCCGTTCCTCTTCTCCGATAGCGACCACATAATCGCCTCTGCGTTCAAAGGGGAAGTTGAGTTCGCCAGCTAATTGGTCCCACATGGGATTCGCCCTGACATTCATTAAAGCTTTCAGAGAGCCTGGTAAGGGGTCATAACCTGCATGGACAATTGCCGTATTCGCCGAAGAGGAACCCATGCCGATATCTGCTTCTTTCTCTATCAGCAGCAGCTTGCCTTCGTAACGGGAAAGCCATCGGGCAATCATTGCACCAACTACGCCCCCCCCAATCACGAGGTAATCGTATTTTTCTTGCACACTTGCCTCCATTTTTTTAAATTTCAATATGACGCAAAATTATAATACCGCTAAGATATTTTATGCCAGGATCAGATGACACCAGGATTAGATGATAGCCGCGAAGCAATTTTTCCCCGGAGCATGTGTTGTAAAGGTAATTAATTTGCTAAAAAACGGTTATCATTTTGTACACGGTAAGACATTTTTTATAATTCTGAGGTATTATACTACGCAGCCAAAAATAAAAACAGATTATTCATCAAAAACCAAATTGGCATTCAGTGCAAAATTTTGTAAATATTTGTATAATTGAGAGAGATTGTGATATAGTTATTCTTAGGTAATATCGGCTATATTGAGTTCTTTAGTCGATATCAATTTTGGCAAATCTTTTAGGTTCTTGGGAGTAAGAGGATACTAAAGTGAGTAGCCCAAAAAGAATGCAGCTGTTATTGAGAGAGGATTGTTTCGAACAATTCCTCGATACAGGTGTGTTTTTTTTTTATTTACCTTCCCAAGATTACCATGAAAGAAATTGACAACTGTCAAAATTAACCGCAAAAGGAGGCGCATATCGATCTAATAAAGTAATGTTTTTTTCACGAAGTATCATATTTTTTTTCAAACCACAAATTAAAAGGAGAAATATCCATGGAAAATCGTACTATGAAAGAGTTTATCGGCGAAGTGTTCGGCACCTTCATCCTGATTTTGCTGGGTGATGGTGTTGTCGCCAATGTTGGTCTGGCACCCCGTGTTGCTGGTACCGCTTATAACTGGAACACCATTACCATCGGTTGGGCGTTCGCAGTGATCATCGCTGTCTACGTTTCTGGGGGTGTCTCTGGTGCACACCTGAACCCCGCAGTGACCCTTGGTTTAGCTGTCCGCCGTGGCTTCCCCTGGAAGAAAGTTTTACCCTTCATTGTTGCTCAGATGATCGGTGCATTCCTTGGTGCTGCTGCCGTTTATTTTATTTATCGCGACGGCCTCGTGGCTGCTGGAATGCCCAATGTCTGGTCAACCGGACCTGGCTCTGTCTTCGGACAGGCTTGGTGGGGCGCTGAGAGCTCTGGTGCAACTGGCGGCTACAGCATGTTGACTGCCGCAATCGCGGAACTATTCGGAACCTTAATGCTCATGTGGGGTATCGCAGCGAGTGGCGACGCAAAGAACATGGGTCTCAAAGACAACCTCGGTGCTTTCATCGTTGGTTTCACTGTTTTGGCTGTTGGTCTTTCCCTCGGTGGTCCTTCCGGCTATTCCATCAATCCCGCCCGTGACCTGGGTCCCCGCCTCCTCGGTGCCCTGGTCGGAACAAAGGGTTTGTTCGATGGTATTTACTGGCTGATCGTTCCTGTTTTGGTTCCAGCAATTGCTGGTCCTATCGGCTTCTGGCTCTATGACATGGTTGTGGCCAAGAACCTGCCCAAGAGAGACTAGTACACAATCTGACCACTTATGACCGCTGGTCACGTCAATGCTTGGTAAAGGAAAATTCCTTCCAGGTGAAGAAAGGAGACATTCTATATGAAGAAATTGATTAACAACCCTGAAGATGTTGTAAAAGAAGAACTCAAAGGTATTGAACTGGCTCATCCCGACTTGGTCAAGGTTTTCTATGACCCTGATTTCATCGTTCGTGCGGATGCTCCAGTTCAAGGTAAAGTTGCGCTGGTCTCCGGTGGGGGCAGCGGTCATGAACCCATGCACGGTGGTTTTGTCGGCAAAGGTATGTTAGATGCCGCTTGCCCGGGTGCTGTTTTCACCAGCCCGACTCCAGACCAGATGCTTGAAGCGACCAAAGCAGTAGACGGTGGCGCAGGCGTTCTGCATATTGTGAAGAACTATACCGGCGATGTTATGAACTTCGAAATGGCAGCCGATTTAGCGCGTGACGAAGGGATTGAAGTCGAATCAGTCATAGTTAATGATGACGTTGCTGTCGAAGACAGCACATGGACTGCTGGACGACGCGGTGTAGGTCTGACTGTTTTGATGGAGAAAATCGTTGGTGCTGCTGCCGAAGAAGGACGTTCTCTAAAAGAATGTGCTGACCTGGCACGCAAAGTCAATGGTCAAGGTCGCAGTATGGGCATGGCGCTTACTTCCTGCACCGTCCCGCATGTTGGCAAACCCTCGTTCGACCTGCCAGAAGATGAAATGGAAATCGGTATCGGTATCCATGGTGAACCTGGTCGACATCGCATCAAGCTTGAACCAGCAGATAAGATCACTGAAATGCTACTTGAGCCTGTTGTCGAAGACTTGCCCTATAAAGAAGGTGATGAAGTCCTGCTGTTTGTAAACAGCATGGGCGGCACTCCCTTGATCGAGCTTTACATTGTCTACAGAAAAGCAGTGGAAATTCTCGATGCCAAGGGCATTAAGGTAGTTCGCAATCTGATCGGTCCTTACATCACCAGCCTCGAAATGGCTGGAATGTCCATCACCCTTTTGAAAATGGACGAGGATTTAAAGAAACTCTGGGACGCACCGGTCAAGACCGCCGGAATGCGGTGGGGTATTTAGTTTATCTTATTCACGCTACTGGAGTTTAAAACTCCAGTAGCGCTCTAAAGAGGCAAATGTGGCTATTACGAGAGATGATGTATTGAATTGGATCAAAAGTTACGCTCAAGCGATCGAAGAAAACTGTGAAATGTTAACTGACCTCGACCGTGAGATTGGTGACGCTGACCATGGCGCCAATATGAGACGTGGTTTTAGAGCTGTGCTTGAAAAATTGCCATCCGTTGAGGACAAAGATATTGGAACCATTCTGAAAAATGTTGGAATGACCCTTTTGTCCAAGGTGGGTGGGGCTGCAGGTCCACTTTATTCGACCATGTTTACGAAAGCTGGAATGACTATTGGCGCGAAAATGGAAATGGATCTGAACGATTGGGCTCAAGCCCTGGAAGCAGGCACTACTGGTATTGCCAAGCTGGGCAAAGCCCTGCCAAACGACAAGACCATGCTGGATGCACTGTATCCAGCATTGAATGCCTTAAGTGCAGCTATGGGGAATGGAGCGTCGGTTGGAGAAGCACTGCAAAAATCAGCCGATGCGGCTCATGAAGGCATGTTGGCTACCATTCCATTGGTGGCACGCAAAGGGCGTGCAAGCTACCTGGGGGAACGCAGTGCCGGTCATCAAGATCCTGGAGCGACTTCTACCTATTTACTCATCAAAACAGCCGCTGAAACTTGGACAGACTGTTAAGGTCTGGCTCAATGAAAATTACTATAGAAAAAGGAGAACAAATTATGGCAAAGTACGTAGCAGCAATTGATCAGGGAACCACCAGCACCCGCTTTATGGTTTTCGACCATTCAGGTAAAGTGGTTGGCTATGATCAAAAAGAACACGAACAGATCTATCCAAAACCAGGATGGGTCGAACACGATCCTATAGAAATTTGGCAGGCAACCCAGGATGTTATCAAGGGTGCGCTGGATAAACTAAAGATTGATGTCAAAGAAATTGCAGCTGTCGGTATCACCAACCAGCGCGAAACCACCGTTGTCTGGGAAAAAGCCACTGGCAAACCAGTCTTCAACGCTATTGTCTGGCAGGACACCCGTACAGATCAAATCTGTAATGAATTAGCCAAAGACGGCGGTCAGGATCGCTTCCGCACCAAAGTTGGTCTGCCTTTGGCCACCTATTTCTCTGGTATGAAAGCTAAATGGATTCTCGACAACCACCCAGAATTAAAAGAAAAAGCTGAAAAAGGCGAGATCCTCTTCGGCAATATCGACACTTGGGTGATCTGGAATCTCACCGGCGGTCCTCACGGCGGCGTTCATGTGACAGATGTCACCAACGCTTCTCGAACCTTTATGATGAACCTGGAAACCCTTGATTGGGATCCAGAGATGCTCGCAATTTTGGGTATCCCCCGCGCAATGCTTCCCGAAATCAAAGCTTCAAGCCAGGTCTATGGCTACTGCAAGGGCGGTGCTCTGGACGGTATTCCTGTGGCTGGTGATTTGGGCGATCAACAGGCTGCCCTCTTTGGACAGACCTGCTACTCCCCAGGTGAAGCCAAGAACACCTATGGCACTGGCTGCTTCATGCTCCTGAACACCGGTAATAAACCGATCCAATCCAAGAATGGTCTGCTGACCACCCTTGGTTACAAGATTGGAAACGAACCCGCTGTTTACGCTCTGGAAGGCTCCATCGCCATCACCGGAGCGCTGGTGCAGTGGATGCGCGACAATCTCAAGATGATCGAAAAATCATCCGACATCGAAATGCTGGCTAACAGCGTTGAAGATTCCGGCGGCATTTACTTTGTCCCGGCCTTCTCCGGCTTGTTTGCTCCGTACTGGAAGAGCGATGCCCGCGGCGCAATCGTCGGGCTGACCCGCTACATCAATGGTGGACATCTCGCACGCGCCGTCCTTGAAGCAACCGCATACCAGACTGCTGAAGTCCTGGAAGCTATGAACAAGGACTCTGGCGTCGATCTGACCGCTCTCAAGGTTGATGGCGGCATGGTCTTCAATGAGACCCTGATGCAATTCCAAGCCGATATCCTGGGTGTGCCCGTGATTCGCCCGACCGTCGCAGAAACTACCGCTTTGGGCGCTGCCTATGCAGCTGGCCTGGCTGTTGGCTTCTGGGAGAAGGTCGAAGATTTACGCGTCAACTGGGGCAAGGACAAAGAATGGCTTCCAAAGATGGATCCGGAAACCCGTGCCAAACTCTACAAGGGTTGGAAGAAAGCGGTTACCCGCACCTTCGATTGGGTCGAAAACTAGTTTCTCAGTTCGTTTAGAATTATGGGGCGGAGACTTGTATCTTCGCCCCTAATTTTTAGCCATACAGGAGTAAAAAGAGATGAGCAAAAATAATAAAAACGCCAACTCAAAGAAAAAAGAAGAAGTAAACTCTGAAGACTTCAGTAAGCCATGGATCCAGAGACGAACCGGTTTTATTGTGATTACAATTATTAGTATCGCCATTATGATTTTAGTAGCGGTTCAGATCATCATGGGAAGTGGGGATTGGGGGCGTGGTCTGCTTTGGGGTATCCTCTTTGGCGGCAGTATCTGGTTCGTGTTCTTTGGAATGAATTGGTTTCATTCTCTCTTTCATCCTAAACCCAAGCAAAGCGACAACTCTAAAGATCCAAAATAGAGGGACATAATGGTCAATATCTTACTTGTCTCACATAGCCATAAACTCGCCCAGGGAACAGCCGAGCTTGTAAGGCAAATGGCTCCTTCTCCTGATTTGTCAATTAAGGTCGCAGCCGGGCTTGGCGATGATCATGATGAAATTGGTACGGATGCGGTCGAGATCATGGAAGCCTTGAGTGAACTCGCGGAGAATAATGACGTATTGGTTCTGATGGATCTGGGCAGCGCGATTTTGAGTACAGAAATGGCACTGCAGATGATCGATGAAGATATCGCCTCCAGGGTGCGGATGTGCCCGGCACCTTTTGTAGAAGGCGCCATTGCTGCTGGTGTGCAGGCTAACCTTGGCAGCCCGATTCAAGAGGTTTATGAAGAGGCGATGAACGCCCTTGCAGCGAAGAAACAGCAGATTGTTAGCGAAGAAGAAACCATGGATCCACAGGCTGGCCCCGAAATGGCTATTTTAGAGCCTGAGGTAATTAATGGCGACAAGGCAGCTGAACTGCAGATAACAGTCACTAATCCCAGCGGTTTACACGCCCGTCCCGCAGCGTTATTTATCCAAACTGTCAAGAAGTATGACGCCAAACTTACCGTTACAAACCGAACCGAAAATTCTGAACCAGTCTTAATTAAAGGCATGATCTCGGTAATGCTGTTGGGAGCCAAGCAAGGAGATGAATTGTTTCTTCAAGCTACTGGTCCGGAGAAAGACGCCCTCTTAGCTGAATTAAAGAAGTTATTCCTGGATAATTTTGGGGAATAGGTTACACGCCTTCTCCTTAAGCCTTCTCCTTGCCCTGGGGATGGTGGATGAGGTGTACCGTATAGATACACATACGATTCTTTTGAAAGACAGGCGTAGTAGGGTAGGGACAGACCTCCGTGTCTGTTCGTGTACCTGGACGCGGTCAATTAGTCAGATGTCGTGCGCGGTCTGGAGACCGGCATGATCAATCTCGTCATCGCGAGCGAAGTGTAGCGGTCTGCATTTGGATTGGATTAAATGGAGACCTTCGGTCAGATGCCGTGCTCGGTCAGGAGACCGGTACGATCAATCTCGTCATCACGAGCGAAGTGTAGCGGTCTGCATTTGGATTGGATTAAATGGAGACCTTCGGTCAGATGCCGTGCTCGGTCAGGAGACCGGTACGATCAATCTCGTCATCGCGAGCGAAGTGTAGCGGTCTGCATTTGGATTGGATTAAATGGAGACCTTCGGTCAGATGCCGTGCTCGGTCAGGAGACCGGTACGATCAATCTCGTCATCGCGAGCAAAGCGAAGCGATCTGCATTTGGATTGGATTAAATGGAGACCTTCGGCCAATTCGCGCGCACTATAAAAAGTGAACACCCTCTTCAGTCTCCCATCCGTTACACGGTGGGAGCCAGCTTCCCTCCCTTTCGCTTCGCTACACGGATCTTCGACCAGGGGAAGCCCAAGGACTGATAGCGCCACCCTGATGAGTTTTTCGCAGTGACAAAATAGCAAACTAACAACATTTCCCCATTGGCACGGGAATTGCTACATTCAGTTTGAGTATCTTCATCGAGGGAGTTATGCCTGAGCCAAAGAAAAGCCTTCGCCTCTTATTGTTCGTTGGGTTGATTACCCTGAACATTTTTCTGCTTGCCACGGTTCTGCAGCGTACCCTACCCGATGCTACCACACAAGCTAAAATGGTCAGCCCCACCAATCCGGCGATTAGCGCGGGAAATCAGCTCTTTCTTCCCCTGGCAGCTACGGTTTACGAAGAACCGATTGTTCTCCTGCCAGGTGATGGCGTCTATTATGAGCGGGATCAGGATTTGCAGATCGTGCATGTGTTGGGAGAAGTGCTCAACAACACGCCTACCACTGTCAGCAAGGTGACGATTGAAGCCCTGCTCAACCTTAAATCCGGCGGGCAGATAACTTTACGCGGCTCCCCATTGGTGAGCAGCCTCGCGCCTGGCAATCGGGCGTGCTTTGACCTCTACGTGGTGGAGGCAAAGGAAGTCGAAAGTTACGCTGTCCAAGTCCTTTCTTACGCAACGGGCGGCGCGGTGCCAGGCGGAGTAGTGTCGGCGGTTTCAAATGCCGGATATGACGCTCAAAATGGTTGGTACATGGTCGAAGGGACGATCAGCACCACTGAACCCGCAATTTTGAATGATTTGCGCGCAGTGGTAACGCTATTTGATAGTTCCGGCAGGGTGTTGGGATGCGAACAAAGCTATGTGCGCACCCAAACCGAAGAGGCAAACGCGCCTGCCACTTTTCGTATTTTGTTTATGAATCGTGATTTCTCACAGGCGTCCAATTACACCCTTGCGATTGCTGGAGCAGTTCAGTAGCGCCATCTCCCCAAAACGAAGCAGTAACCCACATTCTCAAAAGATTGTCATTTCGTCTTGACAATTCCTGCTCGATGCCGTATAGTAAAGCCCGTTTAACTATCAAGGCAGGTTTACGATGCAGAGCAAGCAGGAAAAATTAATTGAACAACTTAACCAATTCGCTGTCATGATGATGCACATCAACATGATCTACAGCATGCAACTCATGCAGGAGTACGATTTTTCCTTTACGCATCTCAACAGTCTTTTTTATATCCATCGCGCTGGCTGCACGAACATTCACTGCCTCGCTGAGCACCTGGGTGTCACCAAAGCTGCTGTCTCGCAGATGATTGACCGGCTGGTTGACTCAGGCCTGATTTCCCGTCAGGAGGCGCCAATGGACAGGCGCAGCAAGCGGATCTGCCTGAGCGAGACCGGCAAGAGCCTGGTGCAAAAAGCCTTCCTGGCGCGCCAAAAATGGGTGCCAAACCTGGCTGCCAGCCTGACGGAGTCGCAACAAGAGCAGGCTTGCCAGATCTTTGAGACTGTAAACGAAAAGCTCAGACAAATTCAGAAAGGACTAAATCCCGAAATATCG
>Ga0079086_1021321_pt1 | contig 15369 bp, 15 predicted proteins | sample ADurb_Met_01_Slu_FD_74555 | JGI IMG/M metagenome (GOLD analysis project Ga0079086, IMG submission 74555) | Active sludge microbial communities from Illinois, USA, of municipal wastewater-treating anaerobic digesters - ADurb_Met_01_SludgeMetaT... | ecosystem: Engineered > Bioreactor > Anaerobic >...
GCAGGCTGAAGCCGGAGATGTGCTCTTTGCGGTGGTCAATTTGGTGCGCTGGTTGAAGGTTGACCCCGAAATCGCCCTGCGTGAGACGAACCTGCGCTTCCGCAAGCGCTTTGCTTACATTGAAAAGAAAGCAACAGAGCAGGGTAAAAGCGTTGACCAATTGAGCTTTGAAGAAATGGACCAATTTTGGGAAGCTGCTAAAGTGGCTTTCAAGCAAGAAGCAGATGAGAATCCAGAGCGTGGATAATCCCGAAGACCTGCCACAGCAGGTGGACACAAGTGGCACTGGGAGTGCCCAGGCAGGGCGGCAAATCGCGCGTGCCGCCGGGATCGTGATGATTGCTTATATCCTTAGCACCCTGGTAGGCGTGGTGCGTGGTATGGTGGTCTCGCATGCTTTCGGCACCAGCGTTTCACTGGATTCGTTCAACGCTGCCAATCGTGTGACCGAGCTGCTGTTCAACCTGACGGCTGGAGGCGCTCTCGGCTCTGCATTTATCCCGATGTTCACCGGATACCTGACGCGCAAAGACCAAAAAGGCGCATGGAGGCTGGCTTCGGGAGTGGTCAACTCGGTTTTGATCGTTTTGATCCTGGTTTCGACCTTGATGTGGATATTTGCCCCATTCCTGGTTGAACACGGCTTGTTTGCGCTGGTACCAGATTCAAACGCGCTGCAGGTGGCTGAGACGGCTCGCCTGCTGCGGATCATGCTGCCAACAGTGATCATTTTCGGCATCAGCGGGTTAGTGATGGGTATGCTGAACGCGCACCAGGTGTTTTTATGGCCGGCGTTGGCACCGGCAGCCTATTCTTTGGGGATCATCCTGGGGGTATGGCTGCTGCCAGAATCCTGGGGGATCAACCGCCTGGCGATTGGCACCGTGATTGGAGCAGGCGGGCATTTGTTACTGCAATTGCCGGTGCTGTTCCGCCTGCCTGCCCGGAAATATGAGCTTGCGGCAGGCTTTAGGGATGCACCGGTGCGCAGAGTGTTGCGCCTGATGCTGCCGCGGATCTTCGGGGCAGGCATCGTGCAGTTGAACTTCGTGGCTAATACCATCATCAGCCTCTCACTTGGCGCGGGCTCTGCCAGCGCGCTCACATATGCCTTCACGCTGATGCTGATGCCCCAGGCAGCGATTGCGCAGTCGGCTGGCACTGCCTCGCTACCGACGCTCTCGGCGCAGGTGGAACTGGGAAAATCTGACGATTTTCGCCAGACGCTGTCTGGGATCGTTCGGGTTATGCTTTTGCTGGCACTGCCCGCGACGATCGGGCTGGTCTTGCTGCGGGTGCCTTTGGTGAGGGTGTTGTATGAACGCGGCAGCTTTGATGCCACCTCCACACAGATGGTTGCCTGGGCGCTGCTCTGGTATGCGCTGGGGCTGACCGGACACAGCCTGGTGGAAGTGCTGAGCCGCGCGTTTTATGCCATGCATGACACTAAAACCCCGGTGGTGGTTGGGGTTATAGCAATGACCGGCAATATTTTGCTTTCGTTCGCCTTTTCACGGCTTTTTAGCCAGATCGGCTGGCTGCCACTCGGAGGGCTGGCTCTGGCGAATACCGTGGCAACCGCAGTGGAAAGCCTGGCTTTAATGGCGATTATGCGCCGGCGTTTAAGCGGTGTCGGGGGAAAGCAAATCCTGCGGACGGGGGCTTTGGCTCTGGCGGCAAGCACAGTAATGGGTTTGGCGGTATTTGCATGGATGTCTTGGTCTGGAAGTTTGAACAAGTTCCTGGTGTTAGCTGTCGGCGTGGTGGTGGGGGTGGTGGTATACGCGGCAATGCTGTGGCTGCTGAAGGTCCCGGAGGCAGGCGCGATTTTACGACAAATCAAAGGTCGGCTGGCTCAAAAAGGCTGAGAATATTGCAGGATACATATTAGCAAAAAAATGGCGGAACTCCCCTTTGCTTTTCAGCAAGAATTATCAGCACTCGGTTTAGGCGAGGAGGCTGAAGCTTCGGTCGCAGGCTTTGCCAGGCGGCACTTAAGCTGGATGGCAGACCTCGCTGAAAAAGCTTATGAGGGCGAAGGGCACGACTTCCCAATTTGTCGTTTGCATCCGCTGGGGAGGCTGGTAGTTATAGTCTGGAAGTTGGCTGAAATCCGGCGCAAATACGAGGCACTTGGCATCTCCGCGGAAATCATAAGGGATACATTCAGCGATATTTCCCTGCGGCAGCGTTTGTTTTACCAGAAAACCGGCAAGGTCGGGCTGAGCCGCGCGGATGGCATCTGGCTGCGGCACATTGCGAGCGCCCAGATTTTTAAGCTGGGCGTACTGCAGTATCAGCCAATAAAGATGTTTTACCTGGAAAACTACGAAAACGGCAGTCCGTTTTTTGTCATTAGTGACGATCAGAAAGCCAAGCTGCCTGTGGGTACGCCTGTGGTAAATGTGCACATCCAGGCAGGGGCAGATTTGGCGGTAGAACGGGTGGCTGACTCGCTGCTGATGGCAAAAGATTTCTTCCCCCGGGTTTTCCCGGAGACGCGATTCCAAGCGTTAGTGTGTTATTCATGGTTATTGCACTCTGGGTTACAGGATCTCCTTCCTCCAAACAGCCGGATATTACATTTTGCGGAGAATTTTGAGGTGGTCAGTGAAACCGGGGATAATCGACAGGCAGTGGAACGCATCTTTGGTCGGCGCTACCGGCGGAGGGCGAATTATCCGCAGCAAACGAGCCTGCAGCGGAATGCCTTACGAGACCCTGCAAAGCTTGGTTATGCCCTTGGGATCATTTACCTGGATTGAATTGAGAACTGGCGGATTACAACCGAATTAACTCCAGACCATAACCCACTGCATGGCGAGGGCGATCAGCGCGCCAAAAAGCACGCCTGCGGCCGCTTCGCCAGGGGTGTGACCGATAACTTCCCGCAGGTAGGAAGCATCGTTTTCCTCAAGTTTCTTTAACTTCAGCAGCTCGCGAGCGATCTGGTTGATGCGTTCAGCGTGAAAGCCTGCCTGCCGGCGTACACCCGTAGCATCATAGACAATGATGGAAGTAACGGCAACTGCCAGGGCGAAAATCGGGCTGCCCCAGCCGACGTTCAGCCCTATGGAAGTCGTAGTGGCAGTCATCAGTGAGGAATGCGAAGAGGGCATCCCTCCAGCGCTCAAAAGCAGCGTCCAGTCCCAGCGTTTGTGGCGCAGATATTCCACGGGCATTTTGATCAACTGCCCCAGGATCCAACCAAGCATGGTTGAGATACCAACCGGATTCGTAAAGAAATCGAGAACACTCACGCTGTTTCACCGTCTGTCATGGTGGTGTTGGAGGAGAGAGTCTCCACGCGCAGTTGGGCGGTCTCCAGTAGTTGGCTGCAGATGTCGCTCAGACGTTTGCCTTCTTCATAGAGTTTCAGGGCCTCCTCAAGCGGCAGTTCACTATTTTCGAGTTGGGTGATGATCTGCTGCAGTGAGGCAAATGCGGTTTCAAAACTGGGGGTTGGCTGGTCGGTCATGGTATGTCTCCTGAAATGGTTGCGGCGACTTTCCCATCGCTCAACTGGATCTGGATGGATTGATTTGGGCTGATTTGATTGCGGCGTGAAATCAGTTGGTGGGTTTGGGCATCGCTGACGATGGCAAAGCCGCGCCTGAGCACTGCCATGGGGCTGACACTCTCCAGGCGGGCAATCTGGTTCTGCAATTTGAGTTGATGCTGGGATAGATAGTGGCTCATGGCGCGCTCGAGACGCTCCCGTGTTTCATCCAGGAATTGGAGGTAGGTACGCACTCGCTGAGCGGGAGAGTGGCGCAGCAGGCGATTTTCTGCCAGCAGGAGGTCCTGGCGCAGGCTCGCTATTTTGTTCTTGAGGCTGAGGCTGAGACTTTGCTGGATGGAGAGGAGTTCAGCAGCCAGATCAGCACTGGTAATAGGGGTGGCAAGCTCAGCGGCGGCTGTGGGGGTAGGGGCGCGCAAGTCGGCAGCGAAATCGGCAATGGTGAAGTCCGTTTCGTGCCCCACGCCAGAGATGACAGGCACACGCGAGGCACGGATGGCATAGGCAACGGATTCGTCGTTGAATGACCACAAGTCCTCAATGGAGCCGCCACCACGGGCAAGGATGATCAAATCAAGATCGGGCAAGGAGTTGAGGGACTGGAGAGCAGCGACGATGCCTGCAGGCGCTTCAGCACCCTGAACGGGCGTCGGGGCGAGCGTGACGCGCACCAGGGGCAAGCGCCGGCGCAGGGTATTTAGGATGTCCTGCAGGGCAGCGCCGCTGGGGGAGGTGACGACGCCGATATGGCGTGGAAATTGAGGCAGTGGGCGTTTCAACTCAGCGGCAAACAGCCCTTCCGCTTCAAGGCGGGCCTTGAGGCGCAGGAATTCCTGGTAGAGCTGACCTTCTCCAACCGGCTGCATTTCGTCGATGTAGAGCTGCACCTGCCCACCAGCGGGATAGAAGCTCATTGCGCCATGGGCTTCCACGCTCTGCCCATCCTTGGGGTTGAACCGTAAGCCGAAGGTCTGGCTCTTCCACATCACGCAGCGCAACTGCGCTTCACTATCTTTGAGGGTGAAGTAAAGGTGACCGGAACGCGGTTGGCTGAAGTTGGAAATTTCTCCCCGAACCCAGACATCGCGCAGAATTTCATCCGTCTCGAGCAACTCGCGCAGGTAGTTGCTAAGAGCGGTGACGGTAAAAACCAACGGTTGAAGCGGCGGAAAGTCGAATTCGAGCATGGATTAAAGTATACGCCAATTGAGGGTTTAATCGATGTTTTTAATTTGGGGTCAAGGGATGCGGAAACCGGCGGGAACAATAATCGTGGCAGGGTGTTTAGACAGATATGCTTGTTTACACATTATCCGAGGTGATTGTTTGCTGTCTTCAGGGCAGACACGCCCCATACTTACCATAAGACCATCGTAGGGAACAGGCCTGCCTGTTCCTCAACCCAACAACCCTTGAAAAAATAGAACAAACGTGCTAATATATAAATACTTGTCTCTATTTGCATTCCGGCACATTAACAAATACGGTAATTGCAGTCAAACCGCCCTCCTGCGCCGTCAAAAAGCATTGCAATTATTGCAATTATTGCAAATTGTTTCTCAGTTTTCCACTTAGGGAACCCATTACAAATCAGGGCATGTGGGGACCGCTTGCAGTGGATGAGGCATGCTATGGTTAAGCTTTTCCCTCACCCCGGCTGCGCCGACCCTCCCCTGGGGGAGGGCAGAGGAATACCGGCTACGGTGACCTTCACTCCCTTTCGCTTTGCTACGGATGCATCCCGCGAGAGGAGGCTTTGCCCGCCATCGACATTACCACGAATGTTGAAGAGGTAGGGGTTACCCAGACCAGAGGAGACTTGGTAGTCTCATTACCCTGACGGGCATTTTGTCCGACCGGTAACTAAGCAGACGTGTCGGTTGTTTGTTCCTGTTCGTGTGCCTGGTCAGGGCTTGGCTCCGGGTAGTCATTTTCAACCAAACTATCCATGTTAGTCGGTACCTGTGGGGCGTCTGCCTGGAAGTTGTCGCCAGAGCGGCCGATGAGGTGGACCAGGCTAAAGATGGCAAAGACAGCCAGGAAAGCGATGCCGATGATTGAGAGCCATACAAATTCATCATTCCCAGTTGTGTCGAGGAGGTAAGGTAAAAAGGCATCTTTGAGATTAGGGAATTCCTCCGTGAGAGCCTGCAGCACCTGGGTGTTTTCTTCATCCGTCAACCTGACAATCTTGCCCGTGACCGGACCAGGTTGGATGTTATCGCCCTTCCCGGGGCCTGGATATTTTGCCAACAAAAGGCGGTCCTCAAACAGCAGGGCATAATACGAATGGATGATTTTCTCGCTGCCGTCTTCTTGTTTTTCAAAATAGTAGAAATTGGTATCCAGAGCCACATTGGGATGAGTTCTGACGGAAGTGAGGAAGGTGTCACCCGGTCCTTGATACGAAATCAACTCCTCCGCGGTAACATCGAAGGGTCCTGCAAAATGGTTGTAGAGCGATTTAATGCTGAATGCCACCATGAGTGCGAAAAGCAGGATGGCAATTGCGGCTGTGATGACCGCAGTGAGATTGGTGCTTTTGGCTGCTTTTTGGACGGTTGAAGGTTGTTCCATGGATGGCTCCTCATTGGGTGGGTAAGGCAATTATACAACCTGTGATTTTAGGGTGTGCATTGAGTATCGCAACCTGGTCTCTTTCATGTAAAATACAGTGTGGTCACGATTCTGCGGAGATTGGCGATGAAAGTCATGAGAGTCAAGTTCAAGCATGGTTTATTGCTTTTATTGGTGGTAATACTGGCTGCCAGTTCCTGTGCTGCCCCGAATGGAAGTGGTGGGGGAAAACTGCAGGTGACCGCCAAGCACCCGGATATGGGCATTCAGCAGGGTCAGGTCTTTGATTTGGAGCTGCAACTTTCCAACCCCGACACGATCAATGCCACCGTGCAGGAAATCCGCTTTGAAGCCAATTTTTTCGAATGGGCGAGCTACGAGGGTTCCATCCCGCCGTTGAGCATGGAACAGCAAGCAAATGGTGATGGCGTTATCAAGCTGGATATGACCATTGCTCCGACAGGGATTGAAGACTTCGTCTTTCGATTCAGGGCCAATAAGAGTGGCGATGTGCAGGGTAATTGGCAGGTTGTTTCGGGTTCAACAATAACCGCAATTGAGACCAGGATGAAAATAACTGGTACCACCCCCACAGGTTGGGAACCAGGAGTCTCTCCGGAAGAGCAAGCTCCTGACCTCGGCGCCATCCCCTATCAGGCGGTGGTGCAGGTCACCGCTTTTGTCGATGTTGATGGCGAATCTGTTCCACGCTGGACTGGCTCGGGAACCATCATCAGCCCGGACGGATTAATACTGACCAATAATCACGTTGTCAGCTCAACCAGGTATGAGGAGGTCGTGGCACTGCTTGTCTCGCTGACCGTTGCCCAGGACCAGCCGCCAGTGGATAGTTACTACGCTCACGTAGTTCAGGCGGATGCGCTGATGGATCTGGCGGTTATCAAACCAGCCTGGGACATGCAAGGCAACCCGCTGGATTACAGCCTGCTCAAGCTTCCCTTCGTGCCTCTTGGCGACTCGGACACACTGGATCTGGGCGAGTCGATCGTGATCCTTGGCTATCCGGTTATCGGGGGCGGAACGATCACGCTCACCAGAGGTGAGGTCAGCGGTTTTACTTCCGAGGAGCCTTTTGGCAACCGGGCGTTCATCAAAACCAGTGGGACGATCGCCGGTGGGAATTCGGGTGGATTGGCGGTCAATTCACAGGGGCAAATAATCGGGATACCAACCCAAATGGGTTACGGAGATGCAACGCTTGATATTGTGGATTGCCGACCCGTGCGGGATACCAATCGCGATGGTTACATTGATGAGAACGATGATTGTGTGCCGACGGGTGGATTTATCAATGCCCTGCGCCCGATCAATCTCGCAAAAGATATGATTGAGGCTGCCAAGCGGGGTGAAGTGGCTATCAACACCGGGGAAAGCCCGAACGTGGTCTATCAAGGCACTGGAGAGGTCATTTTTGAGGATGATTTTTCCAATGCGGATAGTGGTTGGCTGAACACTGCTGACGCAGATGGAAAGCGGACTTACGAAAATGGTGAATACTCAATTGAAGTGATCTCGCCGATGTATTGGTATTGGTCGGATCAGTACTTTCCTTATGATGCCCTGATGGCTGAGGCAGATGTGCGCGTAGTGAAATCGGTAGGTGATGCCGACTACGGATTTGTCTGCGGTATGCAGGATGATAAGAACTTCACAGCACTTGAAATCAGCGAGGATGGTTACTTTACGATCTGGAAGCAAGTTGGTGATGAATTTTCGACCCTGATTGACTGGACCTACAGCGAACAACTGGCAGGGCCTGGTCCTTACCACCTGGCAGCCCAATGCAGCCGGGAAAAACTAATGCTGGCAGTGGATGGCATTTTGTTAGGGGAAGTTCAGGACCCGGATTTTTCGCCTGGCAGTTTTGGTATGATAGCTGGAACTTTCGAAACCGGTGGGTTTAAGGTTTCATTTGATAATTTGATCATCATGATCCCCTGAGGTGAACCATGCGCATGAAAACGTTGACAATCCATCACCTGGTGAAAGGGGAAGACCTTAACCACCACAGGACATTGTTTGCTGGAAGAGGCGCAGAATGGCTGGTGGAGGCGGGGTTTATCGCTGCGGCTGATCTGCTGCCGCCACAATACGTGCTCTGCCTAAAGATTCATGGCATGACCTTCCAACGACCGGTAAAACCGGGAGAAGTCGTGCGATTTGACTCGAAAATCGTGCTGACCGGACGGTCTCGTCTGATAGCCTACGTCCGCGCCACCACCAAGGAAGAACTGACGGTGGATGGATTCCTGACTTTTGTGTACGTGGACGACCAGAGCAAGTCGCGCCCTCACGGAATCACCATCGAAGCAGAAACGCCGGAGGAGATTGAGCTGCAGGAACGTGCAAGCCAACTTTAGGAAGTGCCAGGTTTCTCTGTGGTCGGCTTAAAGGTGATCAGGCTGTTTCAGGCACGGGATGAGGTTTCAAGCGGGATTGTAGGAACTGCGCTGAAGGTGATCGCTTCGTTTTGCAGGTTTTGGTAGATCCGAAAATTGATCACATTTTGTGCCTTAACTAAAATATCATAATCCGGGGAGGTCACAAAATACACGATCTCATAAACAAGCCCTGTCTGAGCAAATGATTGAAAGTGCGCCCGCGAAAAGCGCACATTTTCGAGGTCCTGGAAGGCATCCTCTATCAATTGAGGAATGATGGCGAGTTTTTCGGCAGGGGTGTTGTTGGCGATTTGGATGGTGAACGAAACACGCCTTTCCTGCAATCGGCTGAAATTCTGCAGTGGAGCTTTCAGCAGCTCCGAGTTGGAAATCGAAAGTTCTTCACCCGAAAGATTGCGAATTCGGGTGGATTTCAGGCCAATCTGCTCCACAGTCCCACTAAAATTACCTGTTTTGATGGAGTCGCCAGGTTCAAAAGGTTTATCGAGATGAATCGTCAGGCTGGAGAGCAGATCCGCCACCAGACTTTGGGCTGCGAGACCGATGGCGATTCCGCCCACACCCAGGCTGGTGATAATGCTGGCGATATCGAAGTTGGGGATGCTCTGGAGGATGACAAGCGCCACAACCAGCCAGATCAGGATGCGAGCGATAATCGCAATCCCGCGTAGCGAGGTGCGCCGCGAGTAGTCATCGCCAGGCAGTTTGGCGGATTGCTGATCAATCCAGTGGTCAACACTCAGATTAGCCCAGCGACCGACTTGGATGGTGAACAGGGCGATCAAAAGGATCCTCAGCAAGGCGCTGACCGTCGCAGAGATTTCGAGGAACCGTGATGAAATCCAGATAGCTGCAATCAAAGCCGTTGGAAGCATGAGCTGGCTGATCAAGCGCGTGAGTAGCTTAGGGTTAGCTTCGTTCCCAGCTTTTTTGCGAAAGACAGTCCTCAAAAGGAGAAGGACTGTTAGGATCACCGCAAGAACTAATAGTGCCTGCAGCCAGCGCAGGAGAGTATTACCGAGAAAGACCGTATCCATGCGGTTTATTGTAACATCATGCAACGACTGAAAAGTCGCGAGGGTGGGCAAAGAACCCTTCCAGTGCCTGTACATGACCTGTGGGGAGGAGGCATAGTGATCAGGGTTTGCCGTATAATTGACTCAAAGATACACACAAACACTCAGGACGTTCTATGAGCAGGCAAGAAGCAAAATCTGAATATTTAGCCAAATATCGTTATCCGCGCAACCAGTTTCTGCGGGGTTTACTGCGAGGCGGGATCGGCTTCCTGGCGAAAATTTTAACTGACTATAAGGTCTATGGCACTGAGAATTTACCCAAGAAAGGTCCTTTGCTGATTGTGGGCAACCATTTCCATTTTTTGGACTCGATCGGTCCCATTCACAGCACGAAGTATCCCCTGGAGTTTATCGGCGATGCTGAAATGCCCAACGCGCCAATGAGCGTGAAGCTCTTTCCGCGGCTTTGGGATACACTGCGAATCATGCAGGGCACGCCAAACCTGGCAGCTCTGCGCGCAGCCGAAGCAGTATTGGCGCAGGACGGCGTTTTGGGGATCTTCCCGGAGGGTCACGTGCACAAGCCGCCTTTGGGCACCCCGCTACCGGGGGCAGCGTTTATGGCGCTGCGCCTGGGCGTTCCTATTCTCCCGATCGGCACTTTTAGCGAGGATGACTGGAATATCTTTGGCACTTTGAGGGAAAAAGGCCGTAAAACCCGCGTGGTAAGTCGCATAGGCACACCTTTTGGTCCGCTTGCTATCGGGGAACCCGGGAAGTTACCCGGACGGGATGAGGTCAAAGCTGCAGGGCAAGTGATCATGGAAAAAATAGCCAGCTTGCTGCCCGCATCAGCCCGAGGTCCCTACACAGCAGACCTCTCCTGAATACATCAAAGATTAATGGAAAATCAACAATAGAAGGTTATTATAAAAATATTATTGAGCTGCTTTAGGCTGGATTGGATTTATGGAATATAAGGATTATTACAAAACACTTGGTGTCAGCAAAACCGCCACTGAAGGCGAGATTAAAACCGCCTATCGGAAATTGGCGCGTCGGTATCATCCCGATGTGAACAAAGACCCGCAGGCAGAAGAAAAATTCAAAGAAGTCAATGAAGCCTATCAGGTGCTTTCGGATCCGGAAAAGCGCAAAAAGTATGACCAGTTTGGTTCAGAATGGCAGCGCTATCAATCTTCCGGCGGGCAACCAGGAGGTTTTGATTGGGGCAGATGGCAGCAGGCGCCGCAAGGTGGTCAGCGTGGCTACCGCACCGTTTCGCAGGAAGAGTTCAATGACATGTTCGGAGACCTTGGCGGCTTCTCGGACTTCTTCAACACGCTTTTCGGGCAGGGCGGGTTTAGCGCGGGACCTACTTACAGCCGCAGCAGCCGATCTGCGCCACGAGCCGCGCAGAGAGCTCAGCCAATGGAACACGAGGTCGAGATCACTCTCGAAGAAGCTTACTCGGGCACGAGCCGCATGCTGCAGTTCGAGGATGGCCGCAAAATTGAAGCCCGCATTCCACCGGGTGTCAGCACTGGTTCCAAAGTGCGCCTGAGTGGGCAGGCAGGCGGGGCAGACTTGTTTTTAAAGATAAAAGTGCTGCCGCATGATACTTTCACCCGTAAAGGAGATGATTTGTTCACGACAGTACCGGTGGACCTCTACACCGCCATCCTGGGGGGTGAGGTCAGCGTGGAAACGCTGGGCAAACCAGTCCGCCTGACCATTCCTGAAGGGACTGACAGTGGGAAAACCCTGCGCCTCAAGGGGCTCGGTATGCCCAACCTCAAAAATCCCAGCAAACATGGCGACCTTTATGCCCGCATTGAAGTGCACCTGCCCGAACACCTGACACCTGCAGAGAAAGAGAAATTCCGCGAAATTCGCAATATGCGGCATGCTTAAGCCCAGCCTTCTAATTACGGCTGAGGGCGTGTTTGTTGCGGGTATAATTTAAAGGTTATCGAGTGCCATGCCTGAATCATTCCGAAAAAATATCACTGTTTACGCTGGGTCGGCTGATCACCTGAAACAGGTCTATTTGGATGCTGCCTGGTTGTTGGGTGAGACCCTGGCAAAACAAGGGCGCACGCTGGTCTTTGGAGCGGGTAAAACCGGTTTGATGGGGGCGGTAGCGGATGGCGCCTTGGCGGCGGGGGGAAAGACCGTTGGGGTCATCAATGACGAACTCAACCTGCCTCACCTGGCGCATGCCGGCTTGAGCGAACTGGAGATCTTGCCGGACATTCATACACGGCAAGCGCGCATGACTCAATTGGCGGATGGCATCATTGCTCTGCCGGGCGGGTTTGGCACCTTCGCCGAGCTTTTCGAAGCGCTCACTTGGGCGCAGATCGGCTTGCACAATAAGCCCGTCGGACTGCTGAATGTGGCAGGATACTTCGATCCCCTCGTCGCGATGATTGAGAAGGCGATTGAGGAAAACTACATTTACCCTGAGCATCGGGGGCTTTTTTATGTCACGGATGACCCTGCCTTGCTGCTGGCACTACTGGATGGTTTTACTCCATCCAATGGAATAAATCGTTGGGTGGAACGTCCATGAAGCCCGTTAGAACGCTACTAATTGACCTTGACGACACAACTTATCCAACCTCGGTCGGTGTGTGGCCAATCCTGACAGAGCGAGTGTCCCGATACATGCACGAGGTTGTGGGAATTCCAAAGGATGAGATTCCTGAAAAGCGTGAGCGCCTTTTTGAAGAGCATGGCACTACAATGCGCGGATTGAACATTGAATATGGCATTGATGTGCGCGATTATCTGCAATTTGTTCACGGAGTGGATCTTTCGAAGCAAATTCACCCTGATCAAAAGCTCAAAGCGGCTCTGAGTTCTTTACCGCAGGAAAAATGGATCTTCACCAATGCCAGCCGGCAGCATGCCAATAATGTGCTTGGGCTATTGGGCATCTCAGAGTTGTTCAAGGGTGTGATCGATGTGCTGGATACGGAACCGTGGTGCAAGCCGCACCCCGAGGCGTTCGAGATCGCGCTGAAGCTGGCAGGTGGACCTCTGCCAGAGGAAACCTTATTCGTGGACGATCTCGAAATCAATCTGGACACTGCCAGAGCCCTCGGGATTCAGACCTTGCGTGTGGCGGCTGAGAGGGTGGAGTCGAGCCATCCAGTCATCAAGAGTCTGACAGAACTGCCGCACTTTTTGTCGAATAATGGATTTAAACATGTTGAAGAACTGCCGTCATAAAGCGGCGGTTAAAATGGAGTTGTGATGGAAAATAAAACTGTTCGTTCAATATTGTTGGTATTAGTCGCTGTGCTGTTGCTGGCAGGCACCTTTGCACTTGGCTTTGGTACTGCCAGTGTTCTTCCAAAAAATCCAATCCGTCAGGCACTCGGCTATGACACCTGCGCGACGGTTGAACCGCAGATTGAGGGTGAACAACCGCAGGTTGCAACCCCCAATAGTTATTGCCTGGACTATACCAGCGCATCTACCCCGGAGGATCTGAAAGGTCTCTTCGATCCTTTCTGGGAGAGTTGGAAGTTACTGCATGAGAACTTTGTGGACCAACCACTGGATGATGTCGCATTAATGCGCGGTGCTATCCAGGGCATGCTGGCAGCCACGGGCGACAAGCACACCTCCTACATGGACCCGGAACAATTTAAACAGGCAAACACTGAGATGGAGGGTGAATACACCGGCATCGGCGCGTGGGTGGATACCACCGGCGATTACGTGGAAATCATTTCGCCGATGAAGGGCTCTCCGGCTGAGGCTGCAGGCTTGCAGGCACAAGACAAAGTGATAGCTATTAATGGTGAAGACATGACTGGTATCCCAGGGGATCTGGTTTTACAGAAAATACTGGGCCCTGCTGGTGATACAATCGTGCTGACCATCCGGCGCGGTGAAGAAACCTTTGATGTCTCAATAACCCGGGCTGTCATCCAGATCCCGGTGGTGGAGTATGAGATGAGGGAGGATGGCGTTGGTTATGTGGCTCTCTACACTTTCAACGAGCTTGCTACCGAAAAATTGCGGGAAGCTTTGAAGGATTTGCTGGCTCAGAACCCCAAAGGCATCGTATTTGACTTGCGCGGGAATGGTGGCGGCTATCTTGTAACTGCTGTTGAGGTTACATCCGAATTCCTGAAAGATGGTGTGGTGCTGTACGAGGAGTATGGCGACGGCACACGCGACTCTTATCCTGTAAAGAAAGGCGGGCTGGCTACGGAGATCCCGCTGGTAGTCTTGATCGATGAAGGGACCGCGTCGGCAGCGGAGATCACGGCTGGCGCACTGCAGGATTACGGACGGGCAAAACTGGTTGGCAAGACCAGCTATGGCAAGGGCTCAGTACAAAACTGGATTCCCCTAAAGAGTGAAGAAAGTGGCGTGCGCATCACGATTGCGCGCTGGTTGACCCCGAATGGGAAACAGATCGACGGCGTTGGCCTGACACCGGACCTGGTCGTGGAATATACGCAGGAAGATTTCGATGCCGGTCGCGATCCGCAGCTTGATGCCGCGGTAGAGTTATTGCTCAGCGAATTGCCCTAAAAAACGTTATGATTTATGAAGAATAATCGCGAATACGGAGAATACTATGTACTTTGAATACTTCCTTTATATGATCCCCGGACTATTGCTGAGCCTTTTTGCTCAGTCCAAAGTCAAATCTGCCTACAACAAGTGGAGCCAGGTGCGAAATTATCATAACCTGACGGGTTTGGAAACTGCTGAGCAGCTCAAGCCGCGGGTGGGACTTGAAAATGTGAAGATCACCCGCACCAAGGGCACCTTAACGGATCACTATGACCCACGCGACGATACCCTGGCATTGTCGCCGGAAGTGGCCGATCAGCCTTCCGTAGCAGCAATGGCAATCACGGCGCACGAACTTGGACATGCAATGCAGGATAAGACCAGTTATGGCCCGATGCGCCTGCGCACCACGATTGTGCCGCTGGTGAGCTTTGGCTCGAACATTGGCATAATCCTGGTAATGATCGGCGTCTTGCTGAGCCTTTCGAACCTGGCGACGATCGGCGTGGTGTTGTTTTCGTCCACGGCGGTTTTTTCGCTGGTCACATTACCCGTGGAGCTGGATGCGTCCAAACGCGCTCGCGCAATGCTGGACCAGACCGGGTTGGTCGCCAACGAGGAAGAACGCGTGGGTGTAAAACAGATGCTGGATGCCGCGGCGTGGACCTACGTGGCGGGGCTGGCGACATCATTAATGCAGTTGCTGTATTACATTTCGGTGGCTGGACGCGCCAGCGGCAGACGGCGATAATTTTATTGATTGTGAGAAGAGCCCCGGAAGAACCGGGGCTTTTTCATTAAAGAAGTAGGGTGGGTTGGCGTAAAGGAGCAGAGTGATTAAGAGGGTGTTTAAAAGCCAACCCACCGGTTGAATGTGAGGGGTTTGTGTTGGTGGGTTGGCTTTATCGAGGCAATGGTTGGTATGGGTTCTGTGACGCCAACCCACCCTACGACTCAACGATTGGTATAGGTTCTGTGACGCCAACCCACCCTACGTCTCAACGATTGGTATAGGTTCTGTGACGCCAACCCACCCTACGACTACGACTCAACAATTGGTATGGGTTCTGTGACGCCAACCCACCCTTCAGCAAAGAAAATGTAGGTATACACAACAAGCCAACCCATACTACACATGTAAAACCATCAAAATGATGCAAGCCACGTGTCAAGGCAATTTAGAAATGTCCTAATGCTGGCAACTTAGAAATGTCCTATTCGGTTGATAAAGTGTTCAGTACAGGTTTGCCATTTATCTTTTTTCCATAGGTCCTCCAGGGGTGGTCAT
>Ga0079086_1013803_pt1 | contig 14226 bp, 10 predicted proteins | sample ADurb_Met_01_Slu_FD_74555 | JGI IMG/M metagenome (GOLD analysis project Ga0079086, IMG submission 74555) | Active sludge microbial communities from Illinois, USA, of municipal wastewater-treating anaerobic digesters - ADurb_Met_01_SludgeMetaT... | ecosystem: Engineered > Bioreactor > Anaerobic >...
GAGACGGGTAAAATTTATCAAATGTCTTTAAAACAGAGGTTTAATGATATAATAGAGAATATTGGATATGCTTTTAATGAAAGACTGGCACTATAGGATTATGTTTGCATTGGCTCCGGCAGATCTATAGTTACACCTGACTTGAGAGAGCATTTGGTTAGACTAAATACGAATATGATGAGAAATCTGGTACTTGTTCCGCTACTGTTGCTGCTAGGTAATTATTCATTCTCCCAGAGCCTGGAAATTTATGATGGGTATCTCGGGAGTTCCCCGGTCACATTCTTCCTAAATCTTGGAGAAAATCAGGTAACCGGATACTACATTTATAATAAATACGGGAGGCCCATCCCTTTAAAGGGGAACATCAGTGATAACCGGGTGATATTAACTGAGTATAGCACCGCAAATGGCAAGAAGGAGAATAAAGAAGTAGCAACCCTGACATGGTATTATTCCTCGCCCTCAAAAGGCAGATGGTCTTCAGGAACAAGAATACTTGAATTGAATCTTGTTGCCAGAACACTTAATATTCCCTGGGAGATGCTAAATGTCAAGGTCGAGCTAATACATACATTTTCAGATAACAAGAAAATGACATATCCTATAACTGTTGTTATGAACCATCCTGTCAGCAATGACGATGGCGTGTTTAGAATTTTAATGTCGGATTTCTTTAATACAGAACGTTATTATCCTGGTCCATGGTATTACATTAATGATTACCTGATTGATGAATACAGAAATTATTTGAATTTTATCTCTCAAGGAACCCCGGAAAGGTATTTTCTTGAATTGTATGGAAATGTTGTGTATATGTCGAAGTCATTACTGGTATATTGCACGACCGGATATGCTTACAGCGGCGGTGCACATGGGCAACCTCTTGAAGAGTATTCTGTTTATAACTTAAATAATTCTTCCAAACTTAAATTTAGTGACATTTTCAAGGAAGGTGCCGAATATACCCTGGCAGAAATTGTAAGAGCAAAAGATGCAGACAGACATGATATAAATAACATACGCAGTAATCTTGATAACTTCTATATAACAGAGAAAGGCATTGGCTTTGTGTTCAATCCTTATGATATAGATTGTTACGGATGTGGAACCTTTGAATTCTTCATTGGAATGGAAGAAATCAGACATCTGTTGAAAATGGCACTTTAATTGTCTTTTTTTATCAAGTCACTAAAATGAAATCGGCATGGGTAACCAGACTCCTTTCCCAAGGCATTCAGAGACAAATGTTTGGGTAATAGTTTTGTTTTCATCTTTTTTTGCTTTTAGTTGTAGTAATAACAATAGAGATTTAAAAAAACAACTAAAGGATGAAGGAAATAGATTTCAGCAGGAACAATACATCGTAAGAAATGACACTATCATTGTCCCGATAATGGATAAACACATAGTTGTTCACAGTCTGGGCTATAATCAAAGTAATCAGATCATAGAGGTTGTTACAGATTTGTTTGGTACAGGCAGGAATATTTCCAATACAGGAAGCAATCTGTCTATATTGGCTTTCTCAATTCCAGACAGTGTCACGGCATGGAGCTATTATATCGGAGTTAACCAAGCTGGTCTCCAGGCATATGCTAATGCCACTAGTCAACTTATGAATGCAGTTACTTCATATAATAGTGATCCTGTTGTCGCGTTAGCTTTAGGCTCATTTTCCTATTTGACAACAACGCAGTCAGGTGAGAATGTACAGTACTGGATAGTCGATGAAAAAAACAGGGACCTATTACTTCAAAAACAGGAATTTGAATCGATTGCCAGGGGAGATGTAATTAATGATTTTGCCAGAATTACATTTCCATTGTCCGGGAATTATTTCATCTGTATGGCGAATGATAATCCAGTCAGTGCGATAGAAGTAATGATAAAGATTTCTGCGATCAAGATTCATAATTACTATGGTACCCGGAGAATCAAAGTAAGAAATTCAAGATAGTCTTCTTTAAAAAAAAAGTGGAATAATCAGCTTTGCCCTGAAATTATATCTGTTTATCAACAATAATGTTAAGTATGTCAAATCGCACTTAATAAAGTTAATATTATTAACTAATATTACAATCAGTATGTTGCATTCTTGTCTGCTTTCCGAAGAAGGCAAACAAAGAAATTATTTTAAAGATAGAGTAGGCTTAAAGAATGCTGATGTTAAAGATTAATTAGGTTTTCTCACCATAAAACATTTGCCATGAACACTCTCTGTCCTCCCGCCAAAGCCAGTTTAAAGGTAATTCTTTTGATACTATTGATCATTTCCGGGTGTGCTGTTGTACCAATAACTGATCGAAAACAAATGACACTTGTTTCAGATCAGCAGATGATAGCGATGGGATTAACCGCATACAATGATTTTATTAGCAGGAGCATAATTTCAGACGACAGAACCAACACACTCCTCGTTGAAAAGGTTGGGAGAGACATAGTAAGAGCAGTTGAGGTTTATTGTACCGAGCATAACATTAGTGACCGAATCAGCGGATTTGACTGGGAGTTTTCCCTGGTCGAAGATAAAACAGCGAATGCATTTTGCCTGCCTGGGGGGAAGGTGGTAATATACACAGGGCTTCTGAAGTATACAAAAGATGGGAATGGTCTTGCAGTAGTGATTGGACATGAAATAGCTCATCTGATTGCAAAACACGGAAATGAAAGGATGAGCCAGCAACTCTTGAAGCAATTTGGAGGTCTTGCTCTGAGCCTGGCAATTAGCAAGAAACCTCAGGAGACGCAAAACCTTTTCAATATAGTGTATGAATTAGGGAGCACCCTGGGCGTCATTCTGCCATATTCAAGACTTCACGAACTGGAGGCAGACAAACTTGGTTTGATTTTTATGTCACTTGCCGGATATGACCCCAATGCTTCGTTTGCATTCTGGCAACGTATGAGTGAGACTCACGGTTCATCCATCCCGGTGTTTTTAAGCACCCACCCTGCTGACAGTAAAAGGATGATGGCGATCAGAAAGGCGATGCCTGAGATTCTCAGATATCGATACTTGAGAAGGTAAACTCTTTTTTCTTTTTACTAATCAGGAGTAATGAATGAGAAATACTATTTAATTTTATCAGTTAATTAGAATAATTGGTGAAAAAAGCTCATTACAGATTAAACTTGCTTTTAATATTCCTTTTTTCCGGGTTTTGTTCTGTTGCTCTGGCCCAGACTGAATTCAGAAAACATTTTATCATTACTATTGACAAACATACCCTGCAGGTAGCCGGTACACAGCATATAAGTCACCTTTTATCAAATCTCTTTAGCTCACAATATCCTTTACACCGTGATTATGTGAGTCTTGAAGAAAAAAGAACAAAAAACTCGCAGACGGATGATCTGCTCTTTTTCAATCCGGAACATGATGAAATAAGCGTTTACTGCCCGTTACTCTCTGCCAATGAACTCCGCGGTTTAATAGCAGGTATAGCCCCAAATGTTAATAGCACCTCCTTTAGCAGATTTGTCACTCAGGTTTATAAACCACTAAACCCTAATTGGTCAGAATTAAATGAGTCTGTGAAATCTGCAAATCAAATCATTAACTATTTTAACAGAACATCAAGGGCAGTTTATAATCTTTCAGGAACCAACATCTCATTACCCCAGAATTTACGCTTACCTGCAGCTATTAGTGTTGTGGCTGATCAGGACAAGGCTTCCGAACAGTATGTTCTGATCTCAGTCAATTCAGGCAGATCGTCTCCTATAATGCAACAATTGGAATCAGTTTTGAATAGTTTCTCATCAGTTGGACGTGAGATCAGTAATCATTTCAAATTGACTCCGGTACTGAATCAACCAATCACTTTCAATAACGGTACTACAATCGGGAACATAAATGCAACAGCAATTCTCCCAATTAATCCTGCAAACAATACAGGTTTTGTGCCGATGGCTTTTAAAAATCCTCCAGTTTTAAGAAATGATAAAATCGGATCAGACGAGTTTACACTATGCGAGAACTACTTGGTTTTCAAGGAGCCTGAAAACCTTTTTCCGATTGCACTTAAGCTTACGATTTCAGACGGTGCCCGGGAACTGTTTTCAGGGATAATAGCTTCACGAGAAAACATTTTTGAAAACTGGAACTCTTCTTATACTGAGGATAACTTTCTCCTGAATTATAATTGGGCTGAAAATCAGTATTTTTTGCCTGATATAGGACCTTTTGTCCTTAGTGGCTTAGACTCGGAAGCCGAAAAACCACTAAAACTCGAAATTGAATTGGTTTCACTTTATGAACCTGCCCAGAATCTTGATTTTGGAATTGTTCTCAGGAGCACTCAGAATGCGTTTGTAGATTTTGGAAGTTTATGCGATCTCATCACTAAAGTTATTCTGATCTCAGTAATTCTTCTGTTTATGCTTGCTTTATATTTCATATATAGGGGAAGACCACTCGAAATCAGATATAAGATACATGAACACATTGATTCTTTTGAGAAGATTACTAATGGGAAACGCAAGACTCCATATAAATACTGGGATAATGATGAAGATAACATAATCATCAATTGTGAATGTGTTTATAGGAAAGGCAGTTTCATTTTTAACTGGAATCCGGTTGTCTATGCAGAAATCGAGAATTTAAAGGGAGTGCCGGAGCAGTTTGATGTTACTTTAAGGCATGGCTCTACTGCTTTAGAAGAATTTCACTGTGGAACAACCCTGTTAATTAAGACTGACAAGACACATAAGTTCGATTTGATTTTGAATCTGAGAAATACCAATTCAGTTGCCAACAGGATTGATTCCCCGACACTTATTTCAATTCCGCTGAAACTGTATATAAGAGAAAAACGATTATTTATCAGTTCTGCCGCAAAGGATGAGTTCTTTTCATATTCGTTTCATGTCGGACCGGACCTCAAAGATTTCTGGGTTGGATTTGATGCAGGCACTTCGAGTACATGTGTTGCCATTGGCACTTCAGATCAGATTAAGATGGGAAGGCTGAAAAATGGGGATTACATTATACCCTCAAGAGTATCAATTGACCTAAATGAAGAGCCAACTCCGGATCAGATAAATAACCTTGGTTTTCCTGATAGTATTGTAAGATACGGAACTGCTGCTGAGTTCAGATTCAATATCGAGAGTGATGAGAAGTTTCAGTCAATAAAGAAACTGCTGGGTTATAAAGATGTCAAGAGAATAACTTTTAAGAACAACTCTCACGTTGATCTTACAGGTTCCAGATTGACTTCCTTACTTGTTGGCGGAATTTTCAGAGACATGAAGGAAACAATCGAGAAGGACAAATCTGAGTATAAGTCCGTTCTGGAAGATGGGAGATTTGATCCCAAACGATTGGTGGTAGCAATTCCCAACAACTTTTCCCAGAAGAAAATCAATGACCTGGTTGAAGCTTTTGCTTACTTAAAAAAGATTGAACATGGAAGTCAGCAGCAGGCGCCACAGTTTCTTGAAATAAGATATGTATATGAAGCTGAAGCAATTGTAATGTATTACCTGAAAGGTTCCAGGAATCTTTCCAGACTGCTTGTGCCAATCAACGAGGAGGGTAAAGCTGCTCCTCCAAAGTCAACTCCGGGTGTTGAAAATATCCTGGTATTCGATATGGGAGGTGCAACAATCAATGCTACTCTCGTTACAGTAAAACAGCAGGAATATGATTTTGAGACCTCATATGATGTAAATATCATTGGCAAGCTTGGTTATGGTATTGGTGGAGATACGATAGATTACTGCCTGATAAAATTCATCTTTTCATTTGTGAATGATTATCCTGGTCTCAAAACACTCAACCCGTTTGACAGATATATAGAATCAACTGACTCAGCCGAAGGCAGAAAATATCGTGATTTGAAACTGCAATTTCAACAAATTGCCTTTGGGATCAAGAAGATCATTATTCAAAATTTCAATAAGAATGCCAATATTTTGATAAATCCGGCAGAACTGAATGATCTCTTTGGAGGCAGAGTCCGGTTTTCTGCCGAAGATGAGATTAATTATTATTTCAGACGGACTGAAGAAGGCAGTTATCCTCTCTTTAACCATGAAATTTTCCAAAGCCTTATTTATAGAAATATCATTGATGCAACTGTTGAAATTGTTAATTTGGGTGGGTCAAGGGGAATAGATACCTTGATATTTTCAGGGAGGAGCACATTCTTCCCTTTGATCCGCCATTACGTTGTCTCTTGCCTGCAGCAGGTATTAAAACATGATATAACAATTGTTGATTTGCCCATTGAGGAGTCAAAAACTGCTGTTGCTCAGGGAGCCTGTCTTTATGGCCTTAATAAGGGCGGTATTACTCTGAATAACCTTAAAACTACAGGCACATTTGGAGTGGCGAAATTTAACTCTCTGGATCATAATGATGTAGATTTCATTGAGTTTATCGGGATCGGATCACCATTTAAACAGAACTCTGAAGAGTTCAGATATCTTGAATCAGCAAAAATCCTCGAGTCAGATTTCAGATTCAGCAACGGGGAGGTTAAATTCTTACAGGTGATGGGCAAAGACGCTGACAATATCCTGAAAAGTCATCAGAATCACAAGATTGTTCAGATCGGGAAAATAAGAATTGACATGAAGTCGAAATTCATTTATATGTATGTAAATGAAACCGATGAAGTCAAATGTAGAGTCAAAACTATTGCAGACCGGGTCTATGAGTTAACGGAATTTGTCTCAGATCAGGGAATTGCTGATGCAAATGACGAACATTATACATGGATTGTACAATAAAAAATATTGACATGAGAAAAGCTTCTATCTTGTCATTGCTCCTGATACTCAACAACCTGGTTGGGTGGACTCAGGGTTTCCTAAGTATTACCCGGGATACTTCCGTTCAAGGAAAATATCATTTGTTTGAGAGAGAAATCTATCAGGGTGGACAATTATCAGGTCAGATGAACTTTATTCTCATCCAGGGTGACACCATAATGATCACCAACTTGCACTCAAGTCCTTGTGGGATTAATGAAGATCTTACAGATAAGAAACTTGACTATGCAAAAAGTATCCTGAACACCCCAAAAATCTATTTTAATATTCCATCAGACAAAATCCTAAAGGACACTAGCTGGTTATATGATTCAAGTGGTAATTTATTAAGATACTTTACTGATGTATACAATACTGCGATATTTGACTCAGCCAGGATTGCCAACGGATTTAAGATTGTGATTCCTTCAACTCCGGTCCTTTATTATGCTTCAGACGATTTGAGAATATTGACCAAGTATTATGATGGGATTAATGAAAATGATTACCAAATTTTAATTCTGGAAAACGGATTGCAATTCGCAATTCCAAAGAATGACAAATCCCATGCATATTTTACAGTGGGACAGAACCGCCTTGCGTTAGTGGACCCCGTCCAGGATTCTGCCCTTTTGGCTGGCCGAGGGATTTATTACGATGGATCAATGTGGGAAATAAATTCCACCAGGCTGGAATTCGCAAAGTTGATTCTGATACTATTCACTATTCTCCTGGCTCTGGGAGTTGTTGCCTTGACATTGTTTCTCGAGAAGTATCCCGTATTTGCGGTCTATGACGGGTCTGGCTTTGCCAGTTTTGCTGCAGCTTTTGGTACCACAAATAAGTTTATTATTAAGTCAAATAAAGCGTTCCATGGTGTAAACCCGGATAACCCAAGTGAGAAAAGGAATTTGAAGGACATTCTGGCTGGAAGTTTTCTGTTAGTTGATAAGAAAAATGGCTTCTCATTGGGAAAAGTTTCACGTAATTCTAAAAAACCTGTTTATTGCAGAATAAATAACAATCTGGAAGACATTGCGTCATTCTGTGATAAGATCAAAATCAGGCAGTCCGACCTGAAAGCCCTGAATCCGCAGGTTTTCAGAAGAAAGAAGTATACCGTAACAACCGACTATCTCATCGGTTATACCTACAAAAACCGTACACCCCACAACCTGGAGGAACTACTGGATTCACTTAGTTTATCATATGGCGACCCTGTTAATCCGCAAAAGTTGTCGGGGATGAGTAAGTATCAGCAGGCTCATGCATTGAAGGCAGGGCAAGAACCGGGAACTATAAGTCAAGTTCAGTCAGGCCCTTATGCTGACCAGAAAAGTATCGCAGGTCACTTTGATGAGATATGGAAAAAAATATCATTAAAGTTAGCAGATATTGAGTTGAAGCTGGGCACCGTGGAAAGCAGGATAAATAATCTTGATGAAGGTTTTAATCAAAAGAATAAGGGCAAACCATCCGTGGATATGTCCTTCTTTAAGCAGGAGGCACAGAATACGTCGTATTGCCTTAACAGGTTAGATAATATTGAGAAGGATCTGATTAATTATGTGGCTCAATTTCGCTCAGAGGATGTTGAATTACAATATTTCTTAAACAGTACTATCTCCCGCTTTCTGTCAAAGCAAATTACAATAAAAGGAAAACAAGCCTTCTGGATACCTTTAATAGATGCTATTAATGGAAATCTGGGTTTGGCGCATGAAGATATGGTTTATAAAAATCTGGCCGAAGACATCTCGCAATTCTCTAATCCACTTGACAAAGCAACTTATTTGAACAGGCAACTTTTCAATGACCTTTGGAACAGCAGCCTGAGCAATATGCTTGTAATGCTTGAGGAGCTTAGAAATACAGGATCATTTTTGAAGCAAACAGTTGATGGAAATACTCTGTCAGAACTTAAAGGATTTGCTGAACAAAACATTGAGTCAGTCTTTGAGATCGCCAGATCTCTGGATCTCAAAATAACATACATCCCATTATTTGCTCAATATGAGAACTTCAATCTTAAGGATCTTGACATTGATATATTTACATCTTTTAATTACTTTTATAACAACGTTAGGAGCAAGCTTGAGAAGAACCATATTGTTCAAATCCTCTCGTACGGAATAACGTCCTTTAAAACAGACAGATCAACAAAAACCAAAATAAGAATAATGCCATGAACGATTTTCTAAGTGATTTATTTAATGCATTGAGAGAATATATTCTTCACTCACACGATGCTGTCAGTGATTTTCAGTTTTGGTTATATCCGCTTATCACGGTAATGCTCATCTGGTTTCTGACAACAGTATTCACAAAATTCCTGTATCAAAACAAGAAGGAGTTTACCTATAAAAAGACCTTCTACATTTTCCATGCATGGATCATATCCTCGCTTATTATTGCTACAATCTGGATAGCTGCAATAATCATTTTGCATATTGATTATTTCTATAGCTACTATCCGGTTGATTTGCGCCTGTCTCATATGATTTCGCTCCTTCTGGCGTTAAGTTCTGCAGTTATAGCCTTCGTTTTATTAAGGAAGTATTACCATTATTATAACCTGAAGGAAATAGTAAACCTTCCTCTTACAAGCCAGGCTGAAAGTTTAAGTGCACTAAGGGCACGAAAGACATTTGCAAGGACAAAATACTGGGTTTTGCTTCCGCTCCTGGGTTTCACTTTTCTGTTGCTGATACTAAGAAATCAGGGCAATGTTTATTCCATTATTTTTGACAATTCTCCAAGTGTTTCTCCTGGCCAGCTGGCCAGGCCGAAGGATGCATTGATGAAGACTATTGATCAGATGGGGAAAGACAACTTCTTTTATCTTACTACTTTGAAAAATACCGAGGTTCTCTCTTACAGCACAATAATAAATACAGATATTGCGAAAGTAAATACCTTAAATGCCATAACCGCCACACACCTGGATCCCGCAGCTTGTAATGCATTTATTCGTGAAATAAGAAATGATGAATCTGTTGTACAGGGATCACCCCTCACAGAAGCCATGTGGCAAAATTACCTGTTTGTCAATAATGATTTGGAATCCAATGTAATAAAGAGAAAAAAGATTCAGAAAATGATTATCATCTCTGACTGTGCTGAGAGTACTATGGACTTGGAGCCTAAGGACATATTCAACACAGACTTTGGCTTAGTATTCCCAATAGATAAGGTTAAAATTGTTGATGTTGCGGAAAGTCCTAATTTTAATGCGCCATTTTATAATGTAATGGTCACTCTGCTTGGAGTGGAGACCGCCCCGGGTTTTGAAGAGTCTGATTGTGAAAGCTCTCTAAGACTGGCTATGCCTCCTTTTGATTTCTTCCTGATATTCTGGCTAGTGTTTTTATACATTATTGCGGTCACTGTAATATTATTTGTAAAACCTGCTAAACTAAGATAATAAGATGAGAAGAATCTTATTCATAGTATTCATATTTAGCGTTTTGGGATTAAAAGCACAAAACAACGCTTTCATTTTAGTGGATGTCTCCGGATCAATTAATGATCAAAGTATTATCCTGCAGTCAAGACAGATTTTAAACAGTCTTTTGGCAGGAGGTTTTAGCATGACTTCTTATCCTGACTGGAATCAGGTCAATATTGCTGACCCTGCTCTGAGGAATATACTTAATGGGAATAATCAGTCTCTGCTAAACAATGGTTCGGTTGTTTGCCTGATGCCTTTTGGCAACCGGGATAGATATCGGCAGTACAACTTATTGAAAATAACTTATTTCCCAGATGAATTGAGATCATTTTTGGCTACCTATTATCCTGTTGTTTTTACTGACAACTATACCTACAATCAGATAGCCCAGGCATATACGGCCCTTTTGGCTGAGCAGCAGAATATTTATAGTTATTACATAATCTCTTTATCGGATGATCTTGGAGATCAGGAAAATACATCTAGTAAGAATCTTTTTAGCACTGAAGAGAGAGACTTGATTAATGCCTGGAACAATCCTTTGTATTCTCAGGTGGTTTCCGTTGGAAGTCTTCAGTCGCAAAATTTCTACATAAGCTTCAAGAAAGTACGACTGTTGAAGAAGAGAAACGGAGAGGATGTAAGTAAACCTGAAATTATTCTCCTGAATTATGCTGGTGGTAAAGCAGGTCATGAACTGGAGGTGGCAGGCAATAGCATTACTTTGAATTGGAGTTGTTCCGGGTGTCTGCAAGACCAGGAGTATCTTGTTACATTTTCAAGTACTGACGGCAATGCTGCCAACAACATCCGGAAACAGGTTCAGTCGACCTCATACACTACCTCATTATCTAAGGGGAAGTACAGGATTACAGTTAGTTCTGAGGATTGTATTCCTGGTATCACTTACATTAACGTAACAGGAGGAGGAGGGGGATTCCCCTGGCTGCTGCTGATTTTTATTGCAGCAATCGTGGGAGGATATTTCCTCTGGAAAAGTCATCAAAACAAGCTTGTGAGGAGAAACCTGTCACATGCCGAGTTCAACGATATAAGTGAACCAGTGGTTATGAAACCTCCGCGGAAAGAAGAGGAAGATTCAGAATTATTTTAAAAGAAATCATAAATCAAAAATCATTGATATGCCAACACCAATTATGCTCATAGGGATCGGGACAAGTGGTCTGTATGTCCTTGAAAATGTTCAGAGATTCTATTATGAATCGTACAGGGTAAATAAGCCAAAGCATGTTGAATACATTTACCTGGAGACCAATAAGGACAACATGGTTGGCATTACTCCGGAGCCCAATGAGATAACCAGGGTTTACCTGAGTCTTGATCAGATTGAACTTATGGTGGATGAAATAAGGAGAATCAGCAAAGATACGGAATGGCTTCCTCCCAAAGCTCAGATTGTGGATGCCGGAGCCGGGGCAGGAGGGGTGCGCCCATGCGGCAGATTGGCGCTCTGGGGAAACAATGATGAAGGAAACAACTTCCAGAAGGTTGTTGATGCTATATATCATGCCCATGCCAACATATCGAGCTATACTCAGGACGCAGACGTCGATACTCACCCTGTTGTATATATTACAGGTTCCCTCACTGGAGGAACAGGGTCGGGTATCTGTATTGATATAGCCTATCTCGTTAAATATGTGGTCAGAAATGTGAGGTTCATATACGGCCTTTTCCTTCTGCCTAAAACCCCTTCAACAATGCGTGGTTTTGAAGTCATGTACGCCAATTCATATGGCGCCATGAAGGATATTGAAGCATACAACTCCATTGATAATCTTTATAAAGAGAATTGGCCGAATGGATACCAGGCTAAATATATAAACCCGCCTTACGAGCTGGTGCAATACATTACCCAGGATTATTGTGACGGTGCCCCAGCTCTGAAGTCGCTTGACGGACTGTTTAAAATGGCTGGTTTATACCTTTTCCTTAACATTTCAGGAATTTACCAGAAGCGTAAAGAGCGTCTGGTGGACGCGAGAGGAGCAATGGCAATTGGCAAGTATGGTACTTTTGGACTGTCTGGAATTCAGTATCCGAAAGATATTATTCAGGAATACATCGCGGCTGAATTAAGTAAGGAGTTGCTTGAAAGATGGGTTGATGGCAAGCACTATATCCAGAGAGACGAACCCAAGGCAATTAATCCTCCATTGATTAAACAGGAGGTAATTCAGGAATGGACCCGAATAATTGAAAAATCATTCGAAACACTTGACACTGTAACCGGGAGGGATCTGGTCAGGGAAATTGAGAGCGAGGCCGCAAGAATAAACTCCAACGAACTTACGGAACCCAAGGACCTTCATCTTTTAAAACTCTTTTCAAGTAATCATGATGGCGGTTTTTATGCCCTGGTCCAGAATAATGTTCAGGCTGCCGTAAATGAAATGATTGACCAGATACATGATCTTCATATCGGAAAACTGGATCAGACTGAGAATCTCGAATACGCCAGGATTGTCCTTGAAGCTATTGTTCAGGCAATAGATTCTACACTGAATTACTGGAAAAGCCTGGGCCTCTCCTCTAAAACAGAGTTATGGGAGAACCAGCTTCGATCTCAGGTTAATCATATGCTGACAAAACAATTTAAGGTCGTTTTTGAACAAAACACAATCCTTCAGGAGAGGATGCTGAATACCTTTAAATTGATGAAAGTTCACCTTTTAATCCCCAAGCTCCTTGAAATCAAAAGGCACATTGTTGGAGAAAGTATCAGCCTCAGAAATAGTCAAACGGGGAAAGATTTACCGAAACAGGCCACGATTAATGATCTTATAGACAAGATTTTAGAAGTAAGCGGGAAGAAAGAGTCAAAGTATCTTTCAATCAGACAAAGGATCGAGGAACTCGAATCTGATATCAGGGATGAAACTATTCCAATATTGAGGATATACCCAACAGGTAGTTTCGAAACTGAAAAGGGAAATGCCAAAAGTCGGTTCAAGAATTGGGCCAATAAGAGGAATCCTTCAAAACAGGACTTTACCGATGAGTCTCTTTGGAACTATTTAACGAAGAACATGCATCAGTTTCATTCCAAACTTTACAGGGATCTGTTGACGGGATATCGGCGGAAGATATCACAAAGTGCATGCATTCAGGACTATGATGTCGGTCAATATGTGATTAATCATCCTGAGGAAGGCATAAAAATGGCATCAAGGGCATTGTCTCCCTTTATTTCCGTAAAGGATGTAGCCTTCAGCTTTAATCCTGCAATACCCCGCTTCATCGCCGGTGCAACTGATACTATGGTCGAAAATGTTATCAAATCATTTGAAAATTCCGGATTCCATGAATTCAGAAATTCAAATGACGGGAGGTGCGAGATTAAGGGACTTAACAATATTATAGTCTTCTATGATGAAAAGGGCAACTACAATCCCATGAAACATCTTAGTTACATAAAGCAGATGGAGGATGTACACCGGACTCCCCCACAGTACATTGTTGACAATAACATGACAACAGAACTGTGGTACAACTACAGAAATGCATATATACCAAAGAAAGCTGAAAGTCCAAAAGAGTAATGATGATGGTTTTTACCATTAAACACTGTTATTATAAGCGCCATTTGATGATTTCCGAGTCCTGGAATCTTGAAAAAGCACTGTTTATTTAAGAATTAATTTGTGTTATTATTTGACTTATAAAAGGATAAGACTATCTGTGTTTTGAAAGAAAACGGTACCTGTAAACTGACAATATGAGAAGGGTTTGCTTATTAATATTGACTTTGATAATGCAGGTCTCTGCTATAGGGCTAAACGCACAGACCCTGTCCGGTAAGCAGAGAAGACTCATTAATGAGGCAGTTCTGGGCTTTCTCGATCAATACGGGAATTATAGTACCTTTTCCTATGATAACGCGGGAATATCCGATAGCTATACAGCAGGTTTTATTTCACTCTTTAATGATGATTCCTTCATATATAATGATATCATCCCATCAAACAAAATCAGTGATTCAATTCGGC
>Ga0079086_1017150_pt1 | contig 13839 bp, 17 predicted proteins | sample ADurb_Met_01_Slu_FD_74555 | JGI IMG/M metagenome (GOLD analysis project Ga0079086, IMG submission 74555) | Active sludge microbial communities from Illinois, USA, of municipal wastewater-treating anaerobic digesters - ADurb_Met_01_SludgeMetaT... | ecosystem: Engineered > Bioreactor > Anaerobic >...
GCAGCCGAAGGTGTTATAGGCAACGCAGACCTGGGCGAAAAGCTGAGGCCCGTAGACCACGTTGCGGACGCCGGTGGTTGCGGTCGTGATAGGCGCGTCGGCCTTGCCCAGGTACTCCTGGGCGGGGCCGTAGTACGCCTGCAACATTTCATCAAGGGTCCGGAACTTATAGGCGGACTTGATGATGCTTTCAATCTTTGGCATTTCGGTTGACATGTGGTCACCTGCGAGAGTCATTTCTCTCAGAGCTATTGATGGAGAGGCGGGCTATCTTGCCCCAATCCCACGCCTTGACCGGGGCCGGTTCGTTCTTCTCCACCGAGGTGTTGATGACGGCGGAGGCCGGCCGGGGGGTGGTGGTGGAGTCGAGCTTCTTCTCCACGGCGGGGAGGGGGCGGACCTCGGCCTTGGCGACGTCGGCGGGGGCGTCGGTGTCGGCCTTGGTGGTGTCGTTTGCCATCACCTTGCGGGACATCGCCTGAATCTCGATTATGGCCTGCTGGACCGCCTTCAGGGCCTTGCCGTTGATGCTCCCCAATTCGGGATACCCCTTAAGGTGGGCCTCCACACCCTCGAGCCATTCAAGGGCGAGCAACAGGTCGGCGTTGACTATCTGGCGGCTTCGCAGGTTGGACAGGCGAGAATCGACCTCGGCCTTCTCGATCGCCGGAGGCGTTCCCGCCGGGGCGTTGGCCGGAGGGGCGGACTTGATGATGGCCTCCCCGGCCTCGTTCTTGTAGACTATCTTCTCGGGCTTCGTTTCGTCGGGCACGTTAGTTCCTCCGGATTATCATGGCGTTGAGTTCGTTCTTCAGGACGCGATGCTCCTCGGCGTCCTTCGGGCTCATGCGCCCGTTGACCATCGCCTGCTTCTCCAGGGCGTGGATTCGGGCGCGAATCTCGGCCTCGGACTTGCGCTTGCGGTTCCGCAGGATGATGAGGGCGTCGTTCAGGTCGTCCAGGTCGTAAAAGACCGCGTCGGTCATCTGATCGGTCCCCTCCTGCTCTCTCAGTATCGCGCTTATCCGGGCCTGCAGTTGCTCCTCGGTCAGGTCCTTGAATCGGGACGGGCCTTTGGCGACGGCCTTCTTCTTCTCGTCCTCCTCCGGGACCGGGGGCTTCTCCTTGGCGGGGGCGTTGCCGTTATCGTCGCTCGATATGCCGTTATCGGGCACGTTCGGGGCTTCGGCGGGTGATTGCCCGTCCTCGCCCTTCGGCGCGTCCTGGGCCTCGATATTGGCCTTTGCGGGCTTCTCCTCCTGCTGAGGGGCGGGCGGGGCCTGCTCGGTGTTGACCGGCGCTTCCTGCGGGGAGGGGGCCATGAGCTTGCGGTGCAGGTCGGTCATCATTGCCATCAGCTTCTGCATCACGCCCTCGAGGTCCTTCGAGTCGACCTCGGGCTTGACGTCCTCGGGCTTGGGGGCCTCGGTCGGCGCGGGCTTCCCCTCGGCGGCGTCGGCCTTGCCGACGATCCCATCCCGGGAGCTTCCGGCGTTCACGACCTTGTGGCTCCCGCACTTGGGGCAGATGATCAGGTCGCCGTTCGGGTCGACCTCGGCCTTCTCACCATAGAACCGGAGCCCGCACTCGGTGCATTTCAGGCGGTCATTGAGCATGACCTCGCGCGGGTCCAGCTTCCTGGTGACGTTCATGGCGTCGGCGACCGTGCCCTTGGACATGGTGCGCTCCTCGTCCTTGGCGGCGATCAGGGCGTCGTTGCATTCGATATAGACCTTCTGGATCATGGGCAGGACGGCCATGTTAGAGCGCCTCGCGGCGTCTCGGGCGGCCTTTATGCTGTCCATTGCGGACGCCAGGTAGCTGGACGGGCTGTCGATTTTCTCCACGGACTTGGTCCTTCCCCGACCAAGCCTGAACAGCGCCTTCTGCTGCTTATCCACGATGTCACGCACCTGCTTGAGGACGCGGATAGGTTCCCCGCCTCCATACTCTTGGATCAGGCGGTCCATGTCCTGGACCGCGTGGTCGAGGTCCCCCTCGATGTATCCGACCTGCCTATAGAACTCGGCCATGTCCTCGGCGTCATCCATCGCGCCCTTCTCTACAGCCTTGCTCTTGAACCGCGCCGTTTCGTACGCACTCTTGCACGCATTCGTCGCCCTGACCAGTTGCGCCTCCGCCCTGGCGAAGGCGTCGTACAGGTCCGGACGGTCCCGGGTTCTCATGGTCAGGGACCAGGACAGCATGAGCTTCCTCGCTTCGTCGGACTTTTCGTACGCATCGTAGGCGTCCCTGGCGGCGTTCATCCATATATCGTCGTCGGCCTTGGTCGTGTCGCCCTTGAGCGTCTCCCCAATGGTCATGCGCCCCTGGGGATCGATGTTGAAATAGGTCCTGCAGCGGTCGCAGAAATAGTCGGCTCCACTCCAGTTGCCGATGTTGTAAGGCTTGACACCGGGGGCGTGGCAGTTGGGGCACTGCGTCGCATATTCGACGGGATCGAGGACGGACTTGGCGCAAGGCCGGTCGGTCCCGTTCCCGTTGACGTCGCCCTTGATCGTCCCGTCCGGGTCCAGGATGAAATGCGCTCCGCATTCCCTGCAGTAGCATTGATAGCCTTTGAACGGTCCGTCGTACCGATAGTTGATGCGGTCGGAGCCGCACTCGGGACAGATGACGGTCGCCTTGGTCGTGTCCTTTCCGAAGGACGGCATCTTCAATGGGATGACCTTGGAACCGGCGTCGGCGGCGTCGTCCCCATGCTCCTGGCATAGAGGTATCCAATTGCCGGGTAGGTCCTCCTCGATGTACGTCGCGGGCTTGTTGCACCCTGAAACGGCGCACCGAGCGCCCTCCCACCCCTTGGCGACCACCTGCATGATCGCCCTGTCGGCGGCCTCCTTCCCGGCCGCCTTGGCCATCTCCGCGTGCGCCTCGGCGCAGGGCTTGCAGACCTTGATAATGTCCTCGGCCTGAGCGCCCGGGTGCTTGCTCATGTAGTCGTGCAGCTTCTCCATCGGAAGCATGATGCCCTTGTCTACGGGCGCTTTGTCGTCGGTCATGTTCTCACCTTTAGCCTTCTCGTTGACCAGGATTATCCTGGCGTCCTTGTTCGCCGGGTTGCCCACGGCGCTTATCTCGAACAGATGCAATTCCTTGATGCAGTTCCAGCACGTGCTGGTGTCGCATTCCATCACCTGCTTCAGGGCGTCCCCGCCGATGCTGAGGCCGGTGATGTTCCCCTGTTTCAGGTCCGCCCACACACGGTCGTATAGGCGCTCTCCCTGGAACACCACGCCCTTGACCACCAGGCCCCGGACGCCCGGGTCATGCTCGCGCACCTCGTAGCCGATGTAGGCCCCGACGGTGCGGTTCGTGTGCCCGTCGATCAGCGGAGCGCCGCGCTCGATGAACTTTTCCACGGCGTGCGATAGGCCGTCGATGTCCACCATGTCGTTCTGGACGTCCACCTTCTCGACGGACGCCCATCCCTCGAAATACCTGCATCCGTCCAGGTCCTTCACGGCGTCCCAGGCGGCCTGGGACCGCTCCCAGGGGCTCCCCTCGGCCTCGTTGTAGGCCCTCATCCACAGGTCCTGCCCGACGGGGTCCAGGGCCGCCCTGACGGTGTGCGGAAGCTCGTCGCAGTTATCGTAGCTCATGGTCGCTTGCCTCGGATGACCTGGACATACCCCGATTGGGCGAGCGTGCCCCGGTCGGCGATGCCCTTGCGGTTGATGTTCTCGGTCGCAAGGCCGAGGATGTAGTCGGCGACGTCCTTCATGTCGTAGTTCTCGCCGAGGAGCCTGGTCAGCTTGCGGTTGGCCTCGTCCACGGCGGGGCGGAGGAATGGGTGCGCGTCCGTCCCGTTCTTGCGGATGGACCACACGATGGCGTCGGTGATGCGGTCAATCTCCTTCTCGTCCTCATCGGTGTATCGGAGCTTGACCCTCCGGCCCGCCTTGTAGTAGTTGCTGCCGAGCTTGATTTTGGCGTACGCCTTGCGCTTCACCCAGGAGCGGATGTTGTCCCAACCCTCCTGGGAGACGCGGTGCGGGTCGGTCCCGTACTCGACCCACGGAGCGTGGGCGGCCCCGAAGCCGACCTCCACCTCCTGATCGAACAGGTCGAGTTCCCGTGGGTCCTCCCAGGCCGCCTCTATCTCTCTCGCCATTTCCTCAATCCTATTGATGGATTACATCACCCGCACGAACGTGTGACGGCAGTTGAAATGCGGGACCAGCTCGTCCAGGGGCGGGCGCTTCAGGACCTCGGCGCAGGCGTCCCAGATTATTTGCTTCAGCTCGTCGAGGGTGACGCCCTCCTCGGGGATGCGGTCCTTGATGACCGTGCAGACCTCGGTGGTGCGGTAGTCGCTCGGCCCGGACCATCTCACGCGCTCCCGGGGGTGCTGCTCCACGAACTGCTCCTCCCGGGCGCGGTTGGCGAGGCGGGCGCTCTCCACCCTGGCGATGCGCTCGTACTCGTAGTCCTGCAGGCCGGGGAAATAGCGCTTGGCGATCCTCATCAGGTCCCGCAGGCTCCAATGGGCGGCGGTCATGACGTTGTAGACCTCCTCGTAGAACGATTCAAGCTCCTGCGGGGATAACGTGGTGAGGCGGCCGCCCGGGACGACCTTCTGCAGGGCGCGGAGGAGCGCCTCCTTGCGGCTCAGCCCCCACGCCTTGTCGAAGATGCTGTCGCACCATTCCTCCCATCCGTCCTCGGAGCGAAAGGTGTCGGCCTTGCCGACCACCTCCTCCTGCGGGGCCTGCGGGCGCTCTTCGCGGTCGCCCTGCAATTGCTCGCCCACGGAGGCCCCCAACGGGGCCTGGGGCGCGTCCAGGGGGGCGGTGTCGAATGGTGATGCGGACGGGGCGGGCTCGGGGCGCTTGGACGGCTTTCCGCTGACCTTCACGTCCCCGTTCTCGTACTCGACGTCCATCCCGAGGTTGATGAACTTCTCCATGACGTCGGCGATCAGGGAGAGCTTGTTAAGCTCGCTCTCCTGGTCCTTGCGCTCGGTGCGCTTGATGCGCATGGTGAAATCCTTTATGCCGAACTGGAGGAATAGCCACCGGAACACATCGTCGTCGAACACCGCCCGCCCCGAGGAGATGGTGTCGTATTGCACGCTGATTTGCCGGTCCTCGTTGTTCAGCCCGCCCGAGGAGCCGACGTCGTTCTGATAGATGAGCGACACGCCGAAGCGCGAGGACAGGCGCTCGCGAATCTCTTTCTTGACCTCCAGCATATCCGAGGAGGGATCGCCCATCAGGTTGAGGTAGCTCACCGCCGCCTTGGCCTCGGGATCGAACGCCAGCCACGGAATGTAGTAGGGGTCCTCCTTCATCTTCTCCTGGATGCGATCCCATTCCTTTGCCATCGACGGCAGGTTGCTCGTCGGGATGGTCACCAGGCCCGGGGCGCGGCCCCTTTCGTAGAACAGCCTGACGCGCCGTTCCAGCCATTCGTAGGTGGTGGCCTCGTCGATGCACTTGAAGATTGGCGGGTAGCCGTAGATGAGGGAAGGGTAATACTTGGAGCGCCACTTGACCTCGCCCTCGATATAGTAAAGCTCAGGGGAGCCGGTGACGCCTACGGTGCGGTAATGCGCGTCGTAGAGCTTCCGGCCGCATTTGGAGCATCTGGTCTTTTCGTCCCCCTGAAGCTCCGTCCTGTGATAGAGGCAGACCTTCCCCTTCCCGCCCGGGGCGGCCCGTTCATCCACAATCTTCTCGATGTTGCGCGGGTCCGCCGAGAGAATCTCGTGGACCACCGTCTGCTCGATGTTGCCCTCCTCGTCGGTGAAATACCGCTTCGGAAGGATGAGGACCCCGTTGTCGGCGATGTCCAGGTTGCTCTCGAATGACTCGAGGACCTCGACGAGCGTCTGCCCGTTCTCGTTGGCGCGCTCGAGGAACGTGGAGCCGTCCGCCCTCTCCCACAGCTTAAGCTCGCCGTAGTTGGGATCGCGGAGGGAGGTCCCCCCGCATCGGTCGCATTGGGTTTTCAGCTCCTGCATCTCGTGCCCGCACGTTTCGCACTTTTTAGCGAAGCGGGGGACGACCTCGATCCCGGGGCGGAAAATCTCCTTCTTGAGCTTGTAGACGACCTCCGAGAATATCGACACGCGCTCCTCCAGGATGAATGCCTGGTTGAGGACCGGGCGCGTGCGGTATTGGGCGGCCATGTCCGTGATGCCTATCCCCGGGCGCTCGGACAACGCCTTGTTCTCGGCAAGGACCTGGGAGTATCGCCCCTTCGTCACTATGTCCGCAAAACGATCACTAAGGCTCATTCAGGTCCTCACAATCAATTGATGGAGAATCGGCCCCGTCGCTTTTCGCCTCCACCCGCTGGAGCGCCCAATCGCTGCTCCGCATGACGTCTATGATGCGCCCGCCGGGGCAACGGCGTCCGCGCTTGTCCACGTCGGCGAACACGCGGTAGCAGTACCCGTATTTCTTGGCGACCTTTCCGAGCATGGACGCCTCCCCCTCGAGGCGGGCGTATCGGATGATGGCCCACACCGTCTGCATGGGAATTCCGGTGGCGTTGGCTAGGCCCTGGAACGTCTGGTGATCGTCGGGATGCTTGCAGACGTAGGCGAGCAGCACGATGCAGTCCCGGGCCATCGGGCAGTCCTCGCCGGGGCTTCGTGGCCTCGATTTATACCTGTCATTGTACCTCACGGCTCCCCACCCGCGTCGGCGGGGTGGGCGGCGGTCCTCAGCTTGGCCTTGGCGCACTCGGGGCACAGGACGGCGAGGACCTCCTCGTCGACGACGCCCGAGGGCGCGATCCTCATGGGGCGGGTGACGGCGAACCATGCGGTCCCGTCGCCCGGGTCGATCACGGCCTTGGCGCACTTGTCGCAGACGTACGCTCGGTGCATCTATTGCCTCCAGTTCACCTTGGCTATTGGCGACGGCTCCCCGCAGATGCGGCAGTTCCACGGCGGGAAGGCGGTCAGATAGGTGTGGCCGCACTTGGGGCACACCCACGGCTTCCCTCGGGGCCACAGTTGCCCGAGGTCGTTCAGCACGCGGTGCTGCCACGGCTCGTCGGTCGGGATGTCCGTTATGTCCATGCGGCCGGCGTGGCGGCCCTTGGGTGATGGGATGGGGTTGGCGTCCACCCGGCACTTGCGGCGGCGGCGCTCCTCCTCTATCATCTGCAGGGCCTGGCGGCGCTTCATCTCGGCGAGGGGGCCGGCGTCCACCCTGCGGGGCTTCATGGCCTCTCCCCCCTGAGCATCTCGCGGAGCAGGCCGTAGAACAGCACCGCCCCGCCGAGGACGAAGATGGACGCGATCAGGACGGCGAGCGTCATAGAAGCCCCCCGCCGAATCCGCCGACCATCTGCACCATCCCCCTGTTCAGGCTGAACAGGGCGTATCTAATGGCGTCGCACGCATGATCGTTGACCTTTATTGGCTCCTCTTTCACGGTCTTCCCCTCCACCTCTTCGTTGTATCGGTACTGCTGAAGCTCGGCGACGAGATTGGCGCACCGGGACCGCACGTATAGGCGGGAGCGCCCGTCGTCCTGCGTCCTCCACCGTCCAGCCACCTCGGCGATCCCAGGCTGCACATCGTTGCGGGCGGCGACGGTGGGGACGCCCGCCTCCGACAGCGCTTTGATGTTGGCCGGCTCCGAGGGGTCGGCGTAGAACATATCGATGTTGTGCCTTTCCTTCAAATCCAGGCAGGCGTTGATAAGCTGGTTCAGGCTCATCTGCCGCTGGTAATGCTCATCGATCACCACGGCCCGGTCGTCGCCGTCCAGGGCGATGACCTCGATGGCCGTCGGGTTGTGGAAGCCGAAGTCGAGCCCCGCGATCACCCGCTTGGCGGCGAACCATTCGGGGTTCTCGTCGATGATGTGGTCCACGCTGAACTCGGGATAGACGAGGCCCTCGAAGGCGACGAACTCGCCGAGAAGCTCCTGCTTGAAGAACAACCCGGAATACTGCGCCTGCAGCGTGCGGATGTAGTCCTCGGGCAGGTTGTGGTAATTCTCGGCGGTCGGGCAATGGATGAGCGCGTGATCGCTCGTGCGGTTCCGCGAGAACAGGTCGTACACCCAGTTGAATCCCTTCGGCGTGCAGGTGATCCATGCCCTCTGCGGGAATCCCGGCTGCCTCAGACGCCCGACGGCGATGTCCCACACCATGCGCTTCCACAGGGACGCCTCGTCGCCGTAGACGTAGGCGAGGTTCGGCCCACGGAGGGACTCGGGGTTGTCGGCGGACCGGAAGAGGACCTCGCTCCCGTTGATGAGCTTAAGCTCCTTGGTGGATTCCTTCCAGGACTCGATAATCTCGCGGGGGCACAGCTCCCAGAACTTGCGCATGGTCGAGTCGCGGAGCATCGGGAACGACGGGGCGACCACCATGCCAAGGGAGCCTGGGTGGTTGATGGAGTAGAGGATCGCCTCCAGACAGCCCATGAACGTCTTCCCCGAGCCGATGCCCCCGAGGAAGGCGCGGTATTTGGCCGGAGAGCGATGGAAGCGCATCTGCGCCTTGTGCAGGCGGTAGGTGAGGCGCACCTCGCTCTGGACCGGCATTACGGCTTCCCCGGGAGGTCGATGGTGACTGTCCCGCCCCTGAACGGAAGCACGGCGCGGAGGGACAGGCTGCCCTCGCCCACCCAATCCAATAGGACGCCGACGCCGGCGAGGACGCCCTCGACGGTCTCGAACTCGCCGCACGGAGCGCGGGGCGGGCATGGGGCGTCGGGGGCGATGTGGAATGACGGAATTTCGGCGCTCATGGACCATTCACCCAGGCCTTTCTCCTGCGCCTCGACGGCCTTCGGGGCCTCCCCCTGGGCCTTCTTCCTCCCCTTCCCCGGAGGGCGGCCTTTGTGGGCCTTGGGGGCCTTGGCGGGCTTCGCGGGCGCTCGCACGGCCTCGGGTGCGGGCTCGGCCGGGACCGAGGTCCCATCGGCCTCCTCGGGCCTGTAGCACTTTCCCTTCTTGGTGATCACGTACGTGGGGTTGGGCTTGCCGATGCCGGAGATTGACTCCACCAGATGCTCGTTGAGCAGCTCGTCGAGCGCGTCGTACGTCTCGCCGAGGTTGGCGCAGACCTCTTCGGCCAGCCCGTCGGCGCTGATGCTCTCCCCGGGCTCCATCGCGCTCAGATAGGCCAATATTCGCTTGCTAAGGCCGCACAATTCCCTTCCACAGTTGTTTTTCATTCCTCTTCCTCCTCCGATTCGACATCTACGGGCGTGTCTGGCGTGTCGTCGAGAATCTCGATCATGATGCGCCGCCCATCGTTAACTCCCTCGGTCATCGGGGCGTCCTTGGGGCGACCGAAGGCTTGGGGCCACCGCCGTTCAAGGAGCCATGCCGACGCCTGCCAGGACCGCTTGCTGTGGGCGGTTATATTGGCGAGGTGCATCGCTTGGCATTCGTTCTCGGCTCTTTTTAAGGATTTAAAAAACTCAAGAAATTCAGGGACCCCATTTTCCGCCTTCTTATGCCAATTGTAGAAGGTGGTCTCGCTGATGCCCACCGCCAAGCAGGCGTTGGATATGGGCTGCCCAGACTTGATGAGGTTGATGAGCATCGCCTGGACCTCGGGCGTGAGCTTGGTGGGGCGTCCGACCTTGAGCAGGGCCGAGGGGGGCTTCTTGGCGGTCATGGGCGCACCGCCTCCTCCCCAGTGAGGTCCTCCCACCGCTTGACGATGACGTCGCAGTAGTGAGGCTCAAGCTCCATCATGCAGCAGGACCGGTCCGTCCTTTCGCAGGCGATCATGGTGGACCCGCTTCCCCCGAAGAGGTCGAGGACGATGTCCCCGGGCTTGCTGCTCAGGGTGATGCCCTTCTCGCAAAGCTCGACGGGCTTCATGGTCGGATGCAGGTCGCTCGTCCTGGGGCGGGCCATCTCCCAGACGTCCGATAGTCCCCCCCTGTCGTTCCTGCTGTTCATGGCGTTGTTGAACGAGGACCTGCCGAACCACCCATAGAAGCATGGTTCGTATTGGCGGTGGAAATTAGCGGGGCTAAGGACCAGGACGTCCTTGACCCACACGATGGTCGCCGACCAATGACATCCCATGTCGACGAGCAGGCGGCGGGCGGTCATGCCGTCCGGGCCGGACGCCCCCCACATATAGATGTCGCCGTCGCAGTTCGCCTTGAAATTCGTGAACACCTTCCGGTTGAACTCGAGCCAATCCTCCGCGCTCAGGTTGTCGTTGGCGATGGAGTCCTGCGGGACGTTCGCCTTATGCTCGGCGGACCGTCCGTCGTGCCAGATGTTCCGTGTCGAGTTCCCGTACTGCGGGTTCTTGGTGGAGCCGTAGTTCACGTTGTAGGGCGGGTCGGTGAATATCATCCCCGCCTTCTTGCCGTCCATGAGCTTGGCGACGTCCTCAGGGCTTGTGCTGTCCCCGCAGAGCAGGCGGTGATCGCCGAGGAGGATGAGGTCGCCCCGCTTGGTGACGGGGGCGGGCGGTTCGGGCAGGGCGTCGGGGTCCTTGCCGAGGAGCCTTGTGCGGTCCTTGAGCAGGCGGTCTAATTCCTTTCCCCCGAAGCCTGTAAAGTCGAGCATCGATGGATCGAGGCTCTGCAGGTCCCGCATGAGGGCCGAGAGGCGCTCCTGATGCCAATCGCCTGTTACTTTGTTTAGGGCGACGTTGAGCGCCTTCTCCTCGGCCTCGGACATATCGACCTCCACCACCTCCACCTCGGTGATGCCTTTCTCCTTGAGGATGGTGAGGCGCTGGTTGCCCCCGACGACGTTCCCGGTGCGCTTGTTCCAAACGATGGGTTCGACATAACCGAAGCGGTCGATGCTCTTCGACAGCGCCTCCTTGAACTCGGGGTTCTGCAGGACGTCGATGCGCGGGTTGTATTCGGGGGACTTGAGGTCCGTGACCGGGCGCTTACTGATCAGCACATCCCTCGCCTCCTTTGGTCGAAGCGCATGACGCAGAGTCCGATGTGATAGGCGACCCCTGCGTCGACGGCGTTGCCGATGCATCTAAGTCGGTCCACCCGATGGGGAATCCCATTAGCCACTCTACCCAGTTCGGGTTCAATCTGCCGTTGACGGTCGTAGGCAGGTCGGAAGCTGAATATCCCTCCTGGATGAGGTTCTCCGCCGCCACCTGCGCCCTCAGAGACATCTGCTTGGGCTGTCCCGAGTCCCGCACCATCTCCCCCGACACCAGGGCCTTGGCCGCGCTCCCCACCCCCCGGCAGGCATCCGAGGTCGAGGGGGACCGCCACATGAACTGAGACTCCTGCACCGTCCCGTCCAGGTATCCCCTCTCCGCATTGTGCTTGCTCCCCGCTGATCCGGGCGCTCCCGCGTTCCCCTCCCTCGCCCTGGGCGTCGGGAACATCCGCACCGCTTCCGGAAGGCCCTGCTGCTTGCTGTTCGGACCCCTGCACCTGTAGTCCGAGGACAGGGGCGTAGGCCACATCACGGACTTGAGGACCTCCTCCGAGAGGACCTTGCCCCCCGTCCCCGGCCTCCGGGAGCCTGGGTTGCCCGCCCTCGGCGTCGGCCAATACTTCACCGCATCCTGCAGGTATACCCCCCTCCTCGCTCCACCGTAGTAGTCCATCCGGTGGGCGAACTGCTCGGGCGAGCATTCCCTTTGCATCACCGTCGGCGTCGGCCAGCACGCCGACGATGAATATGCGATCACGTCTGTGGAGCGCCCCGACGGAGGCCGCCGATATGCAGTCCCATTCAACATCGTACCCGAGTAGGGCCATTTCCCCAAGTAGACGGTCGAGGCCCCTGTTGAGGAGGCCGGGAACGTTCTCCATGATGACGTAGGTCGGTCGAACCTCGCGAATGAGGCGCAGGAACTCGAACACGAGCCCCGACCTTTTGCCTTCAAGCCCCGCGCCCTTCCCTGCCGTGGAGAGGTCTTGGCAAGGGAACCCTCCGCACATGACGTCCGGGCGCTCAATATCTGCTCCTCGCATTTCTCTGACATCTTTGTACCTCGTGACGTTGGGCCAATGCTTCTCAAGGACGCGGGTGGCGTAGGGGTCGATCTCGCATTGCCAGATGGTCCGGAAGTATCCGGTGCGCTCCAGCCCGAGTTCCAGCCCCCCGATGCCCGAGAAGAGCGAGCCGACGGTCAGCATACCTTGCATGAGTCGCCCTCGCATTCCGGCTCGGTGTCGGGCGCTGTCGCGGGCTTGGCCGTGGGCTTTGGATTAGGGGCGGGGCCTGGGGAGGGGGAATGGAATATGTGCGCCTCGGCCATTTGTGTGGCGCATTCCGGGCATCGCCATATCACGGTGAACACCTCGCCGTTGGGGCCGTTTCCGGTGTTCTGCTGCACGAAGGCCATCGGGACCTTGCAGAACGGACACTCCTCCGCCTGCGCACCGACGTCCTCCTGATACCTGCTCCATAGCCTGCGGAATATGTCCGTCCGGCGTCTGCCCCCCGGGGCCTTGGTCCTCTCTTCCATTTTTCTCACCTGATCGATGGGTCGTCCTTCAGAGGGGGCGTCTTGTATTGCTCGGCCATGTGGGCGGCGGCGACGGTGGCTATTTCGCCGTATGATTGGAAGCTCTCGGCGAGCGTGGCGTGGTAGAGCAGGTAGATGTAACCGAGGCCGAGCAGGATGCCAACGCCCGATTCGCCGTCCTTGGCGCATTTCTCCACGCTAGGCATGATCGTGCGGGCGGCGGCGGCCGCCTCCTTGAACAAAGACGCCTTCCCCTCCTCGTCCAATCCGTCGAGTACCGAGCGCAGGCATATCGCGGCGTTCTCGGTCAAGGTCGGATAGGACTCCATCGATTTTGACAGGGCTCCCGCGATGTTCTCGATGGAATCCTTGTAGAGGGGGACGGGGCCTTCTTGGCGGCGGCTTCGACGGATGCGCTCGAACATTGACCACCTGGCCGCTGAGGACGACGCCACCCCTGACGCCGTCCTCGGCGATGGGGCATATTCGGCGTTGTCAAGTTATAAAGTTTTGGTCCTTGATAAGTTATAAAAAGGAGGCCCGGGAAGGGGCTTAAGGGGCGCTTTGCGCGTTGTTGACCTTGGTGCGGGCCGTCTTCAGGATGGTCTGCACGCTCTGTGGCTTGACGCCGAGGAACTGCGCCGCCTCGGACACTTTCTGCCCGCACAGGACCACCAGTTGATAGACGTCCGCTTGCGACAGCGTCATCCCGTATTCGTTCAAGAGGATCACGCTGACGTCCGTCGAGTATACTCGCGGGACCTTATTCCCAGGGATAATCTCGATGCCCGACAACATCGAACGAATCTCGTTCTGCCCGCACCGCCTGCAGAAAAGGCTCGCACCGTACGGACCGAAGGCGAAGTCCACCTTGTCGCTCCCGCAGGCGAGGCAGGTCGCATTCTCGCCCGAGCGCTTGACGAAGCCGACCAGGTCGAGGGCCATCAGCACACCCCGTCGCAGTTCATGGCGGCCAACAGGTCGTCAATCATCGTGCTGAGCCTGCATATCTTTTTCTTGTATCGGCCCTCGGCAATGTCCTGGAGCGCGGTGATCGCTGCACGAACTTTATGGACTGCGTCTATGAACGCCCTCTCATTGTCGGCGGTGGGAATATCATCCTCTCCCATCCAGATGGCCTTCCCGCACTTTTGGCAGGTGAACTGCACCCCGCCGGTGTCGCCGTACGTAACCATCATGACTCCGCCGTATTCGTCGCAGTTATACATTTAATGCGCCCCCTTCCGGAGGGCTTCGAGTTCGTCAAAATACTTGAGGGCTGCTTTGCAGATGCCGCATCCGCACGCCTCAAGCTCCGCCCTGGTCCGAACACCGTCCTGTATGCTCTGCACCACGTTCCGCACGTTTTCATCTAATTCCTGGTTTGCCATGTTTTCCGGCTCCTCGGGGATTCTCGCC
>Ga0079086_1193117_pt1 | contig 13417 bp, 6 predicted proteins | sample ADurb_Met_01_Slu_FD_74555 | JGI IMG/M metagenome (GOLD analysis project Ga0079086, IMG submission 74555) | Active sludge microbial communities from Illinois, USA, of municipal wastewater-treating anaerobic digesters - ADurb_Met_01_SludgeMetaT... | ecosystem: Engineered > Bioreactor > Anaerobic >...
CGAGAATCGTTCTTACGGTGAATGATCCGAATTTTTCGTAGGTCGGAATGAGCCTGCCCCAAGGCATTTTCTCACACAAGCATTCCGCAGGCTCACTCCGACAAGGTAAATTAAATGGCGGAGTGAACAAAAGAGGTTCATTCCGCCCTACGAACTCCGACATTATCTTTTCGGTGGAGTGAACAAATGAGGTTCATTCCGCCCTTGTACGGATTGAAGTCTAGCGCGAGGTGCTCAGCTTCAACATCTCGCCCTTTTGATTGAAGGTTAGCCGGGCAAAGTGGTTATGGTTGTGCTGGCGATATTTGTAGCTTTTCTTCAACGTGACCACGTAGCGCTGGCTCTGGCTGACATAATCGAATTTCTGGCGATGCGCCTGGACCATGGCAGGGTCGAGCGTGAAGTTGGTCAGTTGCGGGTTGAGGGAGACGGTGGCGTCATCCAGACCTGGCAGGTAACTGCTGATAACCTTCCTGACCTTTTCCAGGATCTCAGCCGGCATCTCGTTGGCTGCGACGATCATCTCCTCGCGTGAATCACTGATGGTCTTGAGTTCGGGCGTGGTGGTTGGACGAATGGCGGGTTTGGTTACTTCCTTAATGCTGGCGCTGGAAGCCAGCGGATCGCCGTAGAGCACGAACGAGAGGATGGTTTTCTGGTCTTCGCCATCCAGGTAACCTTGCTCCTCGGTCATCTTTTTCGCCAGGGCGAGTTTCGCGCGCATCAAGGCGTATCCAACAGCCACTTCCGATTTGACGTGAGCCCAGAAGTGATAGGCGAGCAAGTCGGCCGCCACCAGGTTTTTGCTCACGGAACCGTACGCGATACAGGTTGATCCGACGAAGGCGCGAGTGCCGCAGGCGAGAAAGTTAAGTGAAATGGCTTCATTGACTTTCTTATCAAGAATGTTGGCACCATAGCAGGCTTCACTCATCACGATCTCCGGGGAGGAGGTCTTGGTGCTGAAGTTGGTGGGCTCCATCGCGACCGGATATTCCGGATCGGCTGAAGGTTTGGCAAGGTCGCGCTGACCATACCATTCGGGGGCGTCCTTGAGCCCATGAAGGTTGAAGTAGGCAAATTTGGGGTCAGGGATTTGACCGTTAAGCAAGTTACTGTTGGTGGTTGGGGGCGAGGTCTTCAGGCGATCCGAACGGTCAATCACCGCGAAAACCTCCGATGAGGCCGGCTTCCACACTTCGGCGGTACAGCCGATATTGTCGGGCTTCTTAAATTGGGCGTTAAAGGTCTGGAATCGCTGAGCCAGGCTCCTTAAGAGATTTGCCAGGATATTGGTAGAAACACTCTTTTTGGACTTCACTTTCAGCTCGTACTCTTTGGTCAGAAAGCGGATCTGCTCAAGTAGATAGCCGGCATCGTTGCCAGCTTCATCCGGAATGCGCCCTACAGGCCACTGCTGGATGAAGTAATTCTCATCAAGGGTGGCGTAGGGATTGTCCGAGGGCACGTTTAGGTCGGTATCGTCAGTGGGGTTCGGTAAGATGTGGAAGGGCACGATGTCATGCCCACCGATAATCAACAACGCGCCGATCATCTCACCACGGGAGGCAAGTTTGGCATCCAGGTCGGTGAGAGAAAGCTTGATCTTCCATGCGTCACTTGCCTGAATAGGGTCCAGACCCTGCTCGCGGGCGCTGGTTTCATCATCCGGGATGTAAACGAGGCTGTTCCAGCCTGGAAGGTCGACGATGTTGAGGCATAGCTTTCGCATGGATTCGATCACAACATCAGCAGTATTCGCGCCGTATTTTTTCTCCAGATTCCCGCGTGAGGTCAGGATCACATAACTCGGGAAACGACCATCAGTGTTCAGCAACTCGGTTTTATTGATTTTCCGGGCTACCTTTTCGAATTCTGTTTGGATTTCAGTGATTGCCGCAACAGTCGCCTCCGACTCCGGGGAAATCGGATCCGACTTCACTACATTGGGAGAATGAGCGGCTGGAACTTCGTTGGTGTGACCAGCAGGCAAGGGGGGTGTGGCTATGTCCTGCAGGAAGAAGGAACTGGTGGGGACTTCCGTATAATCCCCATCTCCAGATTCAGCCAATTCTTCCACGAGGTAATCTGGCAGGTGAAGGGCGAGGGTGGGGTTGTCATCGATGATCTCCTCAGCGGTTTGTGGTGTTGTTTGCTTGCCGGCAGGTTCGGGAGCGACAAAATCCGAATTTGCGAGCACATTCCATCCCAAATCGGCTGCAACGGAAGCCGGCACAGGCAGATCGAGATAAACCTTTAGATCCTCTGGCCAAAGGGGCTTGTAATTATGATTAGGACCCAGCAGACGGTTGATAACCTGGCCGCTTACGTCATGGGCGGCGCACCAGTGCATTTTTTCCACGCCCGCAGAATCGTTACCCTGCTGAATGTCAGCAATCGCGGAGAGAACCTTGATCTGGATGCAATCAGGCCAACGGTTGCCATAAATACCCGCGAGAGTTTCGAGCAGGGTGGTGTTGCCGGTTTTGTGAATGATTTGCATATGGAAAGCTGCAGGTAACGGTGAACGGGGGTTATGCGCAAGGGATTCGAGGATTGCCTTTTCCGCGCCGGTCAAATCGCCGCTTTCCCAGGCGTTGCGGGCGGCAATCAAGCCGTCAAGCCAGGCAGTTGGTGATTTCGCGCTGGAGGTTCCGCGCTGCAAATACATCTGGTTGGCATGGATGTCGCGATCGCTTCCCCCAGTGAGACGGTCCAGCAGGCTGGCAGCTTCCACGAACTCGGGATCATAGGCCAGGAGCTTGCCCAGGTTCTTGACCGCCATTTCGGTATCGCCAAGTTCTGCCAGCACTGAAGCATAGATGAAACTGATCAGAAGATCACCTGGGTAACTTGCCAACCAGATTAAAGATGCCTGGCGAGCAAATTGGAATTCGCGGTTGCTGAGTGCGGTCTGAAGCAGTGTCAGGAACTTCCCGCGCCTGACAACCAGCACTTCGTCACTTTTTCGGGCGTTATAAGGTCTCATCTTTTAGGAGTCTCCTGGAGGTTATTGACGATATTGAGTGCGACCACCGCGGCCAGCTGCCGGCGGATGTTCTGGTCTGATGGCGAAAGCTGGGATGCCTGGCGCAGCATGAACTCCGCATTGCGGTAATCGCGGCTTTCCTTGTAAGCGGCTGCTGCCTGCAGGTAGGGTCGTGGATCGTTGCTGACCATGGCAATCGCTTTATGGTAGGTCTGTATGGCGTTGCTGATTTCGCGCCGATCCTGGTAGGTGAGCCCCATCTCGAGATAGGCTTCCACCAAACCAGGCTGCAGCTCAATGGCTTTCGCAAGATGCGCCAGCGCCTGGTCCAGGTTTCCGTGCAGGCGGTCTACCGTGCCAAGGGCAACCAGTGTTTCCGGATTGGTCTGGTCCAGGACTAGGCTGCGCTGCAAGGTCTGTTCCGCTTTCTCGATTTCGCCAATTTGGATTTGTTTCTGTGCAAGATTGTTCAGGACAGCCACGTTCTCGGGATATTTTTCTGCGAGTTTTTGTAGTGCCAGCACTGCCTGCTGAGCATTGCGGATATGGTCAAGGTCAATTTTCTGCAGTTCAAAGGGTACAGGGTTTTCAACGACTGCCAGGGCAAAATGAATCGCCTGCCGGGCTTCTTCTGGTTTGTTGCTCTTTAGCAGTGCCTTAACCTTCACCTGCCAGGCGGTTTCATTCTTGGGATCGATTTTCAGGATGGCGTCAGCCTGCCGCATAGCCTCAGGCAGTTCCTGCCTGGCAAGCAGCGACTGGGCGATGCCTTCCTCGTAGAGGATGTTTCCGGGGTCGAGTTGGCTGGCTTTTCGCAGGCACTGAATGGCGATCTGGTGCTCGCCGAGCTGTTGGTTGATGATCGCGAGCGAGTGGAGTGCTTCTGGATTGGATGGGAAGAGATCCGTTGCTTTACCGAAATAGTCCTTGGCAGCGTGATAATCCTTCTCCAGCAGTTTCACATCCCCAAGCATCTGCCAGTATTGGGCTTCTTTGGGGGCAATACGGATGGCTTCTTCCAGGTGTTTGGCAGCCTGCAGGTATTGCCCGGCATCCTGGTGCATCATGGCTGCCATGGCGTGCCAATCGGGTTCATCAGGCCAAATAGCCAGGGCACGTTCAAGCGATTCGGCTGCCATAAGTGGTTGGTTCCGGGTGGCAATTGCCTTCAAGGCATGCAGCACAGGGTTTTCAGGCTGGGATTCAAGCAGTTTCGCAGCGATTTTGGCGGAGGTAGCAGGCTCTGAATGGAGGCTTTGGATTGCCTGCTGGAAGTTGACATCCGGGTCCTTGCCGAATCCTGAAAGGATGTCCGCAATGGCAGTCTCATCCACCAATACGGAAAGAACCTGAGCTGCTTGTTTGCCGTTGGTTACCAGCTTATGTAAATCGTTTTCGTCTGACCAGTGCCCATTCTTGAGCGCCTGGTTGATTTTCAGGGTTGGAAGAAGTGTGGAGGGGGCGATGGCGCGCCCTGCAATTGAGATCTGTTCTTCAATCAAATCGAAATCAGCATGTTGTGGGTCGTGAGCTGATGGGGCATGACCAAGAATGTGCAGAAAATGAGCGTTATTGGTCTGCCGGATTTTATCTACCAAGTATTCTGCCAGCAGTTTGTTGGCGATTGGATTGATCTTGGCGACAGAAAGCGCGGCTTCAAGCAAGCGGTCCGCAACCTTCCAGTTTGTTTGCTCCCAGGCTGCTTTGGCTACCGCGAGCGTATGCCAGATCCAATTGAAATGCCGGGCAATATCAAAGGCCTGAACCTTCTGGCGGACTTCCATCTCATCGAGCATCTCCACTGCTTCGCCCAATAAGGCTGCGGCTGACTTTGCATTGCCGCTCTGCTGCGCAAACAGGCTTTGAAGCGCTTTTGCGGTGGGAGAGGTGGTTTTATCAGAAAGGAAGTGCTCCCAGATCAAGCGTGCTTTGGGCAGGTCGTCATGGAGCGCTGCATCGAGAGCAAGGATTGTTGCCGTTGAGGTGGCAGTTTGCGTGCGAGTTTCCTGCGTGTTGAGGAAATCAAGGGCGTTCGACAGACTCTCAGATTGGTCGGTTGCCAGGGCAAGTTCGAGCTTGAGCAGAAAGGCTGGCTCGCTGCCTGGATCAGCATTTAGCGCAAGCGACACGTGTTTTTGGGAGACAACCAGGTCACCAATCATTCGTTCAAGCTGGGCAGCCCGGTAGTAAAGCCCCGCGCGATTGTAGGGAGGGTAATCAAGATTCTGTTCTGCCGTATCCCCAGCCACGCTGCCAAGTGTTTCCGGAGCAAATTCCAGCTTGGTCAGGATGTCTTCAAGGGTTTCGAGGGCTGGGAGGAACTGCTGGTTGGCTGCGAGCACATCGGATTTGAGTAATGGGTAAGCAAGATTGGTCTGGAGGACAGGCTCAAGATCTTGTATCAGCTGAAGAGCCGCTGCGGCATCACCGAGCTTGAGCACGGAATAAACCAGATCCCGGCTTTCAATGAAATCCGGGAAGGGATTATCTGAAATGGCTTTCTTGATAATGCGCGATGCTTCATCAAGTTGATTCATGTGGAGGTAGAGGTTCGCTACATTAACATATTCTTCAGTATCAATATCCTCCAACGCCAACATCTGGTTGAGGGTTTCCTTGGTATCTTCGATCTGGTTCAGGTTAACATAAGTGCGCGCAAGCGTCAGGTAGAGCGCTTTGTCATCCGGTCTGAGGTGAATGGTGTCTTTGAGCACCTGGATGGCTTCGCGGGCATTATTATGCTCGCTCATAAAGTCACTGTACCACAGCACATTTTCAATATCGGTTGGAGCGATCTGCATGGCGGAGCGTGCTGCCGCGAAACCTTCATCCTCCAGATTAGCTTCCATAAACGCTTTTGCGAGGGTATGGCGGGTGGCGAGGTCATCCGGATCGGTCAGAACAGCTTCCTGCAGAGATGCCAGGCTGATGTCCGTCAACCCCAGGGCGAGAGCGGTCTTTCCGGTTTGGAACTGGAGGTGGTGATACGAACGAGGAGATCTCGCCTCCGGGTAATCTAGAAGTTGGAGGTAGTCCTGGTAGGCGGCTTCGTGCATGCCGAGGGTTGCCTTGAGATCTGCCTGCAGCAATCGCATGTCAAACAATCCATCCCGTTCCTGTTGCCGTTCTTCCATGACTGAAAGCAGCTGGCACATCTCTTTCAGTTCCTGGGCTCCAGGTTTGATTCCATGGCTGTAGCTATTAATCAAGAGTTCAGCGTAGGATTTCAAGGTGCTGTCTGAACGATTTGCCTGCCAGGCAAATCGCAGGACTGGCTTTGCGCCGTTTAAATCTCCCATAGCTGCCAGAGTTTGCCCCAGAACAAATGCCAATTCCGGATCGGAAGTGTAATCATCTTCAAGAGGAGCAATCGTCGCCCAGGCTTGGTCAATGTAACCGTGGGTCAAATAGGCTTGTGCCAATGATTTGCGCACAGAAGTGCTGGACGGATCAAGTTGAAAAGCCTGGCGGAGAACGCCGATGGCTTCCGTCGGCTGATCGTTCGCGAGATAAAGCGCTCCGAGAGCACTCAAAATCGCAGGATCATCCGGTAAGGCTGCCTTGGCTTTGCGCAGGGCTTGCATGGCTTTTTCTTCCTGCCCTAGGCTGGTCCATATCCGGGCGAGCGAAAGCCAACTCGCAGGCTTTTCGGGGGCAACGGCTGAGGCCTCTTCAAGGTACTGAATGGCTTCAGTGTTTTTTCCCGTAGCGATCAGGGCGTTGCAGAGCAACACCAGAGCTTCACCGTCAAACTCGTCCTTTTTAAGGAATGCCTGGGCAATTGGGATCGCTTTTTCGGCATGGGCAGCCTTGATCGCGATTTCTGCAAAGTTGAGCAGATCCGCGCGTGAAGGCTCATTCGAAGCATGGATCAGATCCTCGTAGATCCGAAAGGCATTTTCCGGCTGCTGAGATTGGAGGTAGAGGGAGGCGAGATCCTTTTTGTTGGCTTGATTTTGGGGTTCGAACACAGCCAACAACGCGCTGGATTCAATCGCTTCGTCGATGTTTGCCATGCGGCGATCGATCTGACCGGAAAGCTTGATAGCCTCCAGGTCATTAGGGTTTTCCGAAAGCGCTTTATGGATGAAATTACTAGCGGTTTGGTATTTCTTGTTTTCAAAGGCATAACGTGCAGCTTTGAGATTATCCGATTCGGAAGAAAAGCGGGAAGTGCTGGTTTGCAGGGTCTTTTTCTCGAGCGCCTTTTCAAGCGATTGGGTGCCTTGAGGATCGGTGGCACTGATGGCGGGATAACGCAAGGCATAAAGGGCCTTGGTGGCTTCGTCCGGGATTTCCTGCAGGAGCTCGTAGCCGTAATCAGGATCATCATTTGCAATCAGGAATTCCGCGTATTCCTTTTTATAAGTCGTGTTATCTGGCTGGAGGCGCAGAATTTCTTCCCAGGTCTTGCGGGCTTCTTCGGGGTTGGAGGTCTCAAGTTCAAAAGCGAGATCGCGCAGGATTTCAGCTTGCTGACGATTCAAGGCATTGAAGGCATGGTCAATCGCGCGGGAGGCTTGCGCGGACTGCCCTGCAAGCTGACTGAGAACAGCCTGCTGGCGGAATGCTTCCACCTCTGATTGGTCCGTATTTTTGCTGGAATCCCCGTCAGGTGTTTGGGATTGAGCCAGAAAGCTATTCGCAAGGAGTTTGATCAGCGAATCCTCTTCAAAGGGGCGCATGGCGCGAAGGGTGCAAATCTGGAGCTCGACAGGAGCTTTTTGAAGCCTTCTGCGATAGATCTGATAGCGGGTACTTTCATCCACTTGGCTGACAATCACCTGGTGGACGATCAATTCGCCCAGAGCCTCTGCGTGGGTTGAGGAGAGTGTGGAAACCAGGTTATCCATGGCAGTTTCAAAATCAGGCACAAGTTGGGGAAGAATCGCGAAAGCGGTCTTCCAGACCGGCAATCGACCTTTGCCAGAAAGCAGATCATCAGAAAGTGCTTTCCACGAGCCTTCCCTGCGTCGGAATTCGCGCAAATGGAGGGCAAGCAAAGCAGCATCCGCCAGGTTGGCAGGTTCCAGACCAGTAAGGCGGGTCATTTCAAAAACATTTGTGACGCGATCGATTATTTCCGCAGGGAGATTAATTTCCAGGTTGGTCAGATCCTGCTCATGCAAGGAGTCCCCAAGAGAGAAAAGCGCAAGGACGCCAGGCTGCCAGCGGGACAAGTCATCGGAAGCAAAGGCAAGCCATTGTTCCAGATCGGGCGTACTCTCAAGGAAGTGCCAGGCAAGCGGTTCGGCGCGAAAAGCGCTGACCACTGCACGCGCAATTTGCGGATCAAAGCGGACCTGGATTTGATCAAGCAATCTCTCAATCGACATTGTCACTCCTTTCGGGAGGGTTAGGGCATGGCTCCAATGAAGGGTTTAAGCATGTAATAGGCTCCCGCAAACAACACCAGGCTCAAGAAGACGAAGAAAATGCCAATGCCGGTATTGGATTTGGCAAGGTCGTTGAGAGAACTGATGAGCAGCGAGGCGTTTCCGACCAACCCCGATACTCCTTCGGTAATCCCTTTCTCCGCCAATTTTGTGGCCGAATCAGCAATACTTTGAATGCCGCGACCCAGGGATTGTTTTACCAGGATGACGATGCTTAGAATCAGACAAATAAAGCCCAGTGCGAAGAGCACGATTGAAACAATCAAAAGGACCTGATCTCCGTTAGTTTGCATAAATAACCTCCGATGAAAATACTTATCGGAGGTTATGTTGCAACTACTATGCCAAGCCTCTCAGCCTGGCCCTCAAAAGAGATTATTTGGTGATGTCTTTAGGCAAATGGTTGAGGTCTATTGTGGGCTCATCGCAGAACACGACTGCGCGCTCAATCGCGTTACTTAACTCGCGAATATTCCCGGGCCAATCGTAGTCGATCAAGGCTTGCATTGCTGCAGGTGAGACGTCCAGGATGTTGGCACCCAGACGTTTGTTGAACTTTCGGATCATGTAACCGACCAATTCGGGGATATCCTGGCGGCGCTCTGCTAATGGGGGCAAATCCAGGTCGACAACCTTCAACCGGTAATACAAGTCTTCTCGGAATTCATGCCGCGCGATCATTTCCTTGAGGTCGCGGTTCGAGGCGGCAATCACCTGGACGTCGACTCGGATCAGGTTTGTGCCGCCAACCCGCCTGAAGGCGCGTTCTTCGAGGGCGCGTAAGAATTTTGCCTGGAGATCGACCGGCATGGAAGAAATTTCATCGAGGAACAGGATACCTCCGTCAGCGATCTCCATCAAGCCATTCCGTTTGTTGGTCGCGCCAGTAAAGGAGCCTGCTTCATGCCCAAACAGCTCGGATTCAAACATAGTCGGTTGGATGGCAGGGCAGTTGATGTCAATGAAGGGTTTTCCCGCCCGTGGTCCATTGCGGTGAATATACTGCGCCAGCACTTCCTTGCCTGTACCGGTTGGTCCGGTGATCAGGACTGAAACTGAAGACTCCGAGGCCCGGCCTGCCAATTCCAGGATATGTTTCATCTGGGGTGTGTCGCCGACAATAAATTCATCCAGGTTGTCCTTGTTACTGCGAAAATGCGCCAATTCGCGGCGCATGAATATGACTTCGGCAGCACGGTTGACTGATTTTTCGAGTTCAAGCAAATCGATAGGCTTTTCCATAAAATCCTGCGCGCCATTTTTCATGGCTTCCACAGCCATCGAAACCTCCCCGTGAGCGGTGACAATGATCACCTGCGGGCGTAGAGGCAGGCGGGATGTTTCTGTAAGCAGGTGTGGTCCGTAGCCGTCTGGTAAACGCACGTCGAGGATGATGATGTCCGCGACACCCTTCGAGATGACAGCCCGGGCATCCGCCAGCGTGCCAGCTTCGAGCACTTCGTAACCCTTTGAACGTAAGAATTCAGAAATGACCATTCGGGCGGTTTCTTCATCATCAACGACTAAAACTGTTGCTGCCATCAAACTCCTTATGTCGCTTTCAGGAGGAGGACGTGGAACATCGTCCCGCCTGGGAAGCTCTCGACAAAGATATTTCCTTTATGCGCCATGACAATGCGGCGCGAGATCGCCAATCCCAAGCCAGTGCCATTTGCTTTGGTGGTCAGGAATGGCTCAAAAACGTGTTTAATCAGGTCTTCAGGAATACCTGGTCCTGAATCCGCTACGATGATCTCGTATTGAGGTGGATTGGTTTCAGGTGAAACCGGATGAATTTTAATGTTCAGACTGCCGCCTTCATTTTCCATCGCCTGAATGGCGTTACTGATCAGGTTAACAAAAACCTGTTCGATCGCGCGGGCATCTGCCAGGACTAACGGATTGGCTGGCTGCTGTTCAAGATTGTAACTGATATTCAAGCGGTACATCCTCGGCGCCCACCGCTCCAGGATGGAATTGATCAGGCTTGCGAGGTCAACCGGAGCAAAATTGTATTCGACTGGTTTGGAAAAAGTAAGGGTTGAATCCATTAAATGTGTCAGGCGCAGGCAGTCATTCTGCAGGCGCGACACCAGGTCTGCATGGGGGTCATCGGGCTTCATGGTTAACCCCATCAATTGCAGTCCCGTGGAAATACTGTTGATCGGGTTCTTCACCTCATGCGCAAAAATCGCCGATACCTCACCCAGGAATGCTCTCTGTTCAAGCTGCTGGGAGTGGGCACGGATCTGCTCAGTCTGGCTGATATCCCGCAGTATCAGCACGATGCTGCGGACTTTTTCTTTTTCGACCACGGGGATGCAGAGCACCTGCGCCATGAAGGAACCGCCAGAGCGGTTGTTGAGACTAAAATTGTTCCCAACCAGGGTGCTGATACCTTGTTGGGCGGATTTGTAAAGCGCGGAAAGAGTCTCATTGCCGATCAGAACCATGTCTGCTTTTTGCCGGAAAACCTCTTTGCTGGCATAGCCGAGCAAAAACTCGGCAGCTGGATTCATCTCTGCGATGCGCAGATCCGGCGTGAGGATAATGACACCTTCCTCCAGGTTGTCGGTGATGGCATGCTGGATCTGGACAACGTGCCTGATGTTGTTGAGAGTCCGCTGCGCGCTTTCAAGGCTGTTTAGCCCCTGGATCGCAGAAGCAGCATGGGCAGACATCAATGCCAGGTAGCGCAGTGTGTCATCATCCGGATAAGGCGTCTCACCGGCCGCGATCATCAATCCCTGGGGTGCGTTGTTATGGAGGAGGGGCAGTGTGAGCAAATAGTGGTAGCCCTCCATCAGCGCGCTCTCCTGCAGCACGTTTTGAGGCTCGCGCGTCAGCTTCCAAAGCTGCAATGTGGACATATTCTCAAGCAGATCAATATCAAGCTTGTCTGGGAAAGCATCTGGCTGGGAAGATGAGCTGTTGCGTTGAAGCTGTTTTTCATCGCGAGGGTTGATACGGTAGGAGATGATCAACTTGGGATTAAGCATCCGCTGAAGGATTTGGTTTGCGGTCTGGAAAACCGCCTGCGAGGAATTTTGGCTGCCCAGCGTGGTTAAAAGAGAAAAATTATCGAAACGATATTCTTGTTCCAGCAAATCCCTTCTGATCTCGAATTCAGAATCAGGGGGCGAAAAAGTGAGAACAACAACCTGGTTGGTGAGGCTGATGGGAAGAATTCGCATGGTGGCGAGGATCAGGTCGCCGCTGGCTATTTGCAGGCGCACCGGGCGGCTTTGGTCTCCGGTTGGGTTTGTATCCGGGTCACCTGGGATCAGGGTGTATAGTGAAATCTCCTTGAGAGTGTCGGGTGTAAAGGCAGTCAAGTCATAAAATTTGCGATTGGCGCTGAGGATCTTGTCATCCGTGCGCCGATAGACAAGCGCAGCTGCAGGGATTAGCTCCAGGATCAGAGAACGATCCAGCAATGTGAAATCCTGATGGGAATCACCTGGCGATTTTGTGCTGTGCTGGTCGAGTGATGCAGGGACCATACTACCTGTTTTTGCTTTGGCGGAGATTTCCGGGTAAGATGCCTTCCATCGAACGGTATTTGGCAACCGTGCGGCGGGCGATTTCGATCCCCTGCTCTTTGAGCAATTGCTGGATCTCAGAGTCGCTCAGTGGATGATCCTCGTCTTCGATTATCTGCTTAATCAGTGTGCGATGAGACAGGCTCCGATCAAAGAAGATCGCAAGCGGAACAATTTTCTTGTTTGGGAGCTGAACCGTCTTACTTGAAACCGCACGTGAGATCGTGGATTCATGCATATCGAGCATGGTCGCAATTTTCGCGCGCGTCAGAGGTTTCATTTCCAAATCGCCTTGCAGGATGTAATCTTTTTGGAGGACAACCAGCTTCTCAAGCAGGAGTTTTAATGCATTTGAACGCTGCTGGAGGCATTTGATCAGAAGATTTGCTTTTTCAATATCGCTGCGCCACTCCTCGGTTTTGTTCGGCTCCATTTGTTTGAGAGAGGATTTGAACAGTGGGTTTACTCGCAGCGTACCTCGGATCGGAAGGATGATTTCAACAACCAAAGGATTGGCAGGGTTTTCATTGTGATGATAGATGAGGATGTCGGGCTGGTGAAAGACCTCCGAATCGTTGTTGTTGGGACTGCGTACGTCGCCCCAGTGTGCACGCGCTGGAAACGGGTTGAGGTTTTCGCTGATGAAAGCCGCGACTTTTTTGATCTGCTGCGAGCTTGTCATCAGCGCGTGGGCGATTTCCGAGTAGTGATGCTGGCTCATCTGGTGAAGATATTTCGACACGACTTCCCGCGTATAGGCTGGCACATTCATGATTTCTGAAAGGACTTCAACCTGTGCCAGCATGGCTTCGATTGGGTTGGCTGAACAGACACCTACCGGGTCGTAGCGTTTGAGCTTTTCGATCAGGGCTGTGATCTCTGAAGGCAAACGATGATGGTAGCGGGCGACCTCGAGGGCAGTGGTTGTGAGGAAGCCGTCCTCGTCGAGATGGGTGAGGATATAAGCTGCCACCACCCGGTCCTCAGTGGGCAGGTCAGCCGCTGCCTGGCGCAGGACGTAACTGGGGAGATCAACCGACTCTGAAACGAAAGGTTCTTCAGGTACTTCGCCGGTGCTGGAGGCTGAGCCAGTGTAAAAATCTTCGCGTGGGGAAATGAAAACGATTGGGTCCTGCGACTCCGAAGAGGCTGGCTGACTGCAGATCGGGCATGGTCCCCGCGGGGGAAGGGGGCGCTGGCACATTGGGCAAGTGCGCTCCTCCATCAACTCAAGTGCGGGGTTCGAAGCAAGCTCCGAGTCGATCTTTTGCTGGAGTTCGCCCAGAGTCAGACCAAGCAGGGTCATTGTCTGAGCCAGGTGTGCCGACATGGAGGTGGTGGTCTGTTGACTTGGGAGTATCAGCATAATTTACCTTCTGCATAACAGATTAAATCTGTCAGTTTGTTTGTGCAAGAAGTATACCAGAGGTTCCAACAGTGTGCTTGCCTGACTTTTTTACGCGTGGAGTGATCAGCACAAGAAGAGTAGC
>Ga0079086_1015661_pt1 | contig 12438 bp, 20 predicted proteins | sample ADurb_Met_01_Slu_FD_74555 | JGI IMG/M metagenome (GOLD analysis project Ga0079086, IMG submission 74555) | Active sludge microbial communities from Illinois, USA, of municipal wastewater-treating anaerobic digesters - ADurb_Met_01_SludgeMetaT... | ecosystem: Engineered > Bioreactor > Anaerobic >...
CTTAAGGCGTGGTTCCCGGTGGCACCCGGGACCGGGATCGCGGACGGGGACCTGATCAGTATCCCGGTGAGCTGGAACGGACAAACCCCCGTGACGTGGCGCTACATCTATAAGGCGCTGACCGCACCGGACGGCGGGCAGATCGACGTGGCGGTGTTCTACGACGTGCCGGCATAAGTGAGGGCATCGAGGACATGGCAGACCTGGACGGCGTGATCATCGCCTACCCGGCGGGCATGGAGGACCTAAGCAACGTATGGTCCGATCGGCCCACATGGATGGGGGAGATCACCGATATAAGGGAAATCTTCCTGATCATCGCGAGCAGCGGCCCGCCCAGGACCTACGGCGGCCTCGGTGTGAACGTGGACAACACCCAGGTCGTCGATCCCGCTGCGGAGAATTACTGGGAGACTTTGGTGGAGACCATTCAAGCCATCCTTCCAGGGGCGTCAGCGTTTGACGTCCTTGATGGCGAAGGGCTGAGTAACTGGTGGAACCTGCAGCGTTTCCTGACCGAGGCGAACGCGCTCCAGGCCTTGAAGCTCATGGGGCGCATCAATTGGATCAGCCTTGATCAGATGCAGCTTGGCGTGTCCGTTCCAGGCATCTTCTGGGCGATGACCGATGCACTCCCGGCCCCTCAAGACCGCCGCCTCCTGACCGCGTACAAGCTCGGACACGGCGACGACCTGTCGGTATCCGAGGCCGACTACGGGCTGACCATCCTCAGCGGAATCCCGCCCAACGCCCCCCGCTGCGTCACGCAGTCCGACCTCGGCATGGGCATGATGCTGATCGAGTGGGACCGCCCCGATTACGAGGGGTCCGCCCCGGTCACCGCCTACCGCGTCTATCGCGGCCCGTACGAATCCGCCATGTCGCTGGTCGGGACCGTCAGCGCCCCCGAGATGGCCTTCTTGGACACAGGAGCCCCCGCCGGCTCCATCTATTGCGTCACCGCCTTCAACGGCGTCATCGAGTCCGTCTACGGCTACGCCACGGCGATCACCGAGCCCGACGCCACCTGCCGCACCCTGCGGAGCGCCATCTGCGGGGAGGCGGCCTGCGGGCTTCCATACGCCGGATGGATAGGCATCACCGGCGTGCGGGTGGCCCCCCACGAAAGGGTGACCATGTCCTCGGTGGCCTCCAAGCAACTTTCCGTCACCATATATCCCGCCGACGCCACGGTCCCCCAGGTGCGGTGGTCCTCCTCCAACCCCGACGTGATGGTCGACGAGACGGGCAAGGTGTCCGGGACCGGCAAGCTCGCCGTGACCGTGATCACCGCCGTGGCCGGCGACGGGGGATGCGTCTACGACACCGTCCAGTTCGTCCTGCGCTATAACTGCGCCACCGTGGGGGAACTTAAGGGCGAGCGCTGGAGCGACAGGGTGCGGGGGAGCAAGCGCTCGCCCGGGCCAAGCGGGAGCATAATCGACGTGAGCCTGCCCCGTTGACTCTCCATCAATCGTAGTGAGGGGCCATGACTGAGGTCGAGCAGAACGTTTCAATATACGCCGGGGAGTCAAAGCGGTTCACCATCGTGGTCCGCGACAACGCTGGCGATCCCGTCGACCTCACGCCCTACGCGATAACCTACAGCGTCCGCAGGCGCTTCGGCGACACGGCCACGATCACCAAGACGGAGGGCTCGGGCATCACCATCGTGGATGCTGCCGGTGGCGAGTTCGACGTTCTGCTCACTGGGACGGACACCGGGGCCATGTACGGGCAGTATATCCATACCGCCGAGATAGACGACGGTACGCACAAGACCGTGGTCATGGTCGGCGACCTCATCGTCACCGAGGCGTCCCGTTCCGGGTTCACGGCCCCCACATACGCCACGGTGGAGGACGTCATGGCGATCATGCGGGCGCTCGACGGCGGCGAGGGTGGCCACCGGGCCATCCCCGACGAGTCCACCGACATGGCGCGCTCGGAGATAGAGATGCTCCTGCTCATGGCCGAGGACGAGTTCGACTCCAGGACCGACCACGCTTGGCGCTCCGTGAAGGTTGTGGACGAATACCACGACACGCCCCGCCCCTGGTCGGGCTTCTACCCGAAGGAAATATCCGTCCCCCTCGCCCACCGGAGCATCCGGACGCTGTCCTCGGCGGCGGGCGATAAGGTCGAACTGTGGAACGGCTCGGCGTGGGAGGACCTGCTATCAACGGGCGCGGAGGGCCGCTCCGCCGACTTTTGGGTGGACTACACCAACGGTGTCCTCTACCTCGTCGGGCGCAAGCCCGTCGTCGCCAAGCGCTCCGTCCGCGTCACCTATCACTACGGCGAGGCCACCGTCCCGCACGATGTCCGCAACGCGGTCGCCAAGATGGCCGCCGCGCATTACCTGGAGAGCGACTTCTACCGCGCGTCATTCCCCGCCGGCCCCGAGTTCGACCGGTCCCGCCCGGACATCGCGCAGCGCTGGAGGGATGACGCGGAGCGCATCATCGAACACCGCCGCGAGATTCTGACCGGGGTGATATGATGGACCTCGAACAGGCCCTGGCCACCGTCCTGCAGGACGGATGGAAGAAGAGCAACGCCCCCATGCCCGCGTTCTACTACGAGGACTCGGTGCGCTCGCACGACCTGCGCACGCCCTGCATCAAGGTCTACATGGTCGACGAGGGGCGCAAGCCCCGGGGGATTGGCTACACCTCGGAGGACCGCGACGCCCGCCTGACCGTCGACATCCGGGGGGCGCAGAGGGAGACGGTCGCCCTGATCGTGGACGAGGTGGTCCGCATCCTCGGTGCGAAGCGGAAGAACCCCATCGCAGGCTACGAGCTGATGACCAAGGACGGAGTGGTGAAGCAATCCGGCTACGCCGGGTTCTGGCACTACACCATCGACGTTCACATTTTCAAATACGGAGGCAATCTCTGATGGATGACGCAATGATAACAGCGATGTTCGGGGCCTTGGCCGCCATATTCGGGCTTGCCACGACCTATATGAGGGGCAAGCAGAAGGAAGCGTACGACCAGGGCGACATTATCCTGTCCAAGTTCGAGCAGGCCGTCAAGGCCCTGTCCGTCATCGCCGCCGTCTACGCTCCGCTAGCGCCTATCGCCAAGGAGGCGGCCGAGGCGTACAAGGCATTGAAGGCGGCGTGGGATGACCCGGAGGTATCCACCGCCGAGTTCATGGCGCTCTGCGAGGACCTGGCCGACCTTGTCAAAGCGGTGGAGGCATTGGCCAATGGCTTTCAGAAGGTGTGAGGATGGATGAGGACGGTGAAGCAGAGGTGAATTTCCGGGACTTTTACGAGCTTCAGAAAACCATCTACGACAAATTGGAACAGATAGACGCCGAGCAGGAATCCCGCTTCGCCACCTTCGAGAGGAAGATTGACAAGATGATGACGGAGGACCGGGCGGAATGCGCCGCCCGGGCAAACTGGATGAAATCCACAGACTCGCGGCTGAGCAGCGTGGAGATAAAGGTCGGGTGGCTGATCGCCGGCGTTGCGATTATCGCCACCTCCGTCATCGGGGCCGCCGCCATCGTGGCGATCGAGGCGATATTCGGATAGGTGAGTAAAATGGTAACGGCATCAGCAGCATACTGCAATTTCGGCTACGAGACCACGTTCAAGACGCCGGCGTCGACGAATAAGGCGTTCGGCCTGAACACGCGCATCAGCACGATGGACCGGAAGAACTTTATTAAGCTCATCGGCAACCTGGGGACTCAGGACTACCAGGCCGCCCTGGAGACCAAGTACGAGGGGGCGCTCAACATCGAGTTCGACATCACCACCCCCTGGTTCTTGAAGGGGATAATCGGCACCCTGGTCACCACCGGGGCGGGGCCGTACACGCACACCTGCACCCCGGCCAACTCCCCGCCGTCCATGACGGTCGAGGTCGGAATCGACCTCGCCACCGACGCGGTGATGAAATTCCTCGGCGTGGTGGTCCAGGAGGCACGCATCACCTGCGAGGTCGGCGAGCAGCCCGCCAAATGCACCCTGACGTGCCTCTATGCCAACGAGTCCAAGGCGTCCTCGGGCATCGGCTCCCAGGCCGCCGTGGACGACGCGCCGTTCAATTTCGCATACGGCTCCATCGAGGTCCCGGGGGCGAGCGTCATCGGCGACACGCAGAGGGTGGAGGTGAGCATTAGGCGCAACGCCGAACTGCTCTACGGCCTCGGCTCCCGCCACGCCACGGGCGTGCAGTTCAAGCAGAGGGAGTACGAGATAACCACCCTGAACAGCTTTGACGACGCCAGCACCTATCTCGAGAAGATGTACGGGTCGGCTTCCGGGCCGGCCGCCACGGCCACCGAGATCGCAACGGTGATATTCAAGCTCAACAACGGCCTCGGCACGACCGCGCTGCGCTCCTACACCTGGAATTTCGGCAAGACCAAGATAGACCGGCACAGCATCCAGGGCCTGGAGTTCGAGGGGACCCTCATGGAGCAGGTGACCATGCACCCCCTCACGCTCACCAACGTGATCGCGGTCAACAACACGTCCGCAATGCCGTAAACCCCTTTCCAACCAATTTCCAAGGGAGGTATGTAAGTGAAAACCAAGCAGGTGAAGGTCCTCATCGAGGACGACAACGGAGACCGGGAGGAGGTGATCGTGTTCCGGAAGCTGACGGTGGGCGAGTTCCAAATGCTCACCGATTCGTTCCAGAACAAGAGCGAGTTCGATGTCGGGGTGGAGCTTCTTAAGGCGTCCATCCACAAGGCCCCGTTTGCGATCACGGACGACAACATCAGGGGGCTGGACCCGGAGGTATTCGTCAGCCTACTGGACGAGCTGGAGGCATGGTATGGCCCTTTACTCGAAAGGCTAAAAGCTCGGTCGCAGATGCGTTCATCCTACGGCGGGCCTACGAGACCGGAGACACCACGCGAGCAGACATCCGGGAGCGCATCGGAAGGTTCGAACTCCTCGCCAACGGATGGACCTCTCGGGAGATAGACGAACTTGAACTCGACGACCTCGTGCTTTTCTCCACCCTCGCCGACCTGCGCTACAGCAGAATCGGGTATTGGGTGGCAAAGTATCTGATGGGGGGATGACATGGCAGAGGAGATAGGGCTGAGGGTCCGGCTCAAGATGGCCGTGGACCGGAGCGAGGCGGAACGGGCGGCCAAGGAGACCGAGCGCGTCCTCAAGGAGCGCCTGCACGATGCGACTAAGATCAAGCTCGGCGAGGTCGAGATGCCCAAGTTCGTGCAGGACCTCCGCGAGACGCTCAGCGCAGGCCCTCTATCGTCCCGGGGGCTGACGAGCGAGAGCGGGCTCGCCAACATATTTGGCAAAGGGGCCGAGGGGATGGTTGGGAAAATCGCCGGCGTGTTCATCATCCTCGAGGGGGTGAAGGACATCATGAAGGAGAGTCTGGACCGCCTTACCGAGGCGTCCCCCGCCCTGCGGAACATCACCACGCAACTGAACATGGCAATAAATCAGATTCTGCGCCCAATGGGCGACGCCATCGCAACCCTTCTCCGCCCGCTTGCCAAGTCCATGATGGAGTTCTCCCGCAAGTCCTCCCAAATCCAGCGGAACGTCACCGCCGAGTATGGAGAATTGGCCGGGATATTCGCCGGCCTGGGGCTGGCATTCGCCGGCCTGGTCGGCCCCATCATGATCGCCATCGGGAACCTCATCAAGGACTACTTTGTCGGCATATTCACCGCGCTCTACGACATGATGTTCGCACCGCTTGTGGACGCTGGCAAGTGGTTGATGGATGCGATAAAGCCCGGGCTGGACGTCCTCGGAAACTTTGGCGAGTGGCTGTTCGACGAGTTAAAAAAGCTCTTCACCTTCGACAAGCGGGACATCAAGGACTGGGGTGGCAGCATCGGCGATATGTTCGGCTCCATCATCCCCAAGTTCGCCTCGGGGGGCGTCGTGGACCGCCCCACGCTCGCCCTGGTGGGCGAGGCGGGCCGGGAGTATATCATCCCCGAGTCCAGGATGTCCGGGGCCTCCAGCGGCCCCGCAGGGGCCTCTGGCGCGGTAACGCTCGTCATCAACGGCAACATCTACGGCGACATGGACCTGCGCCGGACCATCCGCTCCGAGATTGACGACTACTATCGGTCCGTGAACATGAGGTGATCGCATGGCAACGACTCTCAACGGCTACTCGCTTTACTACATCCAGAAAATGCGGTCCCTGACGCAGTCCAAGCCAACGTTCATGGGGACGCCGGACGCCGGGGTGAACTACGTCTATATCGCCGACTACGACGGCGCGATGCGGACGTTCAACATCGAGGGGGTCGCCAGCGATACGGCGGCGACGCTCGACGCCTGGATTCAGAACATGGAGGGCCTCCACACCGGAAGGCAGTATCAGGGCTCCGGGTATTCGTTCGTGCTGGTGTACCCAGGCGGAACGACGGTCACGGTTCCGGTTTTCGTGGAGAGCTTCGAGTGGGAATACGTCGCTGGGGAGACCATACAGGTGCGCTATTGGCTCACCATCCATCAGCGCATAAACCAGGGGATTTGATGACGCGCATCAACGCCTTCACAATCAACGGCGTGTCGCAGAAGGCGGCCCTCCGCAACGTGCGGGTGACCTCCGAGGTCAACACGCCCGCCCAGGTCCTCACCGCCTCCCTGCTCTCCCCCGTCCTGACGGCCACGCCGGTCGTCGGGCAGGCCGTCAACCTGAAGGCCAACAACGGGGCGGGGACCGCCTACAACGTCATGTGGGGCCTCGTCACCAAGGTGGACGAGACCGGCCATACGATCAGCCTGGAGGCGCAGTCCCACGGAATGATTTTGAACCGCCTCCTGCAGACCGACAATATGTGGTACGACGTATACGGCCCGGACCTCGTTCATACGATGCAGCACGTGATCCAGAGCGACTCGTCCGGCCTGACCGCGTCATACTCGGGGGTGTCGACGCGGGAGCTTTCATCATGGACCCCGAATCGTCACAGCAAGACCGAATGCCTGCGCCGCCTCATTCAGTTATCGCAAATCGGCGCAAACAGGCCCTGGGTGTTCTACCAGGCGGGAGGAACTGTCGCCAAATACGTCCGATTGGAGAAGCTGGCGTCCGAGAGCGCCGGAAGCCTTGCCACGGGGGAGGCGGGCAATATCATCGGGCGGCCCAAGTGGGAATCGTTCACCGACGAGCTTATCAACGACATCACCGTCAAGTACGACTCGGGCGTCTATCAGGCCACCGACGCCACCTCCATCTCCACCTACGGCCGCAAGGCGCAGACCGTCTACCGTCCGGACATGGGGGCTACCGACGCCGCCGCCCTCGCCTCCAACATCCTCTACGAATGGAAGGCCCCCCGCCAGCGGGTGACCGCCGAGGTGCTGTGGAGCGCCATCAACAACCCGGCCACGGCGAACTATCCGGTCCTAGCCAAGAACTACGCCGTAACCGACGATTACACCGGGTACTCGGGCAACCTGGCCGCCACCAAGTGGGTGTTCAAGTGGCCTGGGAACACCGACACCCTGGTCCTCGGCTCATCGGCGGCGAACACGGCGGAATACCTGCGGTCGACAACGGACTTTATCAACGACGTCAACCGATATGGCACGACGGCCAACGTTGCGAGCGACACGGTCATCGTAGACCACGCCGCAGAAACCGTTTTCAATCTGAACTATTACACACCAATCAAGACGATCACTTTTCCGTCGGGGCTCCGTCCGAACTACCGCGTCAAGTTCGACATCAGGTCGAATACCTCCGGCGCGGCCGTGTTCGCCGTGGTATATCGTGGGAGCGTTCCGATAACCAAGGAGTTCTCTCACAATCAAAGCACGTACGTCACAAAGACCGTGGACCTGAACACACCGCTGGAGGCGGGGGAAACGCTCTCGGTCTGGGCAAGGATGGGCCTTTCGATATACACCGGATACATGAGGAACTTCCAGGTGTGCCAGACGGGGACGCTCACCGCCCCACCCTACTCATTGAGCTAGTTTCGGGAAACATCCGCAAAATTTGATATAGACAACCATCGTTGAACGGCAATATGGATGGGAAGGTCGTTTCGATAAAGGTCATTGGGGAGGTGACCTCGCAACCAGGCTTTCGGGCGTGGTTGGAGATGAAACGGGACGAACTCGACCGGGAGATACGGGCGCTTACGGCGATTCCTCAGCCGGACCAACCTCTACCATCTTCTGCAACCGAATGAGCAGGGTTCCATGGGGGGGGCCTTCCAGGATGGCCACCCAATCGCCGCGCTTTGCGCCGAGCGCCTGGAGGGGTTTAACGCGAAGGGTGATAGTCCCATTGCTCCGTATCTCCTGATAGTCCAGCGGCTTGACGTTCAACGTCATGAATCGTTATCAATCTTGATAGTATATAAAGAGTGTCTAATTGTAAATAAAAAAGAATTCGAAGGTTTGCGCGGGCATCATTCGATGGTTAGGAGCCGACGGCGCTGGCGGCGCTTCCAGTCCCGATGCTCGGCGCATTCCCGCAGGCAGCAGTCCTGGTCCCTGCACAAATCGCACGGACAGGGGTCGTCGTCATTGGCGCTCATCGGCGCGACCTCCGTTCATCGATGCGTTCTGGCGGTTCAGGCGGGCCTTGATGCGGGCGGCCTTGGAGCGTTGGTTCCCCCGGGCGGTGCGGGTGACCTCCCGCAGGTTGCGGGAGGTGTAGTGACGGATGGTCAAAAATCCCACCTCTCTGCGTAGATGTTCTTCCCGTAGCAACAGCAATTGTTCGGGCGCAGCTTGGCCCTAATTTTTCCGTCCCGGACTTTCCTACGGACTATGCTACAGGCTTCCCGTGCATTCTTGGCCGTTACCAAAACCTCTCTGGGATAGAACTCGACCGTCACCATATAGCGGGGCATCAGTTCATCCCCCGTTCCCGCAGGACGCCCCTGATCGCGGCGCGGACCTCGGGGTCCCGGCGCTCGACCATGAGGAGGGCGTTAAGCTCGTTCAGATATTCCAGCTCCTCCGCGCACGAGTATGGGACGATGGGCGGGAGGGATAGGAGGGCCTCCCAGGCGGTGTTGTAGCCATCCCTGATAAGGCCGTGCCAAAATGGGGTGACGGGCATTTATTGCGCCCCCCTGGGAATGTCCCACGAATGCGGGTGCTTCGCCAGGAAGCGTTCAATCTCCTCGTCGTCGTAGTCCCGACGCCTCATCGTCTCGACGATGTCGTCTATCTCGTCGTCGGTCATCGATGCTACTTTCATTCTTGCCATGTTTTTCCGACTCCTTTGTTTTCCCAGGTTCCCCCCGGGCATGACACTGTACGCATTGAGGATATATATAAGCTGTCAAACATGAATGTTTTATAACTTGGAAGGTTATATATAAACAGAAGTTATACGGAAACACAGCGCCCGGGAGGGCGCGGGAGTCGGAAAAATGAAACTGGTATTATGGCAGAAGGTCCTGGTCCACCTCGAGAACGTCGAGCGATCAGGAATAGTGGACGACGAAGCGTGGCCGCCGGAGCTGACGCAGGTGGCAATGGCGGCGGCCCTCGGAAAATCGAGGGGCATGATAAGCCTCGCCCTGACATCGCTGGTGGGTTCGGGGTACGTTACCTCGCAGATGCATCGCGTCAAGGGCTCGGGAAGGATGGTCATGTGCTACCGCCTCACCAAGGAGGGGCGCAAGCAGGCCAAGAGGATAATGGCAATGGTCGCCGCAGAGGGAGAGGACCTCGGCGAGATCATGCAGAGGACGTTCAACGAGCCTAAAACGCTCTCCGACATCGAGGCCGACCTGCACGTCCTCCGCGAGCGCCTCGTGGCGGCCAACAACCGCCTTGAACGCCTGGAGAACGCCCTGCGCGAGCTGGAGGCGGGCGCATGAGGATCGAGACCATCGGCCTTAAGGGATTCCGGCGGGACAACGGCGAGTGGTCCTGGACGCCCGACGTGGTCATGTCATACGAGGGCGACGAGCCGCACCTCCTCGATCACCAGAAGAAGAACATCGAGGACGCCCTCGAGGAGCTTCGCGTCATCATCCAGGGGAAGGTCGAGTCCTGGACGCCCCCGAAGGCCCCAGGGCAGGCCGCACAGCAGACGCTGGAGGCCCCGGTGTGCGTCGAGTGCAAGACCAGGACCGAGGCCAAGAAAAGCTCGACGGGCTCGACCTATTTCTACTGCCCCAAGTGCAAGGCCAACAGGCGGCGGGATGGCTCCGCGTTCCCGGGGGGAAAGTGATGCGCGTCCTGAGCAAGCTGCAGAACGGCCTCGCCGCCCTGCTCGGCCTCCCCACGTGGGAGCTTGTGGACGGGACGTCCAAGGCGCTCGAGGAGGCCACCGGGGACCTCCGCAAGGCGCTCGCCGAGCGCGATGCGGTGGCGTCCCAATTGGAAACCACCAGGAGCGACCTTAAGCATCTGACGAACGTATACAACGACACCGTGCAGAGCCTGGGCGTCGCCAGGGAGGACCAGGCGGACCTGAAGCGGATTCTGTATTGGCCGGCCGCCGACGATGCTCCGAGCGACCAGTATAAGACGATGGAGTATTACACGGTGAACTTGAATGGGCGCACCTGGGGAGCGTATCCCACCCGCGAACTCGCCGAGAAGGCCCGCACCGTCGCCGAGCGCATGGGCGGCGGTTACGGGAGCGTCGAGCGTTCAAGCCTGGTCACCAGGGGCGTCTGCTCGATGTGCGGAAGGGAGATTCGGGACGCCCCCAACGGGCAGAAATGGGCGGATTTCATGGGCAGGCGCTTCCACACCGCCTGCCTCGCCAGGTGGGACGCCGCCCTGGAGGCCGCCAGGGAGTCCAACAAGGAGGTGAAGGCATGAGCATGGACCCCGTCGAACTTGAACTGGTCCTCATGCAGGTCCCGAGCCTTCTGGACCGCATCGAGAAGCTGGAGAAGGCCCTCGCCGAGCGGGACGCCGTGGACGCCCGCCGGTCCTCAATCGAGGTCGGCACGCCCGCCAAGGGCGGGGCTCTCAAAGTCTACCTGGACCCCTTCGGCGATCCCAAGGCCAATGAGGACGCCATCAACGAGGCCAAGCGCCTGCTCGCCCTCGCCGGCGGCACGCCCGCCCCGGAGGCGAAGGCATGAGCGTCCTCCTTTCAAACCCCTTCTAAACCCTTTTCTCGCCCCACGAGGTTTTAATTAATGAACAAGGCCCTGCTCCTATCCGGTGGTTTCAATGCGAAGAGCAGCGAAGCCCCGGTCAGGACGGTGTGCGGGCGACCGAGGGGGCCGAGGTCCTTGGGACGCTACCCTTTCATGACGGTCGCCAACGAATACATGGAGATGATGCGCTCCGTCCTTGCCGACACGACGTGGCAGGAGTACGAAAGGAGGTTTCGGAGGATGCACCAGGACCTGCAGGCGCTGAAGGCGTCGGGGAAGCTCTCCACCATGAACCCGCACGGCTTCACGGAGGCCGACATATTGGCCTATGTGGCGTCCTTGAGGGCGAGGGGGATGCAGGAGACGGGAGTGGGGCACAACATCGACGTGCTGACGGCCCTGACGCGGTACGCCGGCAACCCGGTGGTCGACCGCGCCAAGGTCAGGTTCCCGCAACATTTCCCCCGGTTCAAGAAGCCGCACCACGACCCGCTTCCGGACGAGGACCGCCGCACAATCATCGAGGCGGCGGGGCAGGTGCGGGACGATGATTGGATGGGGATGGTGGCCTTCGCCTTCGCGGTGACGGCCATCTGCACCGGCCTACGGCCCAAGGAGCTGCGCCTAGCCAAGATAAGCGACCTGGACCTTCGGAGGGGGACCATCCACACCGAGGAGGTCAAGGGCAAGAACCGCTATGGCGAACCACGCGACAGCGCCATCCACCCGGACGGACTGCCGTTCATCCGGCGGTATGCCCGGGCGAGGGCGAAGGCCGTGGCGGCGCGATCACCGACCAATGACGCCCTGTTCCCCGCCCTCGGTGATCGCGGAGGGGACGGGCATTACTCCCCCAACGGCGTGACGGAGCTGCGGAAGGTGGTCATGGAGGCCACCGGCGTGGAATACGACATGAGGGCGTGCAGGCGCACGTTCGGGCAGACGGCCATCGACGCGGGGGTCCCGCTGGACGCCGTGGCCCGCATGATGGGGCACGCCAGCAGCAAGACGACCGAGGCGTACTACGCTCGGAAGAGCAACAACAAGGCCATCGAGGACGCACAGGCGGTGTGGGGATCGCAACCGAACCCGCCTGAGCGCCCCGACCAACCAAAGACGGACATTTCCCCCTTGATTGAAAAGGGAAAATATATATCTGGATATGCGTAATGGTGCAGGGGAAGGGATTTGAACCTGACCGATGCCAGCATCGCACTTTCCAGAATCAATCAATCGGGGAAAGGAAACCCTCTTCCCCCCTATTTTTTCATCGATCAGGCCGCCTGACACCTCCGCTTCATTTGGAAAATTGGAAGGTCTATCCCCATAATAAGTTATTAACTAATAATTAATTATTAATTAATAAGAAAC
>Ga0079086_1013302_pt1 | contig 12434 bp, 9 predicted proteins | sample ADurb_Met_01_Slu_FD_74555 | JGI IMG/M metagenome (GOLD analysis project Ga0079086, IMG submission 74555) | Active sludge microbial communities from Illinois, USA, of municipal wastewater-treating anaerobic digesters - ADurb_Met_01_SludgeMetaT... | ecosystem: Engineered > Bioreactor > Anaerobic >...
AGATTCAAATCTTTTGCTTTTTGGATTAAATCGAATTCTAACGCATAATGTATCGCAGTAAATTAGTTGCAATTGCAGTTTTACTACTTGTCTCATTCATCTCAGCCAATTCGCAAAGTTTCGTAACCTATTCGCCCTATTCAAAATTTGGCATTGGCGAGATGAGAGTACGTGGATATGCCAACACCAAGGCAATGGGTGGACTATCGCAGGGAATTCGCAACGAACAGTGGATTAACTACCTGAACCCCGCCTCGTACACTGCTCAGGATACCATGTCGTTTGTTTTCGATTTTGGCGTTGAAGGTGATGGTTTAGGAAGTAAATCGGGTCAGCAGAGCAACTATAACACCACCGCTAACATACACCATTTGGCAATACAATTTCCGGTAACCCGCTGGTTAGGCGCAAGCGCAGGCATTCAGCCATTCAGCAAAGTGGGGTACCGCATCAGGCATGTTGAAACAAATCCCGAAATTCTTAGCCAACTGGGCGCAATAAAATACTACCATATCGGGAACGGAGGGATTACGCAGTTTTATCTTGGAACGGCCATAGAGCCCCTTAAAAATCTATCGTTTGGGATAAATATGTCCTACCTTTTCGGAGGCCTTGAGCATAACTCGGAAGTTGTTTTCCCTGAGAATAGCAATTGTATTAATATTCGTAAAATCAATAGCGTTGTAGCCCGAGACATTGCTTTCAGCTTTGGTGTGCAACATGCAAGTTTTTTCGGGGCGGAGAAACAGTTCAAACTGGTTGTTGGTGCCACTCTTGACAATGAAACGGCCATAGGAGCAAGGAGAATTGAGTTGATTCAGTATTCCAGCGGCAATTCAAACGACACCATTTTCTACAAGGAATACCCCAAGGGGTCGTTAACATTTCCCAGAAATCTTACCGCTGGTTTTACATTTTCGTACATGAGCAACTTTATGCTTGGATTTGAATATGGTTACCAGGATTGGACGAACGCAAGGTTTCTCAATGCTGCGGATTCCTTAACCAAAAGCCAATCCTTCAGTGGAGGCATACAGATTACCCCCAACCCCAACGATTTAAAATACTACTATAAGCGTATCAGCTACCGGGCTGGTTATCACTATACCAATACCAACATAAAACTCAAAGGGAATCAGATCAATGATTATGGCATAAGTTTTGGATTAGGATTACCGTTCCGTAGAACCAACACATCCTTTAACTGCTCGGTTGAAGTTGGAAGGAAAGGAACTTTAAAGGATAATTTAGTTAGGGAAACGTACGGGATTCTAAACATCGGTTTTACTTTTTACGATTTTTGGTTTATTAAGAGAAAATTCAATTAGTAATATTCATAAAACACACTGTTTACCATGAAAAAGTTTTTGACATACAGGATTTTACCCGCAATAGCAATTCTGTTGTTCGCATTGAACAGCAGGGGTCAGGCATACCTACAGGACCCAAAATTTGGTGATTCTCAGGAAGCGAGGCAAGAATGTGCGGCCAATCTATCGTTATACCAGGAGTTTTACAATCAGCGGGATTTCAACAGGGCTAAACCCCTTTGGATGAAAGTACTGAAAAACTGCCCCGCTGCAAGGCAGAATACCTACGTTCATGGTGTTAGAATGCTCAAAACATGGATTGATGAGGAGCCCAATCCCATAAGGAAAAACGTTCTCATCGATTCGCTAATGATGGTTTACGACATGCGCATCCAATACTTTGGCAACAAGGGTGTAATATTAGGGCAAAAGGGTGTCGATCTGGCAGCACTGGATCAGGACAAATATGAGGAGGCATACAACTACATTGCCGAATCGGTTGCAACGGAAAAAGAGGGATCATCGGGAGTGGTAATGTTTACATACATGAACCTCACAAAAACCATGTATGACAACAACAAGATTGATGCTGAGAAAGTGATCAATACCTATTCCATGCTTGCCGATTATCTGGATGCACAGATAAAGGATAAGCCCGACGACCAACGTACAGTACAGGTAAAAGAGAGTGTTGATGCCATATTTGCCAATTCCGGAGTTGCCAACTGCGAGAACCTTGTAGCTCTCTTTGAACCAAGAGTTAAAGCCAATCCATCGGATATAGATTTGGCTGCAAAAACCTACAACCTGCTCAGCGCCAACCGATGTGAAGATGCTCCGTTGTATAGGCAAGTGGGCGAAATACTATTCAACAATGAACCCACAGCAGCACGTGCATACGAATTGGCCAAAATCTATACAGGGCTACGGGAGTTCAAGAAGAGCGAGAAATTCTATCAGGAGGCCATTAAGTTCGAAAGCGATTCGGTTAAAAAATCGGTGTACCTGTGCGAATATTCCAACATCATGTGTAACGAGTTTAAAAATCCGCAGCAGGCCAGAGCACTTGCTCTCCAAGCCATTGCTGAAAACCCCAATCTGGGCCATGCCTACATCATAATTGGAAACCTATACGCCGCTGAAAAGAATTGCGGAAACGATGATTTCGAAAAGCGTACCGTTTACTGGGCCGCGGTGGATAAGTTTATGAAGGCAAAACAGGTTGACCCCAGCCTGACCGAAGACTGCAATAAGCTGATCAACATTTATTCGCAGTACTTCCCTGCTCAACAGGATATTTTCTTTCAGGATCTGGAACCGGGTAGTCGTTATACTATAAATTGCTGGATAAACGAAGTTACTACCGTTAGAGCAAGACCTTAAAACGAATGCATTGAAACGTTTTAGCACACTCCAAAGCATAAGCTCTATGATAGTCCCTGCCTTTGCAGGGACTATTTTGCTTTTTTCGTGTAAAACCGATCTGCAGATGGTTGATGCCCTAACCGATAAAGAAAGGCTACCCAGCGTGATAGCCAAAAACATAGAAATCTGCTACACAGAGCTTGGGGTTGCCAAACTCCGAATAATTGCCCCTGAAACCCGACACTACAAGTATGCCGAAGAACCCTACACTGAATTCCCCCTTGGGATTACCGTTTATACTTTCGACGACTCTCTTCAGGTTGAGTCGCAGTTAACAGCCAACTATGCGATTTATTACGAAGAGAAAAAACTGTGGAATGCCAGGCACGACGTAGTGGCAAAGAACAAAAAGGGAGAGGTGTTGAATACCGAACAGCTGTTCTGGGATGAAACGAAAAAAATTATCTATTCAAACGACATGGTGAAGATTACCACTGCCGACGGCGTTGTCTTTGGTGAGGGGTTCGATTCGGATGAGAATTTTGACCATTGGGTAATCAAAAAGACTTCGGGATCGTTCTATGTCGAAGAGTAGCACAATGAGCCCTTTCGATGATGAAAGGAGTAAAAAATCTATTACCTTTATAGCCTGATTGGATGGAATAATCAAAATTCGAATCGTTTTATGCTAATGGAGATTATTTGGATTGTTTTATCGCTGCTATGTCTGGTGTTGGGCATCTTGGCAACGCTGAAATCAGGCTTCAGCCAAAGCTATACCCTTTTTCTCCTTGCCTTGCTCGCTTTGCTTATGTTTTACCTACGGTACCGTACAAGGAAAAAAGATTCGTTTAATCAGGACAACAAGCCGTAGCAATGGATTACAACCCGTTAGTTATAGGATTATCCATACTATTCTCTGCACTGTTTTCGGGAATGGAGATAGCTTTCCTGTCGGCTAATAAGCTCCGCATTGAGCTCGATAGCAAACAGGGAACCTTTACCTCAAATATAATTCAGATATTCTCTCACAACCCGAACCAATACATCACCACAATGCTAATTGGCAATAGCATTGCTCTGGTTATTTATGGCATTGAGATGGCCCGCCTGCTATATTCACTATTCCTAAGGGTATTCGACCAGCACATCTTAGACAGTAATCCTATGCTGGTTTTAGTGGTGCAAACCATCCTATCCACAATGGTTATCCTCATTACGGCCGAATTCCTTCCCAAGTCCATTTTTAGGGTTCAGCCCAACAGATTCCTGAAGTTTTTTGCACTTCCCATCCTTTTTTTCTACATCATTTTTTACCCCATAAGCGTGTTTTCCACATGGTTGTCGCTGGGATTAATACGTGGTGTGCTTAGACAGAAAGTTAAAACCGGCGAGGAAAAAAGAATTATCAACAGGGTCGATCTCGATCATTTTGTCAGCACCATGCAGGGGGCTGATAATGACGATTCCAAAATGGGTAAAGAGATTAAAATATTTCAAAACGCACTGGATTTCAGCGAAATCAGAGTCAGGGATTGCATGATACCCAGAACCGACATTGAGGCCATTGAAGTGAATAAAACCATTGAAGATTTAAAAGAGATTTTCATCAAAACCAACTACTCCCGACTACCTGTATATGCCAAAAACATTGATAATATTATAGGCTACGTCAACAGCAAGGATCTTTTTAAAATGCCACAGAGCATCAAATCGAAACTCCTGAAAATTGAATATGTTCCCGAAACCATGCTGGCAAGCAAACTCATAACCCTTTTTATCAAAGAGCAGAAGAGCATAGCCATTGTTGTCGATGAGTTTGGAGGCACAGCAGGCTTAGTTACCATTGAAGATGTTTTCGAAGAAATTTTTGGTGAGATCGACGATGAGCACGACGAGAGCGAATTTATCGAGAAGCAACTGGGCGATAACGAGTACCTCCTTTCAGGCAGGCTGGAAGTGGATCACCTGAACGAGAAGTTTAACCTTGAAATTCCTGAGAGCGACGAATACGATACGTTGGCGGGATACGTGCTTTACCACTACCAGAGCATACCCAAACCGTCAGAAATTATTGACCTCAACAATTTTCACATTAAAGTGGCCAAAATGGATGGCAGCAGGATCGATCTGCTTTACCTGAAAAAGCATAAAAACAAAACGTAGGTCAAAATCCCTGTTAAACAAGCCCAAGGAATATCGTCCATTGGCGTTTAAGATCGGCTTAGCCTTCGTCGTACAGCGCAGGATGAAATATTATTGCTAAAAAGTTCAATGTTAATTCATGCGAAATGGGAAAATAGCTATCTTCGTACCCTTAAAAAAAGCAAATTTTTCAACCTAATTATTTTTTAATGGCAACACTTGAGAAACTTAGAAATCGTGCCGGGGTACTTGTTGCAATTGTCATTGGTATTGCTCTGCTGGCATTCATACTTGGCGACTTTGTTGGCTCGGGCGGATCGCTGTTCAACCGATCCCATTTCGAAATTGCTGAAATTTCGGGAAAATCCATCCCCTATCAGCATTATCAGGAGCGGATTGACAAAATTTTGGAATTGAATAAAGCCCTATCGGGGCAAAGTGCAATCGATGAGCAAACTGCGGAACGCATCAGGGAAGAGGTGTGGAATGAGATAGTCCGTGAGAATGTCCTTGGTAACAGCTACGAAAACCATGGGATCAACGTTACTCCGGAAGAACTGTTCGATATGGTACAGGGAAACAACCTTCACCCTATTATTAAGGAGCAGTTCGGCAATCGCCAAACGGGCGAGGTAGATCGGGGCATGATTATCCAGTTTTTAAAAAACATGGAGAACGACCCCAGCGGGCTACAGAAAGCTTTCTGGCTGTACATCGAGAACATTATCCAGCAGGATAGGATTTACAACAAGTACATCAACCTGATCAAAAAGGGGATGTTTGTAACCGATCTACAGGCAAGCCACTCTCTGGCCGATAGGAATAAAAAGGTAGATTTCAGCTACGCACTCAAGCGTTACAATACCATTAACGATTCGCTGATTACAGTATCGAACCAAGAGATAAAGGATTACTATAAAAAGCATAAACACGAGTTTGAACAGCAAACTTTGCGGGATGTTGAATACGTGGTATTTCCCATTCTCCCTTCGTCCGAGGATAATACACTGGCACAAGAGTGGATATCAGGCATTAAAGGCGATTTTGCCCATACAGCCGATCCCGTGCAGTTTATCAACCTCAATTCCGATGTGCCATTCAATAGTAAATATTTGAAATTCTCGGAGATTGCCAATCAGGAGGTGAACCAATGGGCAGAAAAGGCCGCTATTGGGGATGTATTTGGCCCAATATATGAAAACGATTCATACCAGTTGGTCCGTATCGTTGATATTGCCCAGCTTCCCGACTCGGTAAAAGCAAGGCATATTCTCATCGGGCTTAAAGACAAATCGAAAGAGACCCATGATTTGGCTAAGGCCAAGGCCGATAGCCTTTACAACGTAGTGAAAAAGGGCGCTAATTTTGCCCGGCTGGCAAGTGACTATTCCGATGATCCCGGCTCGGCCGAAAAAGGCGGAGACCTGGGATGGTTCCCCGAAGGAGTTATGGTACAGCCATTTAACGACGCCTGCTTTAAGGGGAAAAAAGGAGATATGGTTTTGGTGGAAACCCAGTTCGGTTTTCATATCATTAACATACTTGAAGTTGGCAAAACAAGCAAAAAGGTTCAGCTGGCTACCCTAACAAGGGCAGTTGTTCCCAGCACGCGTACCTATCAAAAGGTGTATCAGGAGGCGAGCGAGTTTGCAGGCTTGAACAACACGTACGAAAAATTTAATCAGGCCATTCTGGATAAAAAATTGAACAAACGGTTGGCTTCCAACCTGAGGGAGGCAGATCGCAGGATTGCCGGGCTCGATAATCCCAGGGAGATGATCCGTTGGGCATACCGTGCCAAAGTTCAGGATGTGTCGCCCGTGTTCGAATTCGGCGATAACTTTGTGGTTGCAGCGCTGAAAAGTGCAAAACAGGAAGGCACAGCACCACTGGAACAGGTAGCGGAAGATATTAAATCGAAAGTAATCATTGACAAAAAGGCCGCCTTACTGATGGACGAATTTAAAAAGGTGTTGAGCCAGCGCGATAACATCAACCAGGTGGGAACCGACCTATCCGTACTACTCATGGAAGCCACGCGGGTATCGTTCTCTTCGTTTTCGCTTCCCTCCGTGGGTTTTGAACCAGCTGTAATTGCCACAGCCGTTGCCACTCCCGAGGGTGTGATTGCAGGCCCCATTAAGGGCAATACAGGAGTTTATGCCCTTGCGGTTACAGCGATTAATGTAGATGAAGGCGATAACCTTACAGAGCGCAGGAGATTGCAGAACACGTTAAATTCCCGTGCCGGCTATGAGGCCTATGAGGCAATAAAAAAGAGTGCCGGAATAGTTGACAAACGTTCATCATTCTTTTAGCCATACATTGTAAAAAACATCAAAAAAGGGGCTGTCTCAAAAGTAATTTGAGCAGCCTCTTTTTTTTTACCTAAACCCTTGGATATTTGACAGCAATATTGTATCTTTATATCTGATAATCAAAGATGTAAAGAGTTATGAAGCCAGTTTTCAAGGCGTATAATCAGGGGCAAGCCACGCTTTTTCCTGTTAGTTTAGACAGCAAAATACCCCAGGACTCACCAGCCCGGCTGGTCAACCAGATTGTTAATGGCCTCGACATCAGTAAAGTCCTATCCACATATCAGGGGGGCGGCAGCAGCTCCTACTCCCCGCGCATGATGCTTAAGCTCGTGATCTTCGCCTACCTGAACAATATCTACTCGTGCCGCAAGATAGAGGACGCCGTACGGGATCGCTTCACATTCGCCTGGCTTGCGGGCGGCCTTGAGCCGGATCATAATACCATCAACCGATTCCGCTCACAGCGTTTAAAGGATACGGTCAACGATATTTTTACGCAGGTTGTCATCCTACTCGTTGAGATGGGGTATTTAAGCTTGGATGTGGCCTATGTGGATGGGACCAAAATGGAGTCCCGTGCCAACCGGTACACCTTCGTATGGCGTAAAGCAGTCGAGAGGAACAGGGACAGGCTGGAAGCCAAAATCCGTCAAGTGCTCGAGTACATCGAGGAGGGCATCATGCAGGACGACCGGCCCGACGATGAGCCCCCCACCCCCATCAACAGCCAGGCGCTGAAGGAGCGCATCGCCGCGATCAACGCCTCCAACCGAACCGCATCCCTCCCCCCAAAAGAGAAAAAAGGGGTGGCCAAAGCCGTTAAAACACTGGAGAGTAAGCATCTGCCCAAGCTGGAGGAGTACGAGAAGCATCTGGACACCCTGGGGGGTCGCAACTCCTACTCCAAGACCGACCCCGATGCCACTTTTATGCGATTGAAGGATGACCACATGCGGAATGGGCAGCTAAAACCTGCTTTCAATCTTCAGATCAGCACTGAGAATCAGTTTATAAGCCACTTCGATTTTTTTGCAAACCCAACCGACTTCCTGACCCTTAAGCCTTTCGTTGATGGCTTTAAGGCGCGTTTTGAGGAGAGGTTCGGCAGGGTACTGGAGAGGCTGGTGGCAGACTCGGGCTACGGTAGCGAGGAGAACTATGAGTATATGGAGGGCCATGGTATCGAGCCCTTTGTCAAGTTCCCGATGTTTCACAAGGAGCAGAAAAGGGCATTCAGGAACAACGCGTTCCTGGCCCAAAACCTTTTTTACAATGAGGAGAAGGACTTCTACGTGTGCCCCATGGGCCAACGAATGGAAAAAGTGGGGGAGGCGCAGCGCCAGTCGGATAGCGGTTTTACCTCAAGGGTAAGCTACTACCAGGCGAAAAACTGCACCGGTTGCCCCCTCAGATGCCTATGCTTCAAGGCGAAGGGTAACAGGAGGATAGAGGTGAACCACAGGCTAAACCGGCACAAGGAGAGGGCCCGGGCGCTGCTGACGTCGGAAGAGGGGCTGTACCACCGCAGCCGGCGACCGGTAGAGCCCGAAGCCGTTTTTGGCCAGAGCAAATCGAATAAGCAGTACTACCGTTTCCGGCACTTCGGGAAAGATTTGATCGCCATGGATTTTGCCATCTTTGCCATGGCATTTAACATGGGCAAACTACACCAGAAAAGGAAGAATACACCTCAAAACGGAAGGAAAACTAACGTTTCAACCATATTAAATGGTTTTGTCATCCATTTTGGGGTAGAATACAGAAAATCATTACAGAGTGACGCTTGCCACGCCCAAAATCAAAAGCTAGCCGCATAAATAAAAAAAAGGCTGCATCGCTTATGATACAGCCTCTCCCAACCGTATGAGAAAAAATTAAAAAAACACTACTAGTTAACCTGTAGTTTATGCGTATATGTACCCTTTTCGGTTTTAACTACTATCAGGTAAATGCCATTGTTCAGCGCAGATACATCAATCAATGCGCTTTGCCCGGTGCCACGGATTGAATATATGGTTTTACCCAGCGTGCTAATCACACTAATGTTATCAATCCTATGCTCAGCCATAATGTTAACATAGCTGGTAGCGGGGTTGGGGTATATATTTATATTCTCCTGTTTTGATACTATCACCGAGTTAATATACTCCACATTAAGAGTTACAGGAATAGTAACTTGCGGATTTTCGGCGTCGTTGCTCAGGAACCATAAGTTAGCGGTATAAATTCCCGCATCTAGATCCATGGCATCGAAGGTTAAAGTCAACTCGTCCATCTCGCCCTCAGCCAGCAAGCCGGTTGACGGCTCAATGGTAAGCCACTCAGGACCATTGAACGAGAGGTTTGCACGGATATTCAGATTGTTGTTCAATCCGTTATCGGCAAGGTGCTCCCAGTTAGCGTTGTCAATGCATACCCAATCGCCGTTTGCGTTGGCAGGACCATAGTCCATACCCAGAACATATGTATCTGGTTCGTGGGTAATTTTAAACCCAACCCACACATCGGTTCCGGTGATGGTAACAGGGCTTTCGAGGGTTATGGTATTCCAACTCGATGGAGTGGGAGTAAAGTCTTGCTCATATAGCAGTTCGCCTGCTGAGGTGGTGGTTCCGGCATCCCAAATCATAAGGGATATCTCAGTAGGCATAGCTTCAATGTACACATCCACCGATTCAATCTGATAGTTTTCGAAAATGGTTGTCAACTCCGAAGTAAAGCGGGCTGCTCCGTAGAATGTTCCTCCGCCAATCAGCCCAAGGGCATCATAGTTATCACCATCATAATGAATGGTTGTACCCTTATCATTCTCCTTTTTAGCAAGCGGCGTGAGGGTGTTCTTCCTGCTACTTCCAAGACCCAGTTTGCCCGACTTATGAATTTGTCCCACAGGAACTTCCTTGGTTTTCGTTTCGCCGGCGGTGTATTGTACATAAGCTTTGTAGGCGAGAAATCCTGTGCCAACATTTTGTACTGTAATCGTTTTAGTTTCCACATGGTTGTGGTAAATCTCTTCGTTTATTTCCGAAACGCTGATTTCAATGGTGGGTACACCGGGGTTAAAATTGAGGACAAAGGATACAAATTCGCCATCGGGGGTTAGGGCTGCACCGATGAACACGTTGGCGTCGGGGGTAACATCGTTTACGCTGAAGAAAATCCAATCGCCGGCATCGTACCAGCCCCTGCTGGAAACATAATCGTTGAAGGTTTCCATATCACCATTGGGATGCCTTACGAATGCCCTGCGGCCGTCGGGCATGGGCGGGAATCCTTCGGCAGTATAGCCGAATACAGTTCCATCCTCGAGCACTGCCAATGGATTGACCATGCCGTCATTGAGTTCGTTGCTGAAAATGGTTACACCTTTGGTTGGCGACCAGATGAACCCTTGGTCGCCAAGCGAACCGGTTACATAGCTTCCGTTGGCCGAAGCGCCAAAGGCCTCACCGTACTCCTCGTCGTCAATGAAGATGGTTTGACCTTGGTACCAAATCACCGGAGTTCTCGACCAGGTGGGTTCGCCCCAACCGTAAATTACACTGCCATCAGCACTAATACCATTGGCCCTTGAGTTGCCGTCAATATCGGCACCAATCATCTCATAACCATCGTTTTGTGTCCATTTAAATGCTACTACGTCCCAGTTGGCATACCACTGCATACCCACCACTATGCTGCCATCGGCACTTATACCATAACCGTCGTTATAATATTCCATAGTAATTTCAGGTACTTCGGGGTTCATGCCAAGGAACTGCCATTGCTGTGTGTCCTTGTTCCAGATTCCGGCAAAGCTGGTTTCTTCTCCCTCTTCAGATTCAACTGTGAATGAACCGGCAACCAGCCCGTTGTCGGAAACGCTCTGTGCATCTCCTGGAAAATCATAGGTTTGACCAAAGGCGGTCCAGAGGTAGCTGGTTCCACCACCAAAATGAATCCCCGAAACGTATATGCCATCTGAAGAAACGGCGCTGGGGAAGGTATAGTCAGGCACAATAACAGATATCATTACATCCTGAGCCTCCATTACCTTGAGCGTTGCAGCAACGGTAGCTGTTGGATTTTCCTCATCGTTGCTTGTGATGGTGATATTGGCATGGTATTCTCCCAAAGAGAGCCCGGTGGCATTGAAGTTAAGAGTTATGGTATTGCTGCTTTTTGCAGGAATACTTCCGCTGGTTGGGTTGGCAGTCAGCCAGCCATTGCCTTCAACATAGTCTATCTCAATCTCATAGTTAAGATTCTGAATACCATCGTTAATCACTTTGAAAGATTTGCTTCCCGATCCGCCTTCGCCTACCGTACAGCTTACCTGAGTAGTGCTGATGAGCATAATCGGCGCTTCGTCAAGTTCTTCACCAAACGAAACATCGTCAATAACCCAAATATGCGAGAAATCCCCTTCGTAACGGAATGCGATGTAGATATCCTGTCCTACGTAATCCTCCAGATTTAATACCACCTGCGACCAGTCATCGTTAACCGCATCGGGTGTCCACACTTCAACGTAATCGCCATCTGCCGGGTCGGCACTTCCGTTGCTCACCAGCACGCTGTTTTTGCCATAGAATTCGGCATCAATTACCATGTTCCAGAATGATAGATAGTAGAACCCATCCTCGGGCAAACCGATTTGGGGTGTAACCAGCCAGTTATCCGAAGCACCACTCCATCCGTAGTCGTGGAGTGCCGACCATTCGCCTTCGGGTGTGTGGTTTTGCCAATCGCTATGTTCCCATGTGGGCGTTTCGCTTAGGAGGCTGAACATACTCCAGCCCGCGGGGGGAAATTCGTCATTCTCAAAATCCTCAGAAATTACGGTAATCGTGGATGAATACCGGGCCACGTCAGTTCCGTAGGAAACGACCACTTCGTCATTCCCGTTTTTATGCAAGCCCTGAGCGAAAACCCCGGCTGCATTGGTCAAGATAAAAAACAGGGAAAGGATTACCAACCCCATTCTCAGTGTAAAGTTTTTAAGCATAGTTCATTGTTTTTGGTTAATACTGAAAGAATATGATTATCAACATTTTTGGCTGCTAATTTGTTTCATCGGTCAGCTGATTTTTACTTTCGGCAACGCTGTTTTCAACCAGTTTTAAAATCTTCTTCAAGGCCTGCGTTCGGGTTTTATTGTGCTCCACCAGCTCCTCCAAGTTCATTTGAGGCTTTTGTTTTCCCCTATGCGATGATGAACTGTTTTTAGAATTTTTTGCCATATGGGTTCAGCTGAGAGACAAATAATATTTTGCCAAAGTTCTGATGAAAAATGGAGGATGAAGAAAAACCC
>Ga0079086_1192215_pt1 | contig 10922 bp, 10 predicted proteins | sample ADurb_Met_01_Slu_FD_74555 | JGI IMG/M metagenome (GOLD analysis project Ga0079086, IMG submission 74555) | Active sludge microbial communities from Illinois, USA, of municipal wastewater-treating anaerobic digesters - ADurb_Met_01_SludgeMetaT... | ecosystem: Engineered > Bioreactor > Anaerobic >...
ATTCAGTCGACAAGGAGTAATGTCTATGAAAAAAAATAAAACTATTGCTGTTTTGCTCATAATTACACTCGTTATCGCGGTGATTCTAGGTCTCAGCCTGACTGGCACGAAAAGGGCGCAGGCAGCGTTTTTAGAGAAATACAACCTATCCGGGCTCGATGTCAAGGCGATCGTGAAACAGCTCGATAGCAGCATTACAGAACCCAGCGAACTGGTATCCTCAATTAACGGCGAAAAACTGACCCTCAAGGATGATTCAACCACTGTGGAGCTGGATCTGCCTGCGGACAGTTTTTACCTTTCCTTCGCTCCCTATGAGAATTCAACTCATCCATGCGGTTTTCACAGCCTCAGTTCATGTAGGGGTGAGTTGGTAAATGTGGTTGTGCACACCACCATCACGAGTGAAAATGGAGATGTGATTTTGGATGAAGACCTGGAGACCATGAATAATGGTTTCATTGGTGTCTGGTTGCCGAGAGACATCACCGCCAACATCCAGGTGGCTTATCAAGGCAAGCTTGCTACGGCGCCAATTTCAACTTTCGCTGAAAGTGAAACCTGCCTGACCACTCCCCTCAAGCTCAACTAAACACCTACTGAAGTAAAATAAGGGCCAGTCTTTGACTGGTCCTTATTTTTTAAGCTGGCGGAGTTTTCCCTAAACCAGCCAAACGAATACTGCAGGTATGCCGATTCGATGATGCGCTCTGCGTGGGTATAAATGATGAGTCTTTCAGGTCGGGCATAGTCGATTCGGGTCATGCCCCATTCGTCGGCCAACTGAATCGTGAAAAGGTTGGGTGAGGGGAGCCTGAGCGATGCAATCAAAATCAGGATTGAGGAGTTTCTGCGCGTCGTCGTCCCTGGCTGATAGCTGGGAAAGAGGGCAGACTGACCTCCAAAAAGATGGCTACAATTTCTCAAAAAACGCGAGCACCTCGCGGGCGGTGTGGGATTCAAGAGAGGGGAACACAAGCTCTGCAGCGCCCACCCGCTCTCGCGGCCCCAGACCAAGGACTTTCATGCCAGCAGCGTGGGCGGCTTCAACGCCTGCCTGAGCATCTTCCACCACCAGACAGTTCCGCGGGTCTACGCCCACAGCCTGCGCTGCCAGCAAAAACAGATCCGGATGGGGTTTGGAACGCGCAGGGGAGTTGCCATCGATGACAGCGTCAAACAATTCCCCGATCTGCAGCCGCTCCAGCACCAGCCAGGCATTTTTGCTGCTGCTGACAATAGCCTGCTTCAGCCCCAGATGCCTTATTTCTTCGATCATCTCCCGCGCCCCAGGCAGCAGGTTGGCTGGCGTCATTTGGCGCACCAGCTCCACATAGTAGCCGTTCTTGCGTTCCATCATCTCGCAGGCTTGCTCTTCGCTCACCTGTCTGCCCTTCAGAAGCAAGTTCAGCGATTCGCGCCGGGATACACCGCGCAGAGCCTCGTTATCATCCCGCGTGAAAAGGATGCCCTCTTCCTCTGCCAACCGTTTCCATGCCAGAAAATGCAGTTCAGACGTATCGGTCAACACACCATCAAGATCAAACAAAAAGGCTTTTATAATCACAGTTATTCCTCCTCAGCGCGAATGTCGACTACTTGCTCTTCGCCGCGCCACATAAACTTGAACTGAAGGCGCTTCAAATGCGCCGGCAAATGCGGTTGGATGTACCAGCGGTCGTCCTCGATGTGCAGTCCGCCGAAACCGAACACCGCTGCCTGCCACAACCCGCCCGCCGACGCGCCGTGGATGCCGTCCCGAGCGTTGCCGCGAACGTCCTCAATATCGGCACGAGCGGCGCGCATGAAGTTCTCATAAGCATCTTCCTGGTTGCCCACGCGGGTCGCCAAGATGGCCTGGATGGAAGGACCCAGCGACGAGCCAAAAGTCAGGTCGGTGCGAGGGGTGTAATAGTCGTAATTTGCCTGGATGGTCTCGGGGGTGAACAATTCGGGCAGCAGGTACATCAGCATCAACACATCCGGCTGCTTCAACACCTGGACGGCGTTGGCGCCTTCGATTCCCAAAATGGATTGGACGGATTCGGAGCGGGGGTCAAAATCGCTGGCGAGGACATCGGTGCGTTCGAAGTACCCGGCGAACTGCTCGATGAGTCCGCCACCGTTCTCCTGCGGGCAGAAGATTTGGTCTGCCATGGTCGCCCAGTTGGCAAAGGTTTGTTCGTCGATCGACAAGCGCGTAAACAGGTCGCTGGCTGCCTGAGCGTTGTAAGTTTTGAGCCACTCAGCAACCGCCACAGCAGTGTGCATGTGCCAGCGCACCAGGTAGTTGGTGTAGGCGTTGTCATCGACATGCTCGTGATATTCGTCCGGACCAATCACATCGCTGAGGTGATATTGCTCCGTTTGCGGGTCCCACTCCAGGCGTGAAGCCCAAAATTTTGCACTGTCAAGGATTACTTCAGCACCACGTTCTGCCATGAAGGTGTCATCCTGGCTCAGCCGCCAGTATTGGATGATGGCAAAAGCAATATCTGAGGAGATATGGATCTCGAGGTCGCCAGTCCAAATGCGGATGAGGCTTTTGCGGTCCGCGTGGTTGGGTACCCAGGTGGGGGTCACCTCGCGACCATCCCCGGCGCTCTCCCAGGGGAATTGCGCGCCCTGAAAGCCGCCTTCCCAGGCTTTTTCGTGTGCTCCCGGTAAATTATGGTAGCGGTAAGAGAGCAGGTTCCTGGCGATTTCGGGGCGTGTGAAGGTGAATAAAGGCAGCATGAAAATTTCGGTGTCCCAAAAGGAGTGGCCATGGTAGCCGTAGCCGCTGAGGGTCTTGGCGCCAATGTTGACGCGCTCGTCGTGGCGGGGTGCGGCAATCAGGAGGTGGTAGATGCTGAAGCGCAGGGCGAGCTGAGCCTCGTCATCGCCTTCGATCACAACATCGCAGCGGTCCCATTCCTTTTCCCAGGCTTGCGCGTTGGCAGTAAAGGCAGCGTCCCAGGGATCATTCTCCAGATGTGCCAGCCCTGTGAGCGCCTCGCTTTTCGGGTTGTCACAATCGCGGGAGGTATAAAGTGACGTGAATTTCTCGAACCAAAGTGTCTGCCCGACGTCCGCCTGGCAGGTTGCAGAAATGGACGGCATTTTAACAATATCGGGTGTAGCAATTTCAGCCTCTATGCCTCCCTTGAAGAGTACTTTTTGAGCCATTGCGGCTTCGATATTGGTGGCTAAGGTCCGCAGTTTCAACCAGATCAAACCATTTTCGACGCCTTGATCCAGCCAGCGCCACTGCTGGTAGCGCATGGTGTCAGTACCGGCATCCAGCCGGCTAACAACCTGGATTTTACCTGAATAGTTTTCAGGGGTAATAAACACTCTCTGACACATCAGGTGTTGGTCGGCAAGGCTTGTAAAGCGAGAAAATTCAAGCTTGGTAATGAGACCATGGGGGCTTTCCCAGCGCAACGAGCGGGTAAGCAAACCGTTCCGCAAATTCAGCTCGCGGTGGTAATCGAGCGGCGTGCCTTCTGCAAGGCTAAAGCGCTCACCAGCCAGGGTGATATCCAGCGCGGTCCAATCAGGAAAGTTCACGAGATGTGTGAAGACGACCGGGACATCATCAAAAACCCCATGGACAAAGGTGGTACGCTGTTCCCCCGGGTAGTACTCATCAAATGTTGCTCGTGTTCCCAAATAGCCGTTGCCTTGAGTGAGGGCTGTCTCGAAGTGACGCAGACGTTTCGGCTCAAATGAGGTCTCGGTGATATTCCACAAGTCAGTCATAGTTCTCCTAAAAATGGCAGGATTAATCGTTCAAAGCAAATTCGAGCAGGTCGTCCAACCGGGCGGTTGCCAGCCCGACCACATGGTCTGCAGCACCATAGTATACAAAAACTTCATCGCTGACGACAACGTTTGCACCAGAAAAGACCACATTTGGCACGTCGCCACGCAGCTCCCAAATTTCGCGGGGCTCAAAGATAAAGTCTCTGGGACGCCTGATGACCTTGGTGGGGTCTTCCAGATCCAGCAAGCACACCCCCAGGCGGTAGACATGCGAATTGTCATAGGCATGGTAGATCAAGAGCCAGCCGTGCTTGGTTTTAATCGGCACACCGCCGCTGCCAACCCGTTTGGAGTCCCAAAGGTTATCCGAGCGCGGACCGAAAACGGGCTGCATGTCTTCTTCAGGCCAGGATAACAGGTCGTCTGAGCGCGCTAGCCAAACCTGCGGAGGACGGCGGTGCAAGCACACGAACTTGCCACCGATTTTTTCTGGGAAGAGGACGTGGTCTTTGTTATCCTCGCCTACCACCAGCGGACCAATGCGTTCCCAGTCGCGCAGGTTGGTGCTTTTAGCGAACATGGGGGTAACGCTGCCGCCCAGGTGGGTGGGGGGAAAGCCAGGCTGGGGTCTGTTGCCGTAGGCGGTGTAGGTCATGTAGAAAACCCCATTGATCTCTGTAATGCGGGGATCTTCGATGCCTCTGGCGTCAAAATCATCGTGTGGGGAGAAGACCGGTTCAACATCGCGGGTAAAGTGGATGCCATCGTTCGAATGGGCATAACCAAGCCGGCTGACCCAATCGAGCCCTTGGGCCCGGTAGAGCATGTGGAACTCACCCTGGTGGTAAATCACAGCTGGATTAAAAACATTGTATGTCTCCCAGATTGAAGTGGGGTCAGGCAAAAGGACAGGATTAGTTGAGTATCTGATCAATTCCATTAAATATTTACTTTCAATTTATAAGTCAGGCGTGGGTGGAATATTTCTATCAGCTCTGATCGGTTCCAGCAGGTCATTGACCGCGAAATTGCCAGCCAATGCCAGGAATACTGCGCCAAACATGATGCCCAGCGCGAATGCCAGGGTTGCAAGTGCCAGGAAAACCAAGAGGGATAAACCAAACAAGAAGGAGAAACGGAGATTTCTGCCGATCATCAAAGCGCTATTGCGCAAAGCCAGGGAAACCTTCATCTGCTCTTGTTCAAAAAGGAAGGGCAGCGCAAAGAATTGCAGCATGAACCAGGCCAACCCGACGGCAATGTAAAGCCCTTGTAGATAGGATCCCAGGTTCACATCCAGCGCGTTACTGACAAGGTAATAATTGACCGCCAGCAAGCCCACCCCTGCCAGGTTGACCGCACCCCAGTGCCAGCCAACCCCCCAGGAGCGTTTGAATGCCTGCCATACGTCGCTGAGATCGGTCACTTCGTTGTGGACGATGCGGTTTGCGTAAGCCTGCAGCGCAATCGTCGCAGGAGGACCTGGGATGACCAGCAGGTTGGCGATTATCCAGAGAGAATTCACCACCAGCATGGTCCACAGGTCCTCCCATATTTCCCTGAGGGAACGGCGATAGATGGAAGGTATCTTTCTTATCACCGTACGATCCAATTTATCCCTTGATCCCTGCATATGCAACACCTTCAATGTAATACCTGCTGAAGATGAAGAACAGGATCAAGATTGGGATAGCGTTGAACATAGCGCCGACGAGCGTTAAGTTCCATTGTGATTTATATTGCTGTTGAAAGATGCTCAAGGCAACGTTCAACACATATTTATCCGGTGAATTCAAGTAGAGCAAAGGCTGCAAAAACGAATTCCACATCGACTGGAACTGCAGGATCAAAACCGTCAGGATAGCAGGTCTTGCCAGCGGCAAAATTACGGTCCTGAAAATCTGCATGTGGGTGGCACCATCGATAATAGCGGCTTCTTCCAGGTCAACTGGAATGGACCGGAAGAATGACGTGAGGGTGAAAATGCTGCCTGCGCTGACCAGACCAGGTAAGATCAACGACCAGAAGGTGTTGATCAACTGAAGCTTGGTCATCAGAACGTAAGCCGGAATGAGCGTGACTGCCCCGGGGATCATCATGGTTGCCAGCATAAAATTGAAGACGATATCCCGGCCCGCAAATTTCAGCCGTGAGAAGGCATAGGCAGCCATCGAACCGAACGCGGCCTGGGAAACTGCCACGGTCACTGACAGGAAAGCGGTATTAAAGAGCCACCGCGGGAAAGTGCCACCTGCGCCGAGATCGGTATTCCAGACTCGAGCCCAGTTTTCCCAGTGCCAGACCTCTGGCAAGAACTTGGGCGGATATGCCAGGATCTCCTGGTCGGTTTTGACCGTGCCCAGGAACGCCATGATGAATGGCAAAAGCATGATCACCCCGATCACAAGCAGGAGCAAATATTGGAAAAAGGTTCTGATCACATTCTCGGTTACTGCCTGCCGGTGTGATTTGTACTGTGGAGACGTAATTTTTTCTTGCGTTGTTACGGTCATTTCAGTCCTCCTAGTACATCTCGGTACCCTGGGTGAGGATACGCCGTTGCACGAATGTGAGCGCGAAAATAATCACCGCCAGGATGAACGCTAAAGCAGAGGCATAACCCATGGTGATGGGTCCGTTCACACCCAGAGCTTCGGTGAAAATCAGGAAGACCGGGGTCAACGAAGTCTTTAGCGGTCCACCCGAGGTTGCCAGGTAAACCTGGTCAAATACCTGCAGCGTACCAATTGTCCCCAATACCACGATCATCATCGTAATTGGCCTCAGCAGCGGCCTGGTGATCTGCTTGAACACCTGCCGCTTGTTGGCACCTTCGATGGATGCCGCTTCATAGAGCGCCGGGTTGATGTCTTGCAGGGCAGCCAGGTACATGATCATGAAAGTCGGCACGGTGGTGAAAATGTTTTGGAACATAATCGCCATCCAGGCGATACTGGGTCCACGGAAGTACCACTGTGTCGAAGGGATTTTCCCTCCAAATGCTTCAACAATCAGCTGGATCAACCCTCTTGGGTCTCCCAACCAGGCAATTGGTTTGAAATCGATCCCAACCCATCCCAATATCGTTTGAAGGAAGAAGTTCAGGTAGCCATTCTTCAGATACAGCCAGATGAAGATCAAGGTGATCACCACTGACGAAGTGACACTGGGAGCGTAGAAGACTGTGCGGAAAAATTGCTTGAACTTGACTGGTGCGTTCAACAGCATCGCCATACGCAGCGCCAGGACGGTCTGGACGGGTACAACGATGGCAGCGTACCAGAGCACGTTGTAGAGTGCCTGCAAAAAGTCACGTTTTGTAGCGTCTGTAAATCCCGCAAAGGCTTCTTTATAGTTAGCCAGACCAATCCATTCAGGTCTGGTGAAGATGTCGTACTTGGTAAATGAGATATATAGAGCGAACAAAATGACGCCAACTGTAAAGGTAAGCGTGACAATTAAGTAAGGTGCAAGGAATGCATACCCGGTCAGGAATTCTTTTCGCTTTCGTACATTAGGCCAAACTTTTTTGACCTCCTTCGCTAAGAAAAAACCAGCGATCATGGCGGCGAGTACGGCAAAAATCATGAAAGGCATAGCAGTTGCCCGGACTTCTGAAAAATATGTTTGCACAGATGACATCACCCTTGCCCCACCCATAGTTGGAGCATTCAGTAAGGCAATGACGAAGATGACCAGGACTACGCCAACAAAAGCGATAATCGCGGGGATGGTTCCTTGCTGATTGGAGTTTGTTTGTTTGTTTTCCATGCCACTCCTCGTTTTCCCAGGAACATTACGAACAACTGTGCCTGGGTTTCACGTTACCCGTGAAACCCAGGTCTTATTCCACAATAATTTTTCTCCTCCCTCAAGATAGAGATAACCTTTTACTCGCTCAGAACAGCCTGAGCTTCAATTTGAGCCTGTGCGAAGGCTTCTTCTACGGTTTGATCACCGAGGAAGATGCGTTCCAAAGCCTGCGAAACAGCATCGTTCACTTTACCAGTGTTAGGACCCCAGTAGGCAACCACAGAATCGGGCAGCAGACCGCCCTGGGCAATTGCCTTGTCATTCGGGTCAACAATCAGGTCAGCCTGTTCGGGATGGGTGCTGTAGGCAAAACCGGTCTTGACGATTTCAGCCTGGTTTTCGTAGCCAGTCACATAGAATAGAAATGCAGCTGCGGCACGAGGATATTGGGTAGCAGCATTGATACCGATACCATTGACGAAGATCACGTCAGCTCTCTTGACAGGTCCAGCAGGGATTACGACAGCTTTCCATTCAACATCCGGATAGGTGTTTTTCATGGTGTTGACCATCCAGCCACCTTCGGTGGTCATGGCAACAGCTTTCAAGCCAATGGCTTCACCACACCAACCAGTGCTGACGTCAACCGGGCGAACCAGGCTGCCTTCTTCAAACATACCTGCTACAAAGGAAGCAGCTTCGAGCACTTCGGGGCTGTCCAACAAAGCGGTGGTGTGGTCACTGGAGACGTAACTGCCGCCATAGGAGAGCACAAACGGCAGGAAGCGAGCCCAATCAGCGCCCATGCAGAAGCCGCCGTAATTACCTTTTTCAGCAATGGTCTTGGCAGCTGCACGCATGTCTTCCCAGGTCCAGTCAGCGGTCGGTTCTTCAATACCTGCATCCGCAAAAGCTTCGGGGAGATATACTAAACCGAGTGTGCCCCAGTCCTTCGGAAGCGCATAAGTCTTCCCATTCAGCTGATAAATCGGCATCAGGCTGCTGATAAAATCATCAGTGCTCACGCCGGCTTCAGCCATCAGGTCATCCAGGGGCATGATCTGCTCCGAGGGAGCGAAAGCAGTCATCAACTGATCATCAACATAGAATACATCAGGGGCAGTCCCACCAGCCATCTGGGCTTTCATTTTGGTTTGGAAGTCAGAAGGAACGGGGGTATAGTTCACGGTCACAGTCGGGCAGACGCTCTTGAAACGTTCAATACTGTCGCGATAAACCTTCTGCTCGGATTCGTCACCCCAGCCAGAGAACGTGATCACTGCACCGTCTTCTACAGTCAAGGGACAAGTCCCTTGAGTAACAGATTCTTCCACGACTGGTTCTTCAGCAGTGGGTTCCTCAACAACAGGTACTTCAGTGGTGGGTTCTTCAACCATAGGTGTTTGAGTGGCTTCTGGCGTTGCGGTTCCACAAGCTGCCAGGATCATCGATACGATGATCAGTAACGAAACTAAACTGATTTTGGTTTTCATCTTTCTCCTCTTTCGAAAATATTTTTTTGGTCATTTCTGACCGGCTCAATAGTCAACAAAAATTCTGAGATACTCTCATTTTCAGTACATAGAATTTGCCCGATTTTCTCCATTCACTCCTTTCAACTTCGCCCTTTAGCCGGCACATAGCCTGCGGTTGATTCTCGGATCTCAAGGTTGGGAGCGACCAGCTCACATCTTGGTTCTGGATAGCTGCCGGTTTCAAGGTATTCAATTAGACGCTTCATCAGGTTTTCACCAATGGCAGGGATAGGCTGGCTAATACTGGTTAAGGGCGGGGTCAGATAACGAGCGGTTGGAGTGTCATCAAAGCCCGTCACTCCGATGTCCCTGCCCGGTTGAAGACCCGCCGTTCGCACTGCCTGCATGGCACCTATTGCCATCATGTCGTTCATACAAACGATCGCCGTTGGTCGAATATCCACTGGCAAGCCTAACAGGTATGTGGTTGCTTCAAAACCCACTGCTGAAGTACCTTCACCCCTCACAATTAGGTTGGGATCGCTCATTAAACCAGCTTTGGCTAACCCTCTGTAATATCCTTCCAGGCGGTTATTACCAACACGGGAATCTTCAGGCCACGCTAAGGCAGCGATTCTTCTATGACCGAGACTGACGAGGTGATCCATGGCCTGAGCGATGCCCTGACCGCCGTCCACGTCAATATACGGAAACGATTGGTCCTGGTCTTCCAGCCGTCCGAAAGCTACAAACGGGATCTTGTTCTCCAGTAAAAAGGGCACAGATGCTTCCCCGTAGTTTAAGCGTGAAAGGACAAATCCATCCACCCTGCCAGTGTTGTACAACTGGTGATAGACCTTGAGCATTCTGACATCATCAGCATGAAAGGGGAAACAAAGCAGGTAATAACCCTCTTCTTCCGCTGCCCGGAACATACTTTGTAGAAATGCATCAAGAATGGGGTTAGCCTGATCGGCAGGAGAGGGTTCCCAAGTGTACCCGACGGTATTGCTTCGCTGGCGACGGAGACTGCGGCCGTTGTAATTAGGCGTGTAATTTAATTCGGCGATAACACCCCAGATTCTTTTTTCAGTTTCTGGTGAGACACTGGCCTTATTATTGACCACTTTGGAGACGGTTTGATAGCTGACCCCAGCCTTGGCCGCCACTTCTTTTAGAGTAACAGACTTGGACATAATTCCTCAGTACTTCTCTCTAAGCGAACGTTCGCCTCAAGCATACAACTTTTAATACCAAATGTCAAGAACACGGAACTAAGTATTGGATAATTGGAGGAGTGATTTTCCTTCACGAAGCCTGTAAGATTGGTTCCGCTCCTGCCGTGTTTATACGGGGTTGAACCCCATAAACCTTAGCCTGCAGAACCACTGCCCTTTTGATCGTAAATACCAAAATCGCCCAAGACCATATATTTTCTATGCCCCGATAAACCATATTCACCTATAATCAAAATCACAAACTGTTTCTTTCAAAACAGGTAAAGAGGAAAAATGGAAGATAAGCGAAAAGTCCCTATCCTTTTATGGCCCTTTTGGGCGATGTTTCAACTGACATTGTGGATCCTTAGGTTCACTGGCAGACTCATTGGTGCGATCTTGGGGCTGGTTATCCTATTCGTGGGCGTGCTGCTCTCGATAACCCTCATCGGTGCTATCATCGGTATTCCCTTAATTTTGCTTGGTGTAATGCTAATGATTAAAGCTATCTTTGGCTAATCAAGTAAATTCTAGAAGGAATGAGCAACGCCTTACGGATTCTGACCGATGGGAGATAATTTGCGGAAATGGAACGGCTATCATCATCAGCCAAATAATCTCCATAACCCAGGTACTGCTTGATGTACCAATATTCACAACTGCCCGCATAGTGAGTTCTTGGTCTCCCTCGTTTCTCGAGTTTGACTACCTTAAAGTAAAACAGAATGGC
>Ga0079086_1020606_pt1 | contig 10593 bp, 6 predicted proteins | sample ADurb_Met_01_Slu_FD_74555 | JGI IMG/M metagenome (GOLD analysis project Ga0079086, IMG submission 74555) | Active sludge microbial communities from Illinois, USA, of municipal wastewater-treating anaerobic digesters - ADurb_Met_01_SludgeMetaT... | ecosystem: Engineered > Bioreactor > Anaerobic >...
AAAAAAACGGAAATGACAAAGAGACTTATTCTGACAATTGTTGCTGCCCTGCTGCTTCAGGGCACTGCTCTCAGGTCACAGGGGCTAACCCGGGAGACATTCAAGCTGGGGAAAACCCTTGCCCTGCTGGAGACAATTTATGTTGACAGTGTCAACATTTCAGCCCTGACCGAGCAGATGATAATAAACACGCTTCGTAACCTTGACCCTCATTCGGTATATATACCTGCAAAGGATGTGCAGGAAGAGAATGAGCCGCTCCAGGGCAATTTCGAAGGGATCGGGATTCAGTTCAACCTGCTAAATGATACGATTATAATTATCTCACCCATTCCGGGAGGACCGTCGGAAAAGGTTGGCATTATAGCCGGCGACAGGATAATATTCATTGCCGGTGAAAAGGTTGCCGGCATGGGTATCTCCACCACCGGGGTACAGAAGAGACTCAGAGGGCCGAAGGGAACGAAGGTTGATGTACTGATCTTCAGGAAAGGAGAGAAGGAACTGCTCGATTTTACGATCACCCGTGACAAGATACCGGTAAACAGCCTTGATGCGGCATATATGGTAACAAATAATGTGGGATACATCAAGCTCAGCCGTTTTTCAGAGCAGACCGCCGTTGAGTTTTCGCAGGCAGTTGAGAAGCTGAAAATGAGAAAAATGGAGCATCTGGTGATAGATCTCAGGGGCAACTCGGGAGGTTATATGATCCCTGCGGTTCAGATAGCCGATGAGCTTCTTAAGGACGAGGAACTGATTGTATATCTCGAGGGATTGCATACATCGAGGCAGGAATACCGTAGCATGCCTTCAGGAGAGCTTACAAGGGCCCGTGTTGCCATACTGCTTGACGAGGGCTCCGCCTCAGCCAGTGAGATTCTGGCAGGAGCGGTGCAGGACTGGGACAGGGGTGTGATCATCGGGCGCCGCAGTTTCGGCAAAGGCCTGGTGCAGAACAGGTTTCCGCTTCCTGATGGTTCAGAGGTCAGGCTCACCGTTGCAAGATACTACACCCCATCGGGCCGCTCCATCCAGACTCCATATGACGAGGGTTTTGACAAGTATTTCCAGACATTCTACAGCAGATATTTCAACGGAGAGCTTATACACCCTGACAGCCTTAACCTGCCAGACTCACTCAAGGCTTTAACCATCAGGAACAAACGGGTGGTCTATGGAGGAGGAGGCATCAGTCCGGATATCTTTATACCTGTTGATACTACTTATTATTCTGATTATTACCGTGACCTTATCAGGACTTCCACTCTCACGAATTACATGCTTTCCTACACTGACCGTAACCGGTCAGATATTGCCCGGCGGTACAGGAGTTTTGATCTATTCAGCAGAGAGTATGAAATTGACGCTGCAGCCATTGAAGGGCTGAAGGCGGCAGGGGAGAAGAACGGTGTCAGGTTTGACCAGACGCAGTATAATCTATCTGCCCCCGAGATAAAATCAGTGATGAAGGCTCTCATAGCCCGTGACATCTGGGATATGAATGAGTATTTCATGGTTATCAATGAGAATGACCAGGCAATCAGTAAGGCACTTGAAGTGCTGAATGATTCTCAGCTCTACGAGACGCTTCTCGGATATCGTAAGCCACAGTAATGAAGCTTCTTGCAAAAACTCACTATGGTCTTGAACAGGTTTTGGCTGAGGAGCTGAAGGGCCTTGGCGCTTCCGGTATTGCTGTCCTCAACAGGGCAGTTGCCTTTGAAGGGTCAAAACTGCTGCTGTACACTGTCAACTACTGCAGTCGTCTTGCGCTGTCAGTGCTTATGCCTGTATCATCATTCGGCATTTCCGGTCAGAAAGACCTGTACAACGGGGCGGTCGCCATCGAGTGGGACCGTTATCTTGACCCCGGTAAAACAATTGCGGTGACGGCAGTTGTCAATTCTCCCCATTTTCCCCATTCGGGCTATGCAGCCCTGCTGGTGAAGGATGCCATTGCCGATTTCTTCCGCAGGCTGACACTCAGAAGGCCGTCGGTGGATGCGAAGGATCCCGACCTGCTGGTGAACGTTCACATCAGCAACAACAGGGTAACCATATCAATTGACTCAACGGTGGTGCCTCTTTACAGGAGAGGTTACCGCCGGAGAATGTCGGAGGCTCCTCTGAGCGAGGTGCTTGCCGCGGGGCTGATAGCCCTTTCGGGCTGGAAGCCCGGAACACCACTGACTGATGGCATGTGCGGATCAGGTACCATAGTGACGGAAGCCGGGCTCATCTCATGCAATATTGCTCCCGGGAGAATGAGGAAAAATTTCGGATTCATGAGATGGAAGGATTATGATGCTGCACTCTTCAGGTCAGTCAGGTTCGATGCCGAAAAGCGGGAAAGAAAATCACCAGCCGCGATATTCGGCAGTGACATATCTGCTGAAGCCTGTGCCATTGCCAGAGCAAACGTCAGGGCAGCAGGCCTGGAGGATACCGTTGAGATATCCGGACGTGATTTCTTTGAATCACCTCCTCCGGCTGAAAACGGAATGCTGATTATCAACCCGCCATATGGCAGGCGCCTGGGAACACCTGATATGGATGAGTTCTATGGCAGGATCGGTTCAGTGCTGAAGCACCGTTATGAGGGTTACACTGCCTGGATCCTGTCGGGTGACATGGATTCGCTCAGGAAGGTAGCGCTTAAGCCTTTTCGCAAGTTTGACCTTCTCAACGGTGATATAGAATGCCGTTTCCAGGGCTATGAACTCTACGGAGGAACCAGAAAACATAAAAATGTTTCCGGTGCCTGAAACAGGTTTTGTTACTAACCGGTGCATTCAGATTCAAAAAAAGGTTGTCATTTCCAAAATAATAAGAGGGTATGTTGGCTTTTGTCAACAATAATATATTTTTGTTACTCGTTCTAGCTTTGTATACTTGCACAGAGGCCCGATGAGCTTTGACCTTGAAAATCTTGTGAGCGACCTTGACATCAGAGGAGCAGTCCTTTATTACAAGGGAAATGTTGAGTCGGACACAATAACGAAGGCATTGGACCTTGTGGAGGCAAAGTTGTTTGCGACGCGTGAAGCCCCCAGGCTGAGAAAGAAGGTTTACAATGTGCTGGTGGAGAGCCTTCAGAACCTCTATCACCATTCAGACAGGGTGCCGAGAGGTTACCATGCTGCCAGGCCTGACAGGTTTGGGTTGGTGGTGATGGAAAAAACCGAAAGGGGTTATCGCATCACAACATGCAATTTTGTAGCCATTGTGAGAGTTAAGGAGCTTGAGGAGAAACTGACCAGGATAAACCGTTCTACTCCTGAAGAGATTAAGGAACAGTATAAGGATGTCCTTAATAATCAGGAGATAACGGAGAAGGGGCTTGGCGGACTGGGGTTACTTGATATAGCCAGGAAGACAGGCCATCGCATTGATTTCAGGTTCAGGCAATACGATAGTCTGAATACTGCGTTCCGGCTCACTGCAGTGGTGGCACAGGTATAGAAAAATTAACAAAAAAAAGATAGTTATGGAACCGATCATTATTGAAGGAACACCGAAGACACCGTCGATAAAGTTTGATACAAGGGATGGTGTATTTGAAATTAAGGGGAGGTCGATACCGGAGAACTCGGTGGAATTCTACAAGCCACTGAATGAATGGCTTGACCAGTACATGCAGACTCCGCTTGACAAAACGGTTGTCAACATCCGCCTTGAATATTTCAATACCAGCTCCTCAAAATGCATACTTGACGTCTTCAAGCGCCTGGAAGCCATTCACAGGTCAAAACATGACGTGGTAATCAACTGGTTCTACGAGGAAGACGATGAGGATATGCTGGAGGCAGGTGAGGACTATGATTCCATCATCAAGGTGCCTTTCAAGATGATTGAGATAGTCGAGTAACCCGGCTTCGGCACAGAATCAGATCGGTTACGATATTGAAAGGGGGGGGTATCTGTCATCAGACAGATGCCCCTTATATATTATCTCCTTCAGCCTCATTTGCGCTTCGTGCGCATCGTTCTTATAAACTTCAGCCTCATTTGCGCTTCGTACGCATCGCTTTTATAAACTTTAGCCTCTTTCGCGCTTCGTGCGCATCACCCTGATGAACTTTTCCGAAGAATCAAGGATGTGATGCAGAACCCTGAAGTAGAGCAGGATGTAAAGACAGATGGTCATAAACCAGATGACTGCCGTATTGACTGCCAGCGTGCCAAAAAAGAGCCCGAACACCTGTTTCTGCGGCGCATAGAAGTGCGCCTTTACCAACGGGTGCGTCGGATCAAAGAATATCTGGTCATAGTTCTGGTAGAGCCTGTCACGGTATCGCTTTATCTTGTCCTTTTCATTGTCGTTCCTTACAAACTCCTCGAGAGATTCATTGGTGTGCTGTTTCTTCATCCGGATAAATGCTTCCCTGTCAGCCTGCTCAAAGGCAATGATAACCTTGTCACGCGCTTCGACAGCGTTCCGCGACACTTCAATATAATAGCGCCTGACTCTCTCTATGTAATCGCGTGCCGCAGCGAGTGCCTCAGCGGTGATGGAATCCGGATTTATGATGCCCGGGTCAAACGTTACGGCTGCAGTAAAACCGAGCTCCTCTTCGATCTCGTTCCTGATGAGCATCATGTCATTTACTGATGATTTATCAAGCCTCTCTCTCTCAAGGTTGCTCTCCAGCCTTGAGAGGATGCTTTTCATCTCATTATACCAGATGTCTTTCCTGAACTTGGCAGTGCTGATGACCTTGTCATAACCGTAGAACTGCTTTTCAAACCTGTTGTTTATAAACTGGTCCACGGCCAGCGCCTCATAACCCCACCTGGCTGCAAAGACCTCACCGTAAAGCGGTATCGAGACAGGTGACGAGATAGTGGGATTAAGCTTGTCATACTTCACAATTATTCCGCTCAGTATGATCTGAGGTATAACGAGGAACGGAATCAGGATGTAAATCGTAACTACCGTCTTGAAACTGTCAGAGATCAGCAGTCCCATCATGTTGGACGTTGCCCAGCATGAGAAGAGCACCAGCCAATATTCGAACCACATACCGCGTATTCCGAATACTGTATTTCCAACGGCAACGAATGATGCGGCCTGGATTGCAGAGATCAGGAACTGAACACATATTTTTGAGAGCAGGTAGCTGTTCCAGCTGAGATTAAGGAAAGCTTCCCGCTTGAGGATTTTCCTGTCCTTGATGATCTCCTCCGCGCTGACTGTCAGGCCCATGAATATTGCCACTATCACTGCCATGAAGATATAAACCGGGAGGTTGTCATTCTGAAGCAGGGTGTAGACGGGCTGGCTTACGCTTTCATCAAAATACCTTATAATGAATGCCAGGAACAGGGCCAGTACCGGCGCTTCGAGAAGGGTAATAATGAGGTATTGCGAGTCAGAGAGTTTGGCGAGTATGTCACGTTTGACAAATACCGCCATCTGCTTAAGCCTGCCCGGTGTGCGCAGCGTTATCTCAGGTATGCCGTTGCCGGCCACCGGATGCGGTGGTAGCTCTTCACGACGGGAATTGAAATAGGCGCTCCATTCGGCCGGGGATACCTTTCTCGTCATCGTCGGCCTCCCGAATTCGTCAAGCACCTTTGACTCCACGATACTGAAGATCTGTTCCGGGTTAACATTCCCGCATGCATGACACTCACTGTCATTGTATCGCGGAAGCTGTACCTTGTCCTTGAAGTAGTCAATGGCCCTTACCGGGATGCCATAATAGATCATGTATCCGCCAGAATCGAGGAAGATGAGCCTGTCAAACATCTTGAAGATGTCTGAAGAGGGTTGGTGGATGACGACGAATATCAGTTTGCCCTTGAGTTTCAGATCATTGAGAAGGTCAAGAATATTTTCTGAGTCGAGTGAAGAGAGACCTGATGTGGGTTCATCAAGGAACATTATTGCAGGTTCCCTGATCAGCTCAAGTGAAATATTGAGCCGTTTGCGCTGACCACCTGAAATTTTCTTATTGAGCGGGGTTCCCACCTTCATATCCTTAATCTCAAACAGGCCAAGGCTGTGCAGTACATCATCCACCTTGCTGGTGATAGCCTCATCATCAAGGTTGTCGAAACAGAGCTTTGCATTGTAGAACAGGTTCTCAAATACAGTCAGCTCTTCAATCAGGAGGTCATCCTGTGACACAAACCCTATCAGTCCCTTGATCTTGTCCGGTTCATCGTGTATGTTGATGCCGTTGATAAGCACTTCGCCCGAGTCAGGTCTGTTGATGCCGTTAAGGACGTTCAGGAGGGTTGATTTGCCAGCCCCGGATGATCCCATGATCCCGATAAGCCTTCCTGACTCTTCCGCGAAGCTCATGCGGTGCAGACCTACCTGTCCGCCCTTGAACTTGTATTCGATATCATTTACCTCGTAGACCACCCGTGAAGCCAGGGCGCTTTCGTCGAGGAATTGCCTTATGACCTCTGAGTAATAGATAGGTTTGCTGCTCATGAACTTAAGAGAGGCGCCCCTCTCAAAGAGGTAGACCCTGTCTTCATGTCTCAGCTGGCCGCTCAGGAGCAGTTCCCCGGTGCCGAATGCCCTGATGAAGAGCATGTCAGCCTGCGGCAGGTTCAGTACCCTGACCTGGCCCCTGAATGAGTCGTTGACAATGTGGTGGGTCTTCTCATATCGGTTGACCCTGTCACTGTCAATAATCAATATCTGAGATGATTCAGGAACCTCATCCCTTGTTGACAGAACGAATTGCCGGATCAGCAGGTAATCCTCCGGATCGATATTGAAGCCTTCTGCAGCAGTAATAATGAATTCGAGTTCGGTGTTGCTTACCTCCTTATTGTCAGACCGGCAGTATTCGAGTAACTGTACCAGCACGATGATCTTCTGATTGAGGGTCAGCTGTGTGCCGATCTCATAGCAGATCTTGATAATCCTTACTGATATCGATGAGTTTCGGCGGACTTCCTTGCCCTTCTTCAGTCTCTTCTGGGCCTCGGCATAGTATGCATCAAAGATTTTCAGGTATGCTTTTACCCCCTCCTGGTTGAGCTGGGGTGTGAGAAATGCCTCTACCACTCCCCGCCTGTCGCTCTCATTACCCTGTGCCGGGGCAATGATGGCAAAGAGATGCATCAGGGTATTAAGTATTTTCTCATTCATCCCTGAGAGGTTTCAATAACGGCATTTGGTCTCCTGAATCGTGATTATATAACGGCATGGCACCTTCTATATTATCTCTTGTCTGTCATAATGGCATGAATTGAGCACTTGCAGGCAATTGGCAAATAAATTGAACAGTGCAGGTAAAAAGAGTAAAACTATGAACTTCGAAAATTTTACAATAAAAGCACAGGAGTCTGTACAGAAGGCTGTGACCATTGCCTCGGGCAAGGGTCAGCAGGCCATTGAGTGTGGCCATCTGCTTAAAGGAATATTGACTGAGGCTGAGAGCATTGTCTCATATATCATGTCCAAAACCGGTGGAAATCCGGCAGGTTTCGGCAAGGCTCTTGATGCCATCATTGACGGCTACCCCAGGGTAAGCGGGGGCGAACCATATTTTTCTCAGAATGTCGCCGGGGTATTCAGGCGTGCTGCGGATCATGCCGCAAAGATGCAGGACAGGTTTGTATCTGTTGAGCACCTGCTGCTGGCACTCTCCGAATCTGCTGACAGCATCTCGCAACTCATGAAGGATAACGGCATGGTTACTTCAGGTCTCTTGAAGGCTATAGCTGATCTGCGCAAGGGCGCGAAGGTGAACAGCCAGACATCAGAGGAGACATATGATTCATTGAACAGGTATGCCATAGACCTGAATGAGCGTGCCAGGGCCGGGAAGCTGGACCCTGTCATTGGCCGTGACGAGGAGATAAGGAGGGTGCTGCAGATACTGTCACGCAGGACCAAAAACAACCCCATCCTTGTAGGTGAGCCTGGCGTGGGCAAGACAGCCATCGCGGAGGGTATTGCGCAAAGGATTGTGCGCGGAGACATCCCTGAGGACCTTGTCAGGAAGCGGATATTTTCGCTTGATATGGGAGCGCTCATCGCGGGTGCAAAGTACAAGGGTGAATTTGAAGAAAGGCTCAAGTCAGTTGTAAATGAGGTTATTGCATCTGACGGTGACGTAATCCTGTTCATTGATGAGATACATACTCTCGTCGGTGCGGGCAAGGGCGAGGGTGCAATGGACGCAGCCAACATCCTCAAACCGGCGCTTGCCAGGGGAGAGCTTCGCGCCATAGGCGCAACAACGCTGAATGAATACCAGAAGTATTTTGAAACAGACAAAGCCCTCGAAAGGAGATTCCAGACAGTGATGATAGATGAGCCTGACAGGGCAGATGCCATCTCCATCCTCAGGGGGCTCAGGGAGAGGTATGAAACGCACCATAAGGTGATCATCAGGGATGAGGCTATCATCTCTGCCGTGGACCTCTCATATCGTTACATCACAGACAGGTTTCTGCCGGACAAGGCCATTGACCTCATTGATGAGGCGGCAGCAAGGCTGAGGCTCGAGATGAACTCGGTGCCTGAGGAGATTGATACGGCAGACAGGCAGATCAGGCAGCTTGAGATAGAACGGGAGGCAGTGAAGCGTGATGGCGACACAGTCAAGGAGAAGGAGCTGTCAAAAGAGATTGCTGATCTGGCTGCAGGGCGCGATGAGCTCAAGGCACGCTGGCGCGCTGAAAAGGACCTGGTGGAAAACCTGCAGAAAAAGAAACAGGAAGGAGAGGAGCTCAGGTTCGAGGCTGAGAGAGCTGAAAGGGCAGGTGACTACGGAAGGGTTGCCGAGATACGCTATGGCAAACTCACTGACAATGAAAAGGAGATTGAGGAACTGAATGCGGAGATAGCTGAAAAGCGGAATGCCGGCTCAATGGTACGTGACGATGTGCGGTCAGATGATATTGCCGAGATCGTGTCAAGGTGGACAGGCATACCCGTTTCGCGGATGCTTGAGAGTGAGAAGGAGAAGCTACTGAGACTGGAGGAGGAACTTCACCGCAGGGTTGTTGGCCAGGATGAGGCCATAAGGGCAGTCTCGGATGCTGTGCGCCGTTCAAGAGCCGGACTGCAGGATGAGAAGAGGCCGGTGGGCTCATTCATATTTCTCGGTACCACTGGTGTCGGCAAGACCGAACTGGCTAGGGCCCTGGCTGAATATCTGTTCAACAATGAGAACCTGATGACGCGCATTGACATGACCGAATACCAGGAGCGCCACAGCGTATCAAGGCTTATAGGGGCACCTCCGGGATACATTGGTTACGACGAGGGTGGCCAGCTCACGGAAGCCATAAGGCACAAGCCATATTCGGTGGTGCTGCTTGATGAGATCGAAAAGGCCCACCCTGATGTGTTCAACATACTGCTCCAGGTGCTTGACGACGGCAGGCTGACAGACAATAAGGGAAGGACTGTAAACTTCCGTAACACGATTATTATCATGACATCCAACCTTGGCTCATCGCTTATCCGTGAGAGCATTGAAGAGAGCAGCGGTGAAATGACAGAGGAGAAGGCTGAGGAGCTCAGGGCCGATCTGGTACAGATGCTTCGCACAACCCTCAGACCAGAGTTTGTCAACAGGGTTGATGAGATAGTGATGTTCAGGCCACTGACCCTTATGCAGATAAGGGAGGTGGTAATGATGCAGTTCAGCCGCGTTGCACAGATGCTTGAGGAGAAGGGTATAAGCAGTGAGCTTACGGAGAAGGCAGTGGCCTGGCTGGCAGAGAGGGGCTTTGATCCGCTATTCGGGGCACGGCCCGTGAAACGGCTGATTCAAAAGGAAATAGTCAATGAGCTCTCCAAAAAGATCATTGCCGGCTCCATTGATAAAAGCAGAAAAGTAAAGATAGATGTGCAGTCAGGCGAACTGGTGATTACAAACGCCTAATAGGGCGAGTTCTGACGATAACTTTCCAGGCAGGTCTCCCGGTCAGGGTAAATATCCAGCGAATGGTGCAAACGGAGCATTTCGAAAAGCTCCAGTACCCCCGGGGTAAGTGAGCAAAGCCTGTAGGTGCAGTAATTTGACCGTGCCACCCTGAGAAGGTGGAGGAACATGGCAAAGCCTGTGCTGTCAAGATAGTTGACACCTGCCATGTCTATGACAACTTTGGTATACGGAGTCTCAAAGAGTTTCAGGATAACGGGCCTTATCACATCCACGTTGAGAGCATTGATACGGTCGGTCCTGAAACTCAGGATCTCAATACCGTCTGTACTGTCGGTCACCACCATAAACAATTACCTGTTTTTGGAGAGGTAGTCTTCTACCTCGGCCATGACCATACTTGTATCAGCTTCAAACCTGGATATAAACCCGCTGTATTTCTCCTTCTGCTCCCCGGCTTTTGCAAGCAATTCAAACTCCTTGAGCATTTTGGCGGTTTCATCCATGCCAAGAACGGTCACCGATCCTTTGGCCTTATGAGCGAGCAGACCCAGTTCGTAATACTTCTCCTGACCGAGCAGGCTCTTCATGTCATTTACGAATTCCGGCACCTGGCTGCCGAATATCCCGGCAATCTCATTCATGGTCTCCATATCACCTCCCGTGATGCTCAACAGGTATTCGGGCCTGAATACTCTATATTCCATTTCTTCGCTGTTTTGAG
>Ga0079086_1006765_pt1 | contig 10247 bp, 8 predicted proteins | sample ADurb_Met_01_Slu_FD_74555 | JGI IMG/M metagenome (GOLD analysis project Ga0079086, IMG submission 74555) | Active sludge microbial communities from Illinois, USA, of municipal wastewater-treating anaerobic digesters - ADurb_Met_01_SludgeMetaT... | ecosystem: Engineered > Bioreactor > Anaerobic >...
GTGAAAAGTAAAAATCAGAACCTTCATTTTCAACACTTTCAGCCCAGATTTTTCCACCATGGGCATCAACGATGTGCCTGCAAATCGAAAGACCCAATCCCGTTCCACCGCCCGATCTTGCCCGGTCAGCCTTGTAAAATCGTTCAAAGATGCGGGTTATGTCTTTCTCTGCAATGCCTACACCAGTGTCGCTGACTTTGAAGACCACCATCTGTCCATCCTGATAGGCGGTTACATGAATTCGACCGCCATTGGGAGTAAATTTGATTGCATTATGGATCAGGTTGATAAAAACCTGCGAAATGCGTTCCGGGTCAGCAAAAACCAGTGGAAGATCAACCGGACAATCGTAACTCAGTGTCAGATTTACCCGTTCTGCCTGCAGAACCATGCGCTCAACAGGTTTTTGCATCAACCGATAGGGTTCGATACGTTGATAATCAAAATTGAACCGTCCAGCTTCGATTCGGGAGAGTTCAAGCAGTTCATTGACCATCTGTGTGAGATTATCCACCTCACTGTCCATCCTCACCACAAAATTCCGGGCGACGGTGCGGTCCTCCAGGGCTCCATCCAGCAAGGTCTCGCTGATAGCCTTTAACCCTGCCATTGGGGTACGGAGTTCGTGTGAGATGTTCGAGATAAAGTCCCGCCGGATGGTTTCGAGGCGGTGGGTCTGGGTCAGATCTTGGAAAAGTAACATGGAACGGCCGGGTAATTCCTCACCAAGGGGAATGCCAACCACTTGCAGGAACTTATGCATTGCCCCCATTTCCATGGTGATGGTTTTTGCAGGACCATCGCGCGTCTCTTCCCAAAGTTCCACCAAGCGGTGATGCCGCATGACCTCCACAACCGAACGCCCAAGAGCTTCTTCTTCACTGATCATAAACAGTTTTTCCGCGGCATCATTCAGCAATTGAACTTTGCCGCTGCTATCCGCGATCAGGACCCCGTCGGTCATCTGCCGCAGTACTGCCGAAAGCATGGCACGTTCCTTGGACAGCGCGTTGATTTGATCTTCAATTTGGTGAGCAGTTTTTTGCAGAGCTTCCCGTAATTCGCCCATCTCACGCAGAGAGTTTTGCATTGGCAGCAGGTTGATTTCCTGGTTTTTGCCTTCACCGAGTTCTTTGGCGGCTTCTGTGAGAGTCTTAAGATCATCAACGTAGCGGTTGGTGTAAATCAAACTAATACTCAAACCGACTATTAATCCTGTCAGCGAGATCACAATCGCTGTGTTTTGCACAAACGAAAGGTCTACTGGCACCCCATTTATGAGCGCTTTTTGGTAGGCGGATTTTTCGAGCAAGGGTACAGCAATCAGCCAGATTGCCAGTGTTAACACCAGCGTCAGGATGAAAGGCCAGGCAATGCGCGAGTGGATGCGCATTTTCATGATCAGTTTTACCCTTCGAAGCGATAACCTGCCCCGCGGACCGTGATGATTCTCTGCGGAGTCTCAGGGGTGGTTTCAATTTTTTCACGAAGCCATCGTATGTGCACGTCTACAGTACGCGAGTCGCCCACATAACCCCAACCCCAGACCCTCTCGAGAATCAGTTCCCGGGTGAGCACGCGTCCCTTGTGTTGCCCCATAAAAGCCAGCAGTTCGAATTCCTTGGGTTTAAACTGCAGGACTTTTCCATCCAAACGGACTTCCCGCCGGTTGGTGTCAATTTCCAGATTCCCGAAGACAAGGGTCCTGGGTTGATTGGCTTCCTGCGCGGCATTGCCAACTTCCTCACGGATCAGTCGAACTCGGCGAAGGAGCGCTTTGACGCGTGCGATCAACTCGCGCATGCTGAAGGGCTTGGGAAGATAATCATCAGCGCCGACCTCCAGCCCAACCACCCGGTCAATTTCATCGTCCCGAGCAGTCAGCATTAATACAGGAGTGTTAGATTCCTGGCGCATCGTGCGGCAGATTTCGAAACCATCCATCCCGGGCAACATAACGTCCAGAATGACCAGATCCGGTTTGGAAGTCCGGAAAAGTTCCAGCGCGGCAATACCATCTCCAGCCACTTCCACAAGATATCCTTCTTTTTTGAGATTGTAGGTTAAGGTTTCCTGCAGAGAAATTTCATCATCTACAACCAATATTTTTTCGGGCATATTCCCTCCACAAACATCAGACAACACATGTACAATGGTCCATTTGTTAACGATTGTATCCCAATTCAACTTAAATCAATGCAGTTGTTCAAGTGATAACCCAACCTTTACCAGGTTTTAATCTGTCAACCCATAACAATTTTCTCTCTCCCTGGCTTTTCAGGCGTTACAAACTTCCAACTCATCTGCGGGAATGGTAAAATCAAGCCACCTTAAGGAACAAATATGAGTAAAGACATCCTCAATGCAAAAGCAGATTTTCCTCTACTGAAGCAAACCATCAATGACCACCCGCTGGTCTACCTTGATAATGCCGCTACCACCCAAAAACCACAGGTGGTAATCGACGCGCTGGTTGATTATTACACCCACCTGAATGCCAATATCCATCGCGGCAATCACTCCCTGGCTGTGCAGGCTACCGAAGCTTACGAGGGGGCAAGGCGGAAGGTGGCAGGCTATATCAATGCAGAGCACAACCATGAAGTAATCTTCACTCGCGGCACGACGGAGTCGGTTAACTTGCTGGCATATACCTTCGGCGAAAAGTTTGTCCATTCTGGGGATGAGGTCATTGTTTCGCAACTTGAGCACCACAGCAACTACGTCCCCTGGCAGCAGATGTGCCTGAGGCGCGGCGCAGCCTTTCGCGTTCTGCCTTTTGACGAAAACGGCGAGCTCGACCTGGCGCTGTTTGAGCACATGCTCAACGAGAAGACCCGCTTGATTGCAGTGAATCAGGTTTCCAATTCCCTTGGCACGGTCAATCCGGTTGGTGAAATTATCCGCCTTGCCCATGCCCATGGGATACCTGTGCTGGTGGATGCTGCCCAGTCTGTACAACATCTTCCGCATGATGTGCAGAGCCTGGATGCCGATTTTTATGTCTTTTCCGGTCACAAGATGTACGGACCAATGGGTATTGGCGTGTTCTTTGGCAAGGAGAAGTGGTTGGAAGCATTACCGCCCTTCCTTAGCGGTGGTGAGATGATCGATATGGTGACCCCTGAAAAGGTTACATTCAATGTTCTGCCTTTCAAGTTCGAAGCCGGAACCCCCAATGTGGCTGGAGCAATCGGGCTGGGCGTTGCGGTTGATTACCTGCAGCAGTTTGACCAGCATGAATTACAGAAATATGAAGAGGATTTGCTTGGATATGGCTTGAGCCTTCTGGCAGAGATTCCTGATCTGATCATTTATGGTGATCCGACCCATCGGTCAGGTATTCTGCCCTTTAATGTGAATGGCATCCAACACTACGACATGGGTGTGCTTCTCGACACGATGGGCATCGCCGTGCGCACGGGGCAGCACTGCACCCAGCCAATCATGGACGCCCTGCACATCAGTGGTACGGTGCGAGCTTCGCTGGCACTGTATAACGACCGGGCGGATCTTGAAAAATTGGCTTACGGAGTCAAGCGCGCCATCAAAATACTAAAGAGGTAAACATGCCGGGTATCCAGGAAATTCAAAAAGAGCTCAGTGATGATTTTTCCCTGCTCGCAAACTGGGAAGAAAAATATGAGTATCTGATCGAAATGGGCATGGATATGCCCGCGATGAAGCCGGAGAACAAGGTTGATGAGAACCTTGTGAAAGGCTGCCAGTCGAGCGTTTGGTTTGACGTGAACTGCCAGGATGGCATGATGGTTTTTGAGGCTGACAGCGATTCGCTGGTGGTGAAGGGTATGGTGGCGATATTGTACAAATTATTCAATCATCAGCCTGCCAAGGACGTGCTCGAAGCGGATCTGAGCCTCTTCGAGGAGCTTGGTCTCTGGCGTCATCTCTCCTCCCAGCGCAGCAATGGCCTCACCGCCATGGTGGCGCACCTCAAAGCTAAAGCCGCTGATTGCCTGGCAAAAGGGAACTGATCGGGAACAAATGGCACTAAGCTACCGCATGCTGCAAATCGGTGGTCAACCGGCAGGTTTGCTCGGATTGGAGGAGTTGTTTTCCGCTTTATATGAAGAGGGATTGACTCCAACCCAACCGGAGATCAGAGAACGCCTGCTGAATGGCGTAAGACAGAACAACTTCATTCCCAAACCAGCGGTACAGGATTACTCTAATGCGCTAATGTTGGAATACCAGCGCTATTATCAACGCCGGCGAACTGGGAAAGCGATCGTTGCCCGCAATTATGGCACCTGGCGCGGTTACCCTCGAGAGCAGATACCTTGGTTTCCTACTATTTCAGATGACTTATGCAACAACTGCGGCGCTTGCCTGGACCTATGCGCGCGGGAAGTGTTTGAGCGCGATGAGAATGGAAAGATTTGGGTGGCAGAGCCGTTTTTGTGCATGGTGGGCTGCTGCTTTTGCAAGAGTGTCTGTGAGCCCAAGGCGATCCTGATGCCCGGTCAGGAACTGCTCAAGAATTACCCTGAAAAGATGAAATAAGCAGACCATCGATCCAGCCGAAACTGGCGATTTTTATGCTCTGGAGCGTCCTTGTTGATCGTACCGGTGTCCTTGATGATCGTACCGGCGTCTTCGCCGAGTACGGGATGTGACCGTCAGGTCTCCATTGATTCTTGCCAAAAAAGATGAAGCCTTAGGCTAGTTCGTGTGCTCGGTCAGGAGACCGGCACAATCGAGGTATAGGATCGTACCGGCGTCCTCGCCGAGGACGGGATGTGACCGTCCGGTCTCCATCAGTTCTTACCACAAAAGAATGAAGCCTTCGGCTAGTTCGCCTGCTCGGTCAGGAGACCGGCACAATCGAGGTATAGGATCGTACTGGCGTCTTCGTTGAGTACGAGATGTGACCGTCAGGTCTCCCTTGATTCTTGCCAAAAAAAAGATGAAGCCTTCGGCTAGTTCATGTGCTCGGTCAGGAGACCGGCACAATCGGGGGAGGTTGGTGTGCTCGGCCAGGAGACCGGCACAATCGGGGATTGGTTGTAGGTTCGGTCAGGAGACCGGCACAATCGAGGGGGGTTGGTGTGCTCGCTCAGGAGACCGGCACAATCGGGGGCTAGTTGTGGGTTCGGTCAGAAGGCCGGCAAACACAGTGGCACAGGCTGAAGGAATTATTACAGTTTCACAGCCAGGGTCGCGGCGAAAAAACTCGTATATTCTCCTAAGTGAGCGTTGGGGTCGGTATCCTCGTAGAAATCTTTGAGAAGAAAGCCAGCCTTGAGTTGCCCACCAATCTGTTCTTCCAATGTATGACTGAACTGGTACCCTGTATCCAACGATAATTCTGCGCCTTTTTCCACCTCCAGCCTGCCATTATAGGGTAGCTTATTGCGGACGGTGAGAGGAACACTGCGGTTATCGAGCGCTTCATCGTCAAACATATACGCGACCGGATTGGTCCAGCCCGCCATCATTACCCCACCATGCCTCAGCACGCGGTAACACTCATTCCAGGTTGGCTGCAAGTCCTCAATGTAGCAATTCGAGACAGGGTGAATGATCCTGTCGAAGCTTTCGTCTTTGAATGGAAAGGGCCGGGTCATATCGGCTTGCAGTGCCAAAACCGGGTAGTTTTCGCGATCTGCCACCATTCTTTCAGACTGTAATTGCCGCATGGAGTTATCCAGGATGGTCACGCGGTACCCATGCGCCGCCATCACAGGGCCTTGCTGTCCTCCTCCGCTTGCCAGGCCCAACACGTCCGAACCTATACCTTCAAACCAGCTGAGCGGGACATTCTTCGTAGGAGTGAGAACAATCTCGATTGGACTGTTCTTTGCCTGTTGGAACTGTTCGGAGGTCAAGGGGATTGACCAGTTGTTGTGATTTTCGCTCCAGGCATCCCACATGCGGGAATTGTAGGCAATGTAATCCTGCATAATCCTGTCTTTTCTGATTCAGTCTACTTTTTCGCCCAATGCGATCAGTTCATCTTCCGCTACCCACCAATGCGGATGCCAGAACAGCGCTTGTTTGAAGCTTTCAATCGCCTCATCGCGCAGGCCCAGCTTGACCTCCGCCCGACCTTTCCAGACCCAGGTTTCGGGAATGGCGTCTTCGGGCGTTTTATCGAGGGTTTGCTTGGTCAGGGTATACAAATCCTGGTAGCGCTGCAAATAGAAATAGGCATAATATGGACCGGTCTGATACCAGAGCATGCGCCACGGACGTTCTTCTTCCTTAAGCTTTGCATAAATGCTGAAAGCCTGATCATACGACTCCCCTGCGCACAGGTAATCATTCAGCTCCACGCAGATCGAGCCTCGGCTGTACCAGATAAAGAACTGGTCCAATCCCTCGCGTTCATAAAGCTGGCTGCTGATTAAATCGAGCGTGTATTCTTTATTATATTGAGCATCCATCTGGGCGCCCAAGATGTCATAGACTTCCTGCTGGCGTTCATAAGGGAAGATTACCAGGTAGATCCGATCAAACTGCTCCCAATAACGGGTGATCTCTTCGTAACTCATCTTGATCACCCCCAAATAGGTGTCGGGAATGGTCACTTCCTGAAGCTTATCGTCATAACCTACAATCAGTCCATAATGCCCCATCCAACCTTCACGGCGGTCGATGTAACCACGCTCAATGAGCACCGGAAAGCCGGACGCAACCAGCCGTTTCACTAAATCAAGATCACCCCCATAGCGTACAATGCCGTTCAGCTCGGTATGTTCCTGCACATACCCCAGCATCTCGTAAGGCATGACATTGCGATCCTTGATGAAAGGCTTAAGCACTGCTTCGGTGGTTTTTTGGTCGCCTTCCCATCCCCAGAACCGCAAAGCCATGGCAAGGTTGGTTGGACCGCAATTGTTAAAACCCTGCATTTCAGGTTCAATGCCTTCGATCATAGCAGAAGGGGGCAGCGGCGGGAGCGGAGTAGGCACAAGGGTCGCCGTTGGGGTAATGGTCGGTGTGGAAGTAAATTCGGTTGTGGGCTCTGGCGTCAGCGTGTGAGTAGGCTGTGGAGTCACCGTAGCCGTAGGCGCCATGGCCGTCAGCGTGGCAAAAACGCTAGCATCCAGGGTGCCTTGCTGAGTGGGCTCAAAAACTTCTGCAGCCGGTGGTTTGAAAAAATAGTAAATTCTGGCACGCGCGCTTGCAAGATAGAAGTAGGCGCGGTCGTGAATGGAAGGAATCTGGTAGAGTCCAACAAGCACCAGAAATCCAACGCCAATCAGTGCAAGGTAGATCCAGGGTTTGTGCCAGGCAGAGCGCGGCGCAAGGCGCCGGCGAAAAGTTTGTTTAGCATTCTTTCTCATAATAGGGAGGCATTATAACAGTGAACAAAAATTGCCGTTTTAGGGCTGCACACCCAGTTCAGCCAAACCTTCGAGGGGCAAAGCCCAACCAGGCTGATACTCGAGTGCATTGCGGTAATGAGAAATGGCATCATCGGTCATTTCCAAGGCTGCCGCAGCACGCCCAGCCCAATACCAGGTTTCGGGCAGAGAGGGGATGCTGGTGTTGGTGATGGTCTGCATTGCCAGGTTCAGGCAATCCTGATAGCGCCCGGTGTAATAGTAAGCCGGATAAGCTCCCACCTGATACCAGGTGATGCGCCAGGGACGCTCTCCAGGGGGAAGTTGCGCGTAGATAGCAAAAGCCTGATCATAAGCCTGCGCTGCCTCGATATAGTTTTGCATCTCAACCAAAATACTTCCGCGTGAGTACCAGGCAAAAAACTGTTCGCGCCCGCTTACCTGCTGGATGCGCGCGGTGACCTGATCGAGTGCGTTTTGCAAGTTAACGGCGGGATCAGCGTCTGGTCCGAGCAGCGCCAGCACCTCGGCCTCGCGTTCAGGTGGATAGACAACCAGGTAGATCCCATCAAAATGCGCCCAGTCGCGCATCAGTTCGTCATAACTGAGATTCATCATCCCCAGAAGTGTGTCTGGAATGAGGACTGTCTGTTTGGCGTCATCATAAGCAGTCACTATGCCGTAATGCCCCATCCAGCCATCTTCAGGATCCGTGTGACCGCGTTCCAGCAGGACAGGGTAGCCGCCTGAAACCAGTCGTTTAACTGTGTCAAGCGTGCCACCATAACGAATCAAAGCGCTTAGGCTGGTCTTCTCTATCACAAAATCACGCATCTCGCTGAGCATGACGTTGCGATCATCTTTGTGGGTTCTGAGACCAGCTTTTGTAACATCCTGGGTGCTCGGCCAGCCCCAATAGGTGATATCCATCGACAAGTTGGCAGGACCGCAGTTGTTGAAGCTCTGATATTCCAGCCCCATGCCATCCAGTTCAAAAGCAGCAGGAACTGGAATTAGGGTGGGGGTGGGTTCAGGCGTGGCAGTCGGCTGCGCAGGGTCCCCTTCGGGGGTGGGTGTTTGCTCCGAAGCAGGTGTCTGAGTGGGCGCCATGGCCGTCAGTGAAGCAAGCACACTCGCATCGAGCGTGCCCTGCTGGGATGGATCAAAGACGTTTTCAGACGGTGGGTTGAGCTGGTAGTAGATCGCTGAATATAGGTTAAGCACGCGGGTTTCCACTGCCGGGATTTGCATTGCGGCGAGTCCAAGCAAGCCTAATACCACCAGGATTGCGAGATAAGGCCAGGTTTTGCGCCAAAATGAGCGCTTCCCGAGAGTTTTTTGGAGTTGTTTTTTAGATGCTGACATAAGGTTTCTTCAGATTGCTGGTCGTAAGGGTTAGGGTTCAACGCCCAGGGCTTTCAGTTCAGCCAGGGCAGGTGGCCAGCCGGGGTGCCACTGCAAGGCGCGTTTGAAATCGAAAATCGCGGTCTGAGTATTTCCCAGGGCCACATTAGCCCGACCGCTCCATAAAAAAGTTTCGGGCAGAGCCGGGGTGCTGGCGTCTGTTATCGTCTTATAGGTAAGGCTGACAACATCCTTGTATCTGCCGGTGTAATAATAGGCTTCATAAGGACCCACCTGGTACCAGAGCATGCGCCAGGGGCGGTCGTCCACCGGCAGCCAACCGTAGACTTCGAAAGCTTTATCAAAGGCTTCAGCAGCGTTGACGTAGTCTTTTTTCATAACCAGCAATTCACCGAGACTGTAAAAGGCAAAGTACTGCTCAGATCGATCAACGCTTTCAGACCGCTCCCGAAAGACTTCAAGGGTGTAATCCAGATTGTATTCCGGGTCAGCCTGATCACCCAGCAACCCCAATACGATCTCTCGCTCTCCAGGAGGGAAAATGATTAAATAGGTGCCCAAAAACTCATCCCAAAACTTCTGAAGCGTGTCGTAATCAATCCAGATGTTGCCATTGACGGTATCGGGGATGTGGACCGCATTTTTTGCATCATCATAGCCATCCACGACGCCGTAATGCCCCATCCAGCCGTTCCATTCTTTATCAAGGTTGACGTAGCCGCGCTCAACCAGTACTGGATAACCGGCGGCTACCAGGCGTTTGAGCAAATCGACAGTGCCGCCAAAACGCAGGACAACATCCTGCTGGGTGTGCTCCTGGACATAGGTAAGCATTTCCTGGGGTGTGACGTTGAGGTCCTCAAGCCGGGGCTTGACCACCTGTTCGATGTCAATCTGTTCGCCTACCCAGCCCCAATAGCGCAGAACAAGGGCAAGGTTGGTTGGACCGCAGCTGTTCAAACGTTGATACTCCTGCACAACACCCTCAAGTTGCACTGCAGTGGGGATCGAGGTGGGGCTTGGCGTTGGAGATGGAATGGCAGTATTCTCAGGAGTGGTTCCTGCGGTCGGCTCGGGAGTGTAAGTAGCCGTAGGGGTGGGCATCAGCGCCGTGAGAGTGGCGGCGACACCCGCATCAAGGGTGGAATCCTGCGAAGGGTCGAAGGTGGATTCGGCTGGAGGTCTGAAAAAATAATAGACGCGGGAACGCAGTGTCGCCAGGTAGAAATAGGCACGGTCATGGATCGCGGGAACCTGGTATAGGGCAAAAAGCACCACTGCTCCAACGAGCAGGATGCCCAAAATAACCTGCCAAACCGGACGTTTGCGGTTTGAAGTCGTATTATTACTTTTGGTTTGTTCAGCCATACAGGTTTGGATTATATCGCAAGACAGAAGAGATGATTTTTGTGTGTCGGACCTTTTTATTGGTCAAGGGGAATCTATCTCTCAATTTGTTTCCTGGCAAAACTATCTGATACAAATCTAATGCATCAGCAATTCTCATTATGGCGAATTAGTGACAAAAAACGACCAGTCCGCGCTGATAATGCAAGAGCTCCTAATCAATAA
>Ga0079086_1006667_pt1 | contig 10045 bp, 8 predicted proteins | sample ADurb_Met_01_Slu_FD_74555 | JGI IMG/M metagenome (GOLD analysis project Ga0079086, IMG submission 74555) | Active sludge microbial communities from Illinois, USA, of municipal wastewater-treating anaerobic digesters - ADurb_Met_01_SludgeMetaT... | ecosystem: Engineered > Bioreactor > Anaerobic >...
GTTACGATTGCTCAGGAGGCATTTTTTCTGGAAATTTAAGTCCAGAAGATTGGGTGGTAAAAGCGAAATAGTTTAAGTTCTCGCCGGCTTCCCTTTGTTCTCGCCGGTGTCCTCACCGCGCGAGGTATTTGACCGTCAGGTCTCCAACAATCCATCGTCTCCAGTTATCCTGGTACATAATAATTATCAAATATAATTGCGCAATGGACAGTTACAAATTCATCGACGGCGTTTATGTGTATTTTGTCACCTTTACAATTGTTGACTGGTTGCCGGTTTTTATAGATCCCGAACCAATAGACATCATCAATAACAGCCTGCGGTTTTGTATTGACAATAAACACTTGCGCATCCACGCCTACGTGATCATGCCAAATCACATTCACCTCATCGTTTCTGACGCAGATTACGATAATGAGCGATTAGGCAAGACATTGACAGATTTCCGTAAGTTTACGGGGAATGAGCTTGCTGATTACATTGATGCAAACCTATCAGAGACACTTGCCCAGACAATTCGCGTTAAGCAACTAAATGACCGGATCCGACATGTTTGGCAGTCTAGTTGGCACGCCGAAGCCCTGTATTCTGAGCAGTTCTTAATGCAGAAAGTAAATTACGTACACGAAAATCCTATCAGGAAGGGTTTTGTAAAAATGCCTGAACAATGGAGACATTCTTCAGCTGGGTATTGGATAAACGGTGAAACCTGTGAAATACCAATTGTTCCTTTTGGACAAAGATAGGTGGAGACCAGGATGCATTACAAGAACACCGTCTGTGCAAAAACAAGTCTTTATGAATAAATTGAGATGGAGACCTCCGGTCAAAACCCTTGCAAGGTCGGGAGACCTTGCAAGAACAAGATAATCTTCAGTTCTCGCCGGTGTCCTCACCGTGCGAGGCATTTGACCTTTAGGTCTCCATTCCTTTCATACTTGACAATCCAGATTTCGCGGATGGACCAAGGCCCATCCGTACGACGAGGGTCATGATGCTGGGAGCGAAGAGACCAGCACTTGCTCCGTACAGTGGGGGTCATGATGCTGGGAGCGAAGCGAGCAGTATTTACTCCCACCGCGATGATTCGAAAACCAGCGGATGGACTAATACCCTGCTTCGCGGGCACGCAAGCCCATCCGTATGATGAGGGTCATGATGCTGGGAGCGAAGCGAGCAGCACTTGCTCCGTACGGTGGGGGTTTACTCCACCGCGATGATTAGACAACTAATTGAATGAGCAAGGACAGGGCGACGCACGCGTCGCCCCTACCGTCTATTACACTACTGACCAAAAACATGGGTCGGATCAAAGAAACCCTCTCACCTCCCCCAATTTCTGCTAAAATTATCCCCATGCAGCACATCTACTCCGCCTGGCGCTCGGAATACATCGAGCGGGATAAAAACAACGAAGGTTGCGCGTTCTGCCTTGCCCTCGAAGAACAAGACAGCCCTGAGAACCTGATCTTCCACCGCGGTGAAACGTGCTTTGTGATCCTCAATCTCTTCCCCTACACCAGCGGGCACCTGATGATCGTGCCCTACAACCACACCAATCAGATCTCAGACCTCTCCGCTGAAACGCTCAAAGAAATGATGCTGCTGGTTCAAAAAGCCGTGCGCATCCTGGAAAAAGTCTATCACCCGCAGGGGTTCAATGTCGGTATGAATCTGGGTTCGGTAGCCGGCGCCGGTATCACCTCCCACTTGCACATGCACGTCGTCCCACGTTGGCAGGGAGATGCCAATTTCATGTCCGTGATCGGCGAGACGCGCGTCTTGCCCGAAGATCTCGGGCGGACTTATCAGCGCCTTTCTGAAGCCTGGCAAGCCGACAGCCTTAACACTGGCGGTAATTCCTAACCTTAAATAAATTTACTTTTCGCCGAGCGCTTTTACCTGACCGATTCCAGCAATGCTTTGCGTAATTTCCGGCGAGCCCCAATAGCTCACGCTGTAAGCGCCTGCCAGGTCGAGGTTCAGCTTGTCCATGGCCCATACCTCCACATTGCCTGCGCCGGCAATTTTCACGCTCACATTGGTGCACTTGAGATCTCCCGCCTCGAAGTTGGTTCCGCCCGAGACATCGATGGTCAAGTTTTCAGCAACTCCGAAGACGTGGATGTCACCACCGCCAGCCAGGCTCATATTCAGCGTGTTGACAACCAGGTTATTCAGCCTGACGCTTGCGCCACCATTAATAGTGAAATTGATTTTCTCCAGGTTAAGATCATCCGCCTTCAGTTCCACCCCGCCGTCCAGCCTGAAATCGCTCAAATCTTTGAAAGTGATGGTCAGCGTTGGGTTTTCAGCCCATAATTCAAACAGTTTCCTGTCACGGTAGTCGATCACTAATACGCCGTCTTTCACTTCGGTACGCAACTGGTCGACAATGCGCTGTGTGCCCTCGACCTTGATGGAGTGCTCATTACCCTGCACCAGAATGACAGTTGCACCGCCATCCATCTCAATTTTGGTAAACACACCCAATTGTCGAATTTCACTTACCAACATTGTCTGATCCTTTTCAATAGTTTGCGGGGTTGGAGTCGGCGTTCGGCGGGTAATACTGCACGCCATAGTCGTCAGCAATAGTACAGACAAAAAAGCCATCAGTCTGAATCGATTTTTCATAATTCATCTCTTTCCAGATCTATCTAAATTATATATTAAATTCGCAAGCCCCATTCATAAGAGTTTTCAAAAGAGTTTGGATGGGGCTTGTAGTCTAAAGCTAAGCCAAGAGTTTGATCAAGATTTCTTATTGGTCGCGTGTAGTTGCTGCCGCAGCCATGAAGCTGCCGGTCTTTCATGCTGGCGCAGCACCAGGACGGAAGTATTCGAACCTCTGACGACTTTGTCGACGACCTCACCAAAAGGCAGTCCTGGCTTGGCTTGCCCTTCAAACGAGCCGATGATGATCAGGTCATAATCGCGGTCCTGCGCTTCTGCCACAATCGCACTGGCAGGGTCTTCCCCACGGATGATATGCAGATTAGCGTTACCGGGGATGTTGCCCAACTCTGTCATCACCACTTCCTGCAGGAAAGCCATCTGGTCTTCGTAGAGTTCGTCATCCAGGTCTACATCCACGACCCGCATAAAATCGATGGTGCCATGATCTGCCTGGGCTAGTTTTTCTGCCAGTGAGATAGCCAGTTTGCTGTGCAGCCCACCACCAACCGGTACAAGGATATTTTCAATACGATCAATACCCCGGTCAAACAAAACCCCCACATTTGTCAGTCCTGAGCGAATGATTGCATCCAGATTTTCACCGAACTCACGTTGGCCTTCTTCATCGACAGGCCACTTGAAAAGCAGCAAACGGACATTGTTGTCACCACGCATCTCATCGATGATTCCATCAGCCGTTGAAGAGCCGCTGACCGTCTTTGAATACATAGGTACGTTGCGTTCCACCGCGTATTTGATGAATTTTTCGAGCATGTACTGCCTTGAGCGAAGCAGTTTTTCACGAGCCTGTTCATCCTTCGTCGCCTCTCGGTCAACCACCTGCAGCAAGCAGAGGTTCATCTCGTTGTCCGCATTTGCAATGCGCGTGCCCAGCCTGACCACATTTTCCAAGCCACTGGCATCCTGTATCGGCACCACCAGGCGATATCGCCCTGGGTCCATACTGCGCTTGTGTTCGGCTTGCCAGGATTCCACGCCAAGCTTTATGAAATAATAGGCAGTAAAAATCGCCAGAATTCCCGCCATGAATATCAACGCTCTGACCTCGGAGTACCGCAGCACAATCACACACACCAGGGATGCGATAATGGGTGTCAGGGGAAAAGCCGGCACCTTGAAAGGACGATGGATGAAAGGATACTTTTTGCGCAGTGTGATCATCGACAGGTTCGAGAGCAGCAACACGAATAAGTATCCGCCGGAGGTAATATAGCTGAGGAAATCCACGGCTCCGATCAGCGTAACAAACATCGACGCAGCACCGATTACTAGAATGGCATTATAAGGTACACGTACCCGATTTAGGCGAGAGAGAAACGCAGGCCAATTGCCATCACGGCTGAGTGTAAAACTCTCACGGGTGGCTGACAGCATGGAAGAGTTGATTGAAGTCAAAGCCCCAACCATTCCCGCGATGCCGATCATGGTCGCGCCAGGTGTGCCAAGGAACATCTGAACCGTGTCGGAAATGGCTGTTTCTGATCCCGCAATCGTGCTCGATGTGCCCATTGCCACCGTTACAACCAAGGTATAGACCACAACGATCAGAAAGAGACTAATCATGATCGCCATCGGGATGGTTTTGGTCGGGTTCTTGACCTCCTCAGCATCATCCGCAATGACCTCAAAACCCACATACATCGCATAAATCAACGCGATCGTTTTGAGGATAACCCCGATATTTGTCATTGGATCTGTTGAAGCAAACCATCGACCAGTCGGCAGCAAGGTGGCAGTACTGAAGCCATTTGGCATGGTAAAACCAGCAACGAGGTAAATCGCAAAAGCTACCAGTAAACTTCCGCCCATCACAACTTGTATATTGCCAACCTTGGTCACTCCCAGGATGTTAAGAATTACAAACACCAGGATCGCACCAATAGCTACCGCGCCAATCGCCAGGGCACTCTCGCGAAGAGCAGGCACAAAGACCGATACGGAGTAGGCAAACCCAACCGCGGACAAGGCAGTATAAAAAGTGCTCGAAATGCAGTCCATCGAGCCGACTAGGAAAGCCAGCAGCCCTTTGCCCCACGCTTCCCGCACATAGGTCATGGCGCCGCCGGTCTCGGGATAAGTTGTTGCGAGTTCACAGTAATTAAGCGCAATGCTAAAACTGAGTATACCGGCGATCAGCACCGCCCAAATCGCTGCAGGTCCCGCCACAGACGCGGCATGTCCTGTCAGGATAAACACACCCGAACCAAGCGTGCCCGCAGTTCCAAGCATGACCACCTGCAACAAATTCAATTGTCTTTTAAGCGTTCTTTTCTGAGCCATATGGACCCATGTTCCTTCAATGCACAAGTCCGATTCAGGCATTAGAACCCTCATCGGACTTTGGATTTTTCCTATAGTTTTGTGCTGTCAATTATATGCCTTAAACCATTTTCAACGCAACCAAAATGCTTCCGAGACAAAACTTTTATCAGTTCTCCATTCTATTTAAAAAAAGTACTGCAAAAAATCCATTAGGCTCAAGATGTTATAATTCGGGTCAACAACTATACAACCACCCTGGAGACGGCATGGCAAAACGCAAACTCAAGCGTCAACTTACCCTCCTGCAGGTCATCATGCTTGGCACTGCCGGAACCATTGCTGCGGAAATATTCGTTCTCACAGGTCACGTCGCCAAAATTGCCGGACCCGAATCCGTACTGGCGCTCGCGCTAGGAGGTCTGCTCACCCTCAGCATCGCGCTCAACTATTGCGAACTCGCCACCACCTTTCCGGTCACGGGCGGCGCGATGACCTATGTGGGCGAAGCTTTTGGGAAAGGCTGGCTGATGTTTCTCGTTGGCTCGTTGGACTGCCTTTCCAGCACCTTCTATGCAGCCCTCTCCGCAGTCGGTTTTGCCATCTCGCTCTCCATCTTCATTCCCTCCCTGCCAATCATTCCTGTCGCGATAGCTGTCATTGTGATCATAGGCGCGTTGCATATCCGCGGGGTTACCAGTGCTGGCAACCTACAGGTAATCCTCGGGGCTTTTATGCTGGTTGTTTTTGGTATTTTCATCTTCAAAGGATTTTTCAGTAACGCAGGCTTCAACCTTCCCACCTTTCTCTCTGGTCGCCAGGTCTTCGAAAATCAAAGCACCATCGCGCATATCGGGCGCATGCTTTCCGCTATCGCCCTTGCTTATAATGCCTACGTTGGTTTTGAGGTTATCGCCGATGACGCCGAAGAAATCACCAAACCCAGCCGCAACATCCCGGTTGGCATCCTTGTCAGTCTGCTGCTCACCACACTGATCTACACATCAGTCACGATGGTCACCGTTGGCACCGTGCCGTTTTCGGAACTGGCAGGTTCCGACACCGCCCTGACGGATGCCGCCTCCCGTTTCTGGCCGACCATAGGCGTACCAATTATGGGCCTCACAGGCATCATCGCAACCCTCACATCCGTAAACTCAGCCATGCTCTCAGCCACGCGCGAAGCCTTCTCGCTCAGTAGGGATCGCGTTTGGCCGCGCCAGTTATCCCGCCTCAGTCACTGGCGTACCCCATGGGTGGCAGTTGTGATGGTGATGATCGTCAGCGCGCTTGTGGCATCGATCGGCCTGGTGGACTTCCTCAGCTTCATCTCGAGCGCCGGCTACATGTTTGTCCTTTTCTGGGCAACGCTGTCTATGCCGAGGTTGCGTAAAAAATTCCCTGATATCGAACGCCCCTTCAAAGTGCCGCTCTACCCAGTCACGGTCATCGCTGCTGCTTTAGCCGGTGTGCTGATCATTTCGTTTGCGAATCCGAGAGCTTTGCTCTTTCTGGGCATCGTGCTGGCAGTCCTGAGCGTGGCGTACATAATCTCAAAACAAATTAAAATGCGTCAGGAGCTCAACGCTCGGCTTGAGTCTCAGGAAGGAGGCGGTCGGGTATTAGTCGCCGCCAAGCGGGTCAGCACTGCCCGCAACCTGGTTAACCTGGCTGCCCAATTAGTGGACCAGCAGGAAGATACTGCAATCTGCCTTTTCACAGTCGTGAAGCCTCCCATCAACCTTGGACCTGCCGATGTGCCCGCCCTCGTGGAAACCAAGAAACAGGAACAACACAAAATTCTTGAAGCAATCACCCCGATCGCCATGCAGCAAAATGTCCCCATTTATGCCAAATTAAAGGCTGCAAGTCGGGTTGAACAGGGCATTTTCGCAGAACTCAGCCGCCACAAAGACATCAACCTGGTGATGTTGGGTTATCCGCAGGAACATGCAAAAGTTGAATTCCCCAACAACATCATCAAGGAAGTCATGATGATGGCAAATCGTAATGTTGCCGTCCTGCGCGACCGCGGACTTCCCAACCCCATACGGCGCATCCTCGTCCCTGTTGGCAGTGGTCCCAACGCGCGGCTGGCCTTGCAGTTGGCGCGTGATATCGTCCTGCCCAATGACGAGGGAGAAATTGTTGCCCTTAGACTGGTGCGCGGCGAAGCCGACGAAGAGCGGCTCGAGGACGAGGAGCTCCAGGTGCGTGAGATCCTCGAGCAGGAAGTGGCAGACATTGGAAATGTTTTTCAATTCAAAGTTCGTACTACGGATTCGATTGCCGATGCGATCCTGGCAGAGTGCCAGGAAGGTAATTATGATTTGATGATCATTGGTGCGGCCGAGGAAATCCTCGCTCCTGACCAGATCTTTGGCATACTGGATGATTACCTGATGGAAGTAGTGCCTTGCTCGATGATGGTTGTACGGCGCTACCAAACCGGCCGGGCTTTATGGATGCGTAAACAGATCAAACGCATCGAACAATGACCTGCCGGAGATCAAGCAAGGGCTGAAGGAAGAAAACACTCCATTTTTTATTGGGAGCAAGCCAAATCGTACGGTTTTGGGCCTTAGTCCATCCGCTACATGCCATACAACCGAGCTTTGGCGGTGGGAGTAAACCCCCACCGTATGGAGTAAATATTGCTTGCTTTGCTTCCAACATTATGACCCTCTCGTACGGATGAGCCTCTATCCATATTTTCCACCCATGGTGAAGGTCGTCAGATGATAAAAAGAACTATTTCCGCTAATTAAAACTTTAAGTAACTTTCGGCTATAATGATTTCGTTATGTAATTTCTCAAGGAGTAACCGCCCATGCCATCGATCTTACGAGCAAATAACCTGGTAAAAAAATTTGGAGACATTACAGCTGTGGACGACGTCTCCTTCGAGATCTATGAGGGTGAGATTTTCAGTTTGCTCGGTCCAAATGGCGCGGGTAAAACGACTACAATCTCAATGCTCTCAACGCTCCTCGCCCCCACCAGCGGCGACGCCATGATCAATGGTTTCTCGATCAAAAAACACAACATGCAAGTGCGCAATTACATCGGCATCGTCCCCCAGGAGATTGCCTTGTATGACGACCTGACCGCCCTCGAAAACCTGTACTACTGGGGTCGACTCTATAACCTGGGTGGTCGCGCCCTGGAGCTACGCGTCGCCGAGGTTTTGGAACAGATTGGCCTGACAGATCGTGCTAAAGACCGGATTAAAACCTATTCCGGGGGTATGAAGCGGCGTGTCAACATTGCTGCCGGACTTCTCCATAAGCCCAGACTGCTCTTCATGGATGAACCAACCGTTGGGATCGATCCTCAATCCAGGCGCATGATCCTGGATAAGGTGAAAGAACTTAACCAGCAGGGCATGGCAATCCTATATACCACCCATTACATGGAAGAAGCCCAGGAGTTATCAAACCGGGTCGGCATTATCGATCATGGCAAGCTCATCGCGGTCGGGACGCAGGAAGAACTGACAAAACAGGTTGGTGAGTACGATTCGATCCACATTCTTACAGATCCCATGGATGACCTATCCTCCATTGCCTCTAAATTGCAGGGGTTTGATGGGATCACCCGGGTCACGGTAGATGAAAGCGGGCTCAACCTGATCACCAGTGATGCAGGAACCAACCTCGCGCCGATCATCAATGAAATCAGTCGGGCTGGAGCACGGATCAAGTCGATCGAAATCATCGAACCAAACCTCGAAACCGTTTTTCTCCATTTGACCGGTCGCGCGTTAAGGGACTGAGATCATGCGAAAAATCTGGCAAATCGCGCACAAAGACCTGATTTTAATCGTCCGGGATCCCATGGCTTTGGTTTTTTACCTGTTGGCGCCCTTTTTATTAACCCTGGGTATGGCTGCCATCACCGGATCCTTCAGCTCAACAGATTCTGGTCTTTCAAACATTCCCATCGTAATCACCAATGCCGATCACGCCCAGCTTGGGGATAGCCTGGTGGAGGTTTTTCAGTCCGAAGAATTGGATTCATTAATGGAGCCAGTCCTGAAGGAGGATTTTGAGACCGCTCGCAAGCTGGTGGACGACCGCAAAGCAGTTGCCGCACTGCTTATCCCTGAGGGTTTCACTTCCAGCATCATCCCACAGACAGGCCAACCTGTTTCTGCCGATAACGTGCAATTGCAGCTTTATACCGACGGGGAATCAATCTATTCAATTGGCGTAATTCGAACAATTATCGAGACCTTCCTCAGCGAACTCGAATCCACACGCGCCAGCTATTCAGTCTCGCTGACCAAAATGCTTACAGAAGGGTTAATCCGTCCTGAAGAATTACCTGAGATGATCGAAGCTTTTTCAAGCGGCACTGAACCCACCAACGGAGAAGCCAACGCTTATAAAATAGTTAGCAACGATCAGACATTTGAAAGCGGAAGTGTTTCTTACCTGGCAATGATTGCGCCAGGCATGGCACTGATGTTTTTAATGTATAACGTGACTGCCGGCGGGGTATCCTTCTTGATTGAGCGCAGAGAATATACGTTGCAGCGAAATTTGGTCAGCCCGACAAGAAGTTATCAAATCATCATCGGCAAGTCCTTGGGGATTTTCCTGCGTGGTTTTGCCCAAGTTCTGATCCTGGTCCTCACTTCAGCCCTGCTCTTCAGACTTGATTGGGGCAACTGGCTTGGGGTATTGCTATTGATTGCTTTTTCCACTTATGGGGCTTTGGGTTGGGGGATGTTCCTCACCAGTTTTCTCAAAACTCCTGCTCAGGTTTCTTCTACTGGCAGCGCAATAAGTCTGCTCTTTGGTTTGGTGGGTGGTGGGTTCCTGCCTATGTCAGGTCTGCCGGGGTGGTTGAAAACTGCTGCCAGGATATCGCCAAACGCCTGGGGCAGCCAGGGCTTCACGATCCTGGCCGCCGGGGGAAGCCTGGGGGATTTGAAGGCGGTCCTTTTGGCGTTATTCCTCATGGGCACGCTATTACTGAGCACGGCGTCGATCTTCTTCCGCCGCAATGTAATCCAGGTTAATGGGTGATCATGGCAAAAATTCTCGCAATTATCAAGAAAGACATCAGGCTCTACTTTGCC
>Ga0079086_1011361_pt1 | contig 9954 bp, 16 predicted proteins | sample ADurb_Met_01_Slu_FD_74555 | JGI IMG/M metagenome (GOLD analysis project Ga0079086, IMG submission 74555) | Active sludge microbial communities from Illinois, USA, of municipal wastewater-treating anaerobic digesters - ADurb_Met_01_SludgeMetaT... | ecosystem: Engineered > Bioreactor > Anaerobic >...
AAACCGATATGGTGGATATTGCCAATGTTCGGAAATTGTGCCGAAAAGAAAACGTTGGCAAGATCGCTACTTGTAGATTGATAACGGAAGGTGGCATAATTCCTGCAACTTTTCCAATGAATCCAGGAGCCTATGATTTTCCTGGCGACAAAAATATCTATGTAAAAGATGATGAAGATATTCACTAACCAAAACCTTTATATACAACTAAGTTTAATGTTATAAATACTTACTAGTATTAACTTTTCTGAGTAAGTGATTGGTTATACGAAATAAAAAATTGAGGAAATACAAATGGATTTTGCAGATGCATTAAGAGCACTTAAGACAGGTGTTTGTGTTCGAAACGAGCATTGGAATGGAAAAGGCATGTATTTATATTTGCAAATGCCTGATGAAATGAGTAAGATGAATGTACCATATATCTATTTATGTATGCCGGATTCTCATCCGGACTATCCGCATGTGATGGTGCCTTGGACTCCGTCGCAGTTAGACTTGATGTCTGAACAATGGGAAATTGTTGCTAGATCTTAAACCAAAAACTTTATATACTACCAAATACTACTATTGTTTTGATGATGAGGGCGTATAAGTTTAGGATTTATCCGACTAATGAACAGCAAGAATTTTTATCTCGCTGTTTTGGTGCTAGTCGATATGTCTGGAATTGGGCGCTCAAAAACATCAAGGATAACTACAATCATGTTGAAATGATGAGATATGGTTGGGGCGGAAACATAGATACAATGAATTATGAAGATGCCCTTACTATGAAGTTTCATGGTTGCAAAGATAAAAAATTAGATATATTTGCGTTGGATGTAACTAAATGCAGTTTGCTTTTAACATCATCGGGCAAAAGAAAAGCAAATAGTTTGCCAAATGCTTTGCAACATGAACCAGGGCTATCTGATATTAGTCCTTGGTTAAATGATGTACCAAACAAAATACTTAGATATAGTCTAAGAAATTTAGGAGTTGCCTTTAAAAATTTCTTTAAGGCGAACAAGAATGGTGGTCATAGTGGTTATCCAGCAAATAAAAAATTGCGAGATAATCAATCCATACAGTTTCAAGGCGAAGACGTGAACCTTGATAGTAGAACTGGATTGTTGTCCGTAACAAAAATCAAGAACATTGAAATTAGATTGCATAGAAGTTTTACTGGAAAGATAAAAACAACTACCATATCGAAAACCAAGAGTGGTAAGTATTATGTGTCTTTCCAGGTTGATGATGGAATGGAACTGCCATTAACGAAGTCAATTTCAATGGATAAAGTACTTGGTATTGATGTGGGGTTAAATTCCTATATTGCTACATCAAACGGCGAAAAGATAGATGGACTAAAACCATTGCGAGAATCAGAAAAAAGAATGGTTGTTGTCCAGAAAAGGTTTAGTCGAAAGCAAAAAGGTTCTAAGAATAGTGGAAAGGTTAGAATACGTTTAGCAAGAATTCACGAAAAAATTGCTAACCAGAGATTAGACTTTCAGCATAAGTTATCGCATCAATTGATCAATGATAATGATGCGATTGTTCTGGAATCTTTGAACATCACTGGAATGCTTAAAAATCATTGTTTGGCTAAATCCATATCTGATGCTGCTTGGTCCGAGTTCATGAGGCAGCTTAAGTATAAGGCTGCGTGGGCAGGAAAGACCGTAGTTGAAATTGGGCAATGGGAACCATCATCAAAGACTTGCCATAGTTGTGGATACAAGTTAGATGAACTTTCGCTGGATGTCCGGGAATGGACTTGTCCAAGATGTAATACAAAACACGATAGGGATATTAATGCAGCTAAAAATATAAAGGCTTTTGGCATGCAAACCTTGTCATTATCACAATAATCTAAATGTAGTCAGGGGCGGGCAGCTCCGTAGGGCCTGTGGACTGGTGAACAAAAGTTCGGGGAATGAAGCAGGAAACACCAAATCTTATTTGTCACGTCACACAAGAAGACTAAGTGTAGATTGCCACGAATACCAAAATGTATTTATACTAGAACAATGTAGTTGTAATTATTGTGTCAAATGACACATAATATTTGAACGCGAAAAAATATTGGAAAATAATGGAGAATTAAAAATATGAGTAATTCAGCATGGGACGAGCAGATCGTCGTAAAGGGAGCAGGAGTACCGACTGGCGTATATGAGACCGTTTTCAAGGACGTAGTTCGAGAGAATAAGGTTGTACAATACAGAAGCGGTCTTTCTGGTCAGAAGGTTATCGGAAAAGAGTATGATAGTCTGGATGCCGAACAGAAAGCTATCGTCGACGGAATTCCTGACGAATATTGGCCACAGAGACCAAATGATGATGCGCCTCGTATGAAGGCAGCTTTCATTGATCAGTATAGATTTATTTTCACTGATCCAAAAACTGGAACAGATCTGAAGTTTGGTGCAGTATTTCCAGTGGTGCAGTATTCAAAAGATGGTACTGTAATTTCTGCAAGCAATAAGGGTTTGGTGGATTTCATTATCCAGGCAACCGGAGCACCCATTGTACCTGGTGATACATTTACCATCCGGGATTACATTAAGCCGGGGGATGAGTTCAGACTGGAGCTTGTAAAGAACGGCAATTTCACGGAGATCGATAAGACCAGTGTGGTTAAGAAGGAGCTAGCAAAGCCCATTGTAAAGGGAGTTGAAGCACTTTCGCCGAAAGCAAAGGAACTACTTGAGTTTCTGAAGGCAAACTACCAAGGAAGACCTAAGAGAGATGTGGTAGATCTATATAGTACCGGACAGTTTGGTACTCTCCAGGAAACAATGTCAGCTTGGCAGGAAATCATGAAGAATGTGCCATATTCTTCTGATGGAAAGACACTAGACTTTTCTGAGGCAGTTTAGGGCTGCCTCCCTCCCTTTATGTTTTTGGAGGTCTAGAAAATGTCGAGAATATGTGTAGATCTTTCTGACATGGATGAAGAATATTTCAAAACTATGTGTTGCCGGGAAGGAGAATCAACGACATTGGCTCTTGCCAGAATCGTGCAATGTGAAATAAAGAATAAACGTTTGCAGGTTGATCTGCGAGATGGTGGAAGGTAACAATTGTATAAATTATAATAATAATATTGTAGTATAGAAAATAAAAATAAAAATAGTACTCTTTTTTAGGACGCATAATAATGACTGATGTAATTAATGGAGACGTTGTTGGCATACCAGAAGGGGAGGTAGAATATCCTCTTTTGGGTAGTTTATGGGCAGGCACTAAAAAAGGAAAAACCTGGTTTGGAGCCAGCATGCCCAATGCAGTTTTGATTGATTTTCCACCAGCGAAGTTGTCGTTCGGCAAGGTAGAAATTGATCAGATTGCTTTGAAAAGAACGGTGGGCGAAGGTTTCCGAAGTTTGTTTAGTCCAATTCGGCAAGCAGACGGCACCCTTATTTGGAGACCAAAAATTAAGGGATTTGACTACAAGAACCAGTATCACTTTGTAAAATCCTGGGAAGAATTTCAAGTTGCTATCGAGAAGGCATCTTATTATGCCGACGATATTTCTACACTGAATTCTGGGAAAGTCTGGGTAGTCTTAGACGATACTTATAGGTGGCGTGCACTAGAAATCCTGCATTACATTACCAAAAATAAAAGAAAATGGCCATCACAGCAAGAATTTGGACTCATAACGCAAGCAATGTCTAGTGTAATAACAACTATCCAAAACTTCGCGAATGTTTTGTTGATTCACAGGGCAGGTAAAGACTTCGATACTGGTGAAGTGATTCCATTAATTTATCCCTCTTCAGCCGATTTTAATTCCGATATTGTAGTCGAATTGGAACATCGGCAAATGACAGACGGCAAACATCAAGTTGCTATAATTCATAGTACTGGTCATGATTTCCCGTGCAACAACCCAAATTATAAAAATGAAGTAATTGATCCTACGCCGGATATGGTGTTGGCTACTGCTAAGATACCGTCTTGCTTGTGGTGACTAAAATGGAACTAGCCTTTACGTGCAATTGTGGGCATCATAATAAATGGTCAATATTTAGTGGAAAAATTTCCAACTTTATTTGTGAGAAGTGTGGTGAATTTGTGGGTGCCTGCAATTCACATGAAGTCCGCTTTTCTGAAAGTATTAAGGGTAAAATCACGTATGACTATGATAACGGCATAATTAATGTGAGGCGTGCTACAAAAACTAGTTGTGGCTGGCATTATCCACAGGGGTTTTCTAATAGTGCTTCCAGCGCTACTTCTGATTATCTTGTTGGTAACAGATCTTATTATGATAATGGCTCCACATGTTAATTCAATGAAGGATGATCCTATATGAAGCTACGATATACATGTGATTGTGGTCATGAAAATTTGTGGCCAGTACTCGAAGGAAAAATTTCCAACTTTATTTGCGAAAAGTGTGGCGAGTTTATAGGGGCATACGGAAATGATGGTCTAAAGTTTGCTGATGGAAAGGGTATTGGACTATATAAAAAATATGACTATCTTGCAAAAGAACTTGTTTTGGTTAGATATAATGACCAACCGCTTGGTTCTATTGCACCGATAAATATTGTTTGGTCAGTTGGAACTCCGTTTTACACTACAAATTGGGATGGTCAACCAATTAACGCTGACGTAACGTATACCACAACTCCTAATACAAATTATCATGTGCAGTGGCACCAAGTATGACGATTCAAGTAGATACACGGGAACATTTGATACCCCAAATCAAGGATCATCTTGTAACTTCAATAATTGGGCCAGAAGTTCCCGAATTTATTTTTAAGTGTTTGCCACTTGCAGATTATTTATTAGATAATGATGGTCACACCATTTTAATCGAAAGAAAAAGCGTTAGCGACTTTTCAAGTTCTTTCAAGGAGTTAAAAGGGCGACTTGCAAAAATGCGTCTTCTTGATTATGATAGAACTGGTTTGTTGTTGGAAGGTACTTATAGTGTAGCACAAGGTTATATTTGGTTTTATAGAAGCGGTGAATTAGTTCCAGGTATAAAATATAGCACAATGTGCAATTTTCTAACTCACCAACAAGAACTTGGAACAAGAATGTACTATACTTTGAACCTAGAAGAAACAATCTGGAAACTTATTTATATTCATAATTATTTGCCAAAGTTAGATGCGCCAAAACCGACAATAAAATGCGGATCAGCAGCAGAACTTCTTGTACAGTTGCCTGGAATTGGACAAAGCAAAATAAAGAAGTTGCAAGAAAATTATAATAGTCCGATTGATGCTTTGAATGGTTTAACTGGCAAGCCGAAGCAATGTTTGGAAAAGTGGTAATTATGATGTCAGATAAACAACATTTTGATTGTTTGAAAGTTCATGCTTTGTCTAATCCAAAAGGCACTATGAAAGCAGTTGGTAAATGGGATGGAACTGAAGACTATATTGACATAATAGGAGATATAAAGAAATCATTATCATATTTGGATAATATTCCTCGTGTAATTTTGATGTCAGCTAATACATATTCGTGTTTTGTGTCAAGAATTTCTTTTAGTTGTTTAAGAGATTTAGGCGAAATATTTGGATGTGTTCCTTCTGATAAATCGTGGTTGGATGTCAATAATCAATATGATGATGATTGTGTGATTATTGTTGCTAGAAGTCGGAATCCTTATAGGGATTCAGGACCTGATCCATTAGCTGTTTTAATAAAAATAAGGTGAATATTTATGGTATTAACAGGCAAGGAAATTTTAGATCGTGGTATTATTACTGATATTCTGGATGCAGGATTGCAAACCCAATCAGTTGGTATTGATTTAAGTGTGGCAAAAGTAGAAACTTATATGAGTTCTGGCATCATTGATTTTGATAATTCGCAACGCATGAAACCTAGAATGGCGGAAGTTGCTATGATTGATGGCGGTTGTGATTTAAGACCAGGTGCATATCTAGTAACCTTTAATGAGACCGTTGACGTTCCACTAGACATGATGGGTATTGCTAGACCAAGATCCACTATGCATAGATGTGGTGCGACAGTCAATACATCTGTTTGGGATCCAGGATACAAGGGAAAGTCCCAGGTTATGCTAACTGTTTTTAATCAGCATGGTGTCAGAATTTGTAAAAATGCTAGAATAGCACAACTCGTATTTTTACCAGTTGGCAAGGAGGCAGATGCATATACTGGAATTTATAATGGCGAAGGTCTGAACAAGTAATGACATCCAATATGGCTATTTTATTGGTCATATTGTTTTTATATTTTTTATTGTGTTTTTTGACTAATTTGGTACAATTTTTATGAGGTGTTGTTTTGAAAATTTATCTTGCTTCTTCCTGGAAAAATAAAGAATATGTTGATAGGACTGCGACAACGTTACGAAAATATGGACACGAAGTTGACAATTTTTCCGATTCTACTAGTGGAAGATATGTTTTTAGTTGGACTGAGTTGGATCCAAAAATTTTGCTCAATTTGAATTCAAAAACTTTTCTAGATGATAAACGGGCACAAAAAGCTTTTCAAGAAGACAAAAGTATGATAGAATGGGCTGATCTTGTTTTGATGATAATGCCTTGCGGAAGATCATCGCATTTGGAGTTGGGCTATGCCAAAGGTATTGGCAAAAAGACAATAATTTATTATCCAAATGGTTATAAATTTGGTGAATTTGAAACCATGTATGGTTTTGCTGATATGATCACTGATTCTATTTATGATGTACTTTATAATATAATTACCAGGAATTAATATGTTGTTTAGATGCTCGGGTATTCAATCTGGTGTCATAAACGGTATTGGAATTTCTTTGGAAGTTTGGTTCCAGGGGTGCAAATTTGCTTGCCCCGGTTGTCAAAATCCGGACTTACAAAATTTGGAAGATGGTCAACTTATTGATACTAACGAGGTTTTGGAACATTTAAATAATTATGATGGTTTTTATAATAGTATTGTCTTTTTGGGAGGAGAGCCTGTTTTACAACCAAAAGCTTTATATAGTATAGCAACTAAATGTAATATTCCGTCTATTTTATATACAGGATTTTTATATGAAGAACTTCCGGAAGATATACAAGATGTTATTGATTTTGTTATAGACGGTACTTATAAACAAGAATTAAAAACTAGTGGCTTTCCAGCAACTAGCAATCAGCGAATTTGGCACAACGGAAAAATAATACACAAAGATTTTAGGAAGAATTACAATGCGAATACAAACAACTTTTGATCCCGATTTTGAAGAACTATACAATTATTATAATGTTACCGAAAAGGGCAAAGCATTACTAGACATCGAAGGTATATCCAGGAATGCTTTAGACATTGGAGTTATGAGTCAAAAATATTTTACTAACAAAGTTTCTGATATTAGTTTAGATGCTAATTCAAATTCAAACGACGAAATTTCGCATAATAATTATTCCGCGGAAATTGTAAAAGGATTAGCAAAATTAAATTCATATTATCTCCTACATGAATATTCTAGAAAGCGATTCGGACTAGAACGAGCCAATGAACTATTAAAAGCAATTTTTAATTCCAGTGTTTATTTTCATGATGCGGCATCAACTCAAATACCATATTGTATGGCATATTCTACATCATTTATAATGAATGAAGGTAGGAAATATGGTCAACTTCATAGTATGCCACCAAAGCGTGCTCATTCCTTTGTTGCCCAAGTAATCGAAACAACGATGGATTTGTCACAATCGTTTGCAGGCGCTATTGCGATATCAGACCTAATTGTAAATCTTTGTTATTATACTAAGAAAGAAAACCTATCTGATTATCAAATAATTAATTTGTTACAAGGGTTTGTTCATGTAATGAGCAATAAGTTCCGGGTCGGTGGTCAAAGTCCATTCACTAACGTTAGTATATTTGATAGACCGAACTTAGAAAAACTTTTTGAACATTATACTTATCCCGATGGCACCAGCGTTGATTATGATTATGTGATACGGATTCAGAAGTTGTTTGCGGAGTGGTTTGCGGAAGGAGATCCAGTTAGCGGTATGCCATATCGCTTTCCGATAGTGACCTTTAACATTGCTTGCCGAGAAGATAGATCTATTATTGATCAAGATTTTCTTGATTGGGTTTCGTGTGTTAATATAAAAAATGGTACGTTTAATTTATATATAAATACTGGAAATAAAATAGCTAGTTGTTGTAGACTAATTAATGATGAATCTCGCATGGAAGCAAGAGGAGATTCTTTTGGCAATGGTGGCCTAAATTTAGGTTCTCATAGGGTAGTTACCATAAACTTACCCAGAATAGCTTTGAAGGCTAATGGTAATCATGAAAAGTTCTTTGCTGATCTTACCAAGCAGTTGGAAATTTGCAGGGACCTTCTCATTGTGCATCGGGAAGAAATATTACAACGCAGGATTGATCAGGGGTTTTTGAAGTTCTTTAAGCCTTTGGGTTGGTTCACGTTAAAACGATTATTTTCTACTATTGGCATAATTGGCATATATGAATGTTGTTACTTCATGGGAATTGATATTAAGTCTAATGACGGTATAAAGTTTACAACAGAAGTATTGAACTTTATTGAAGATTTTGCTAAGGTTGCTAGCGAAGAAACAGGAAATTCTTTTAACGTTGAAGAAATTCCAGGTGAGTCGGTTGCTGTAAAACTTGTAGAAAAAGACAAGATATTATTTGGTGAAGATAAAATACCATTCAAACTATATAGCAATCAATACATACCATTGATTGTAGATGCGCCTTTGCCAGAAAGAATAATACTAACTGGAAAGTTCCAGGATATTTTGTCTGGCGGTGGAATACTTCATCTTAATGTTAGTGACCGAATAGAAGATCCAGCTGTTATGAAACATCTTATAGAATATTCTGTAAAGCACGGTGTTTCCCACATGGCTGTGAATTATTCTTTTGGCGAGTGCGAAGATGGTCATGTTACAGTTTGTGGCAATTCAAAAAACTGTCCAATTTGCGGCAAAAAAATAATATCCCATATGACTAGAATTGTTGGATATTTTACTTTGATCACGTCTTGGAATCACGTAAGAAGAGAATACGAATTTCCGAGAAGGGTATTTTCTTAATTTTTTTCCCAACCAAAAAGTATATAACTATGGTATCCCATATAAGTAGTTATGTCAGTAGGTTCAGAATATTCATATATGCGGTCACAAGAAATTTTTGGTGCAAAGAAAGGTGATCGCGTATATATTTTTAGAAAAGCGCGTGATCATGAAGCAGGTTGGGCAAACACTTGGGATCCCAATATGGATTATGCCGTTGGTAAAGAAGGCAAAGTTATTTCACGAAATCACGGTAGTAGCGGCATATTAATTAGAGTAGATGGGATTTTTGATTATTTTTATCCATATTTTGTTCTGAGGTTAAAATAATGATATCAGTTGATGAAATGTATGGTGCTGGCTTTACCATGATAGTGGAAGATATGGCTGCCCTTAATGACCTGGAACCGCAAAGCCAAGAACAAATAAATATAATGTTTGAAGAAATTCGCGAAGTTTTAAATCGACATAACTTGGACATTTGCATAGTTGCTTCGCAAGAAGACGCGAAACGATTTCAAGGTCGTTTATTAATCACTGACATGATCAATGCTGTTGACAAACTATGTAAGGAAGGTTCGGAGATGACCCATGAATGAAGAAAGATTACTAGAAAAAATAAAGAATCAATGTAAAAGACAATTAGTTACCGTTGATATGCTACTTAAAGGAAAATCCTTTCAAAGTAGCGAAAAAGTTATAAACGATATACAAAAACTCGTGTCGGATGGTAAACTATACACAAAATCGTGTTGTAACGAAGGTCGATTTGAAACACGTTTGCTAGTTACTGGCGAGGAAGTAATTGAATTTGCACCTAGCCAAAAAAAGGTTCGGAAAACCTCTAAAAGTAATCACAAGAAAACAAAAAGAATAATATCTAAAACCAAAAGGAAAAGGAGCTTAGTACAATAATATCTAGAAAATAGCTTCATGG
>Ga0079086_1189881_pt1 | contig 9905 bp, 6 predicted proteins | sample ADurb_Met_01_Slu_FD_74555 | JGI IMG/M metagenome (GOLD analysis project Ga0079086, IMG submission 74555) | Active sludge microbial communities from Illinois, USA, of municipal wastewater-treating anaerobic digesters - ADurb_Met_01_SludgeMetaT... | ecosystem: Engineered > Bioreactor > Anaerobic >...
GGACGACGCAATCAGGAAAAGGCGTTCAAATTAACGAGAGCCTTGTAGGGTTGACGCCTGCGTCAACCGTTATGAGTGGGGGGTGAATTGATAAGGAAAAGGCAGGCCTTTTCCCTACGAGTTGCTTGGTGGAGGTGTTGGTAATGGACGACGCAATCAGGAAAAGGCGTTCAAATTAACGAGAGCCTTGTAGGGTTGATGCCTGCATCAACGATTGGGAGTGATGGACAATTTGTAGGGTTGACGCCCGCGTCAACCGTTATGAGTGATGGACAATTTGTAGGGTTGATGCCTGCGTCAACCATCATGAGTGATGGGCAAATCGATCAGGAAAAGGCATCCTGCAGGGGGAGGCTTCCTAAAAGGGACGCAAGCAGTCGCACGGCCATTTCCCTACGGATTGCTTGGTGGAGGTGTGGGGAGGTGTTGTAGGGTTGATGCCTGCATCAACCGTTGTGAGTGATGGACGATGCAATCAGGAAAAGGCATCCCGCAGGGGGAGGCTTCCCAAAAGGGACGCAAGCAGTCCACGGCCTTTTCCTTACCGGGGAAGCCCTCAGGTTGGTCCGTTTCCGTTAAAGAATTTTCAAAAAACAGGTGTGGAATTGCGATGAAATTAGATAACCATTTGGATGTACGCATTTAAAATTAATGACTATTAGCGTGTAGGTTTACGCCTAAGAGGGTAAAATTTACTGCCATTTTTAAAAATCTTATCTTTTTCCAGAATTGTTTTTCAGGAGTTTCGCATTAAGCCGGGATTTTCGGTGTAAAAGCGATGCAGTCAGCGCGTTGTCAGAACACATACTTAAAGCCTGCTCAGTACAACGCAGAGCAGCTTCATAATCCCGCATCTGGTGTTCAAAGTACTTAGCCAACTCAACCATGGCCTCCAGCGAGCCTGCCAACGCAGCTTCCTGCCATAAAACGCTTGCTTCCTCAACCTTTCCCTGCCGCTTTTGAAGTTTTGCGCGTAAGATAAGGCTTTTTTGACGGTCTGTCTCGGAAAGGTGCTGAAGGCGATCGGAAGCGTATACCTGTTCCGCGAGGTGTTCGCGCTCAAGGACTTCTAAAACCCGTCCAACCGAAAGCAAATCGCCAGGGTCGGTGAAACGCTCGTCTGATGGATCCTCAAGGATAGCTGCCAGCCAGCTAAAGAGAGCTGAAAGGCTGAGAACATCAATTTCGTTGTGATAAAAGATGCCAGGCATGTGGGAGGCATCGCCAGTAAAGAGAAACTCGCGGTAAAAGTCCGGTACCAGATAACCGGGGATGTCTGCCTGTTCCCGCTCAAATCCGAGAACATGCCTTTCGATGTTCCCAAGATTACACTGACCCAGGCGGGACTTCCAGATACGCCGGGTGAAAGGAAGCAGGTCAAAGTGTGTGGCAGCAATGAAAGGGTTTGAGAGACGCTGTATGATGTAGCGTGTATTGATGATAGGCAGGTCAAATGCTTTTCCGTTGTAAGTGACGATGCCCTCAACCCCCTCAACAAACTCCGATAGAGCAGCCAGCTGCGCCGTTTCTTCGGCAGGATTGCGGACAAAGAATTGTTCAACTACGAATTGGTTTTCTCTGAAACGACCTGCGCCGATCATAAAGGGCATGGTACCCGTGCCTCCCGAAAGACCGGTCGTCTCGGTGTCAAGAAAAACCAGTGAGTGCAAAGCAGGAGTGGAGGGCGCTTTTGCCCATTGTGCCAACCAGTGATAATCGGTGAGAGGTTTGAGGGGCAGATGACCGTGCTGGCGATGCTCAGGGTAAGCGTGATTGAGGGAAAAGACTTCACCATAAATGGTCTTGAGATTGCGCCCAGGCACAAGATCTTCGAGTGATTCAATCTTGACAGTATTTGCTTGCAGGGGTTGCGAGATGCCCAGTTGGACGCCAAGACGTTTCAATCTCTCGGAAAAGTCATTCCAATCACCCATGGAGCATCCCCTTCAACAAGGCCAGAGATTCGCGCTTGCTGCCATAGCCTTCTTCACCAAAAGGACCCACACAAGCAGGGCAGCCCTCCTCGCAGGGGCAATCACTGATCATTTCGGCAGCTCGGGCGAGCCAGAATAGATGATCCTTGAATAATTGATGGGAGAGACCCACTCCGCCGGGAATGGTGTCGTAGACCAAAATCGCTGGTTGACCGTTATTGAGGATGGATTTCGGTTCAGAAAGCATGGCGATATCGGCATCATCACACATGATGAGCAAGGGGGCAATATTTCGCAGGGCGTGGCTTGCACCTGCCATACCAGAGATAACCCGCACGCGGGTTTCAACCACTGCGTGGCAGCGATGGCACAAAGTGACGAGGTTGGACGCTGCGTTAGCTTGGAGTGGATCGGCGAAGGTTTTGAAAGGCTGGATGTGGTGCACATGCAACTCGGAAGGGGCGATGGATTGATGGCAGGCAGCACATTTATATTGATCGCGGGCAAGAATTTTTTGCCTGAGAGCAGACCAGCCCGGACCATAGTCGTTTGGATCGGAGTTCCATAAGGCAAGCTGCTTGAGGTGGTTAACGAGATTCTCACTGATGGAAAACCAGGCGCCTTCAGTCTCCAGCCCACGCGCGGGCAGATCCAGCGGCAGACGTTCAAGCGTCTCATTGGTCTGCCAACGGATCTTCCTGAAACCTTCGACCCGGATGGAAAGCGAAAGCGGTCCGCTGCTAATTTTTGAAGATCCAACCGGTTGATTGGAGCGCTCCTGGAAGCTCTCAATCGTAGTTTTGATCGTTGGCAGGGTGTAGTAGTCCGGTTGGGCCGGTTTGAGCTTGCAGACGCCTTGAGCCAGGTCGAGATCTTCAACCAGGTACGACTCTGCTTCATGCAGGTAAACAGCCTGGGGATGGACCAACCATTCCGCACTGTGGGCGTCCAGTTGCCCGATCAGGGTGGGTTTGTCGGATCCATCAACCAGCAGCGAGACTACATTAGGCGTGGAGGAACGCAAGGAGATTTCAGCCGAGGGGTAGGCGCTCGCAACCCAAAAGTGCGTTTTGTTGCGGTTGAGGACTTCGCCTGCAGCACTCATTGCCTGGAAAATTTCCTGAAGTCTCTGGGAGTCAACCGGTCCAAAGCCTTCATCCGGTGAAAATGGCAGCTCAAAGGTGGCGCAGCGCAGATGTTGGTAGAGGACAAGCAGGTTGTTGGGGTCTACAAGCGCTTTTTCAGGTGAGTTGCTGAGATATTCAGGATGATTCGCAAGGTATTGATCCATAGCGTCGTTCGTCGCAACCAGCAAGGCGAGGGAATCCTGCTGCTTTCTGCCGGCACGCCCAGCACGCTGCAGGGTGGTGGCAATGGAACCTGGATAACCAACGAGGATGACTGATTCGAGCTCACCGATGTCAATCCCCAGTTCCAGGGCGGATGTGGCGACTACGAGTCGGATATTACCGTTTTTGAAACCTTGCTCTATCTCACGGCGGTCAGCCTTCAGGTAGCCACTGCGGTATCCGCGTACTTTTGGGCGTTGGTAGGGAGGTAGTTGTTCAAGCAGGTAGGTGAGGAGCATCTCAACTGTGCGGCGTGTGCGGGCAAACAACAGCGACTGGCGGTTAGCTTCGAGCAGCGAAAGCCCGAGATTGACACTCGTTTGGACACTGGATTTGCGCAGACCCAATTTTGGATCGACCAGGGGTGGGTTGTACAACAAAAAGTGCTTTTCACCCTGGGGAGCTCCACTCTGGTCGATAAGGCTCACCTGGTCGTCAATCAGTATTTCTGCTAACTCAACCGGGTTGGCGATCGTGGCAGATGTGAGGATGAACTTGGGAAAAGCGCCGTAGAAAGCCGCAACGCGCTTTAGGCGGCGCAAGAGATTGGCAAAATGCGAGCCAAAAATGCCGCGGTAGGTGTGCATTTCATCGATGACTACAAGGCTGAGCCCTTGGAAGAACGGTTGCCAGATCGCGTGGTGGGGAAGGATGCCTTGATGGAGCATATCCGGGTTTGTCAGCAGGAAAACCGACTCTTTGCGCATAGCGGAACGCATGTGCTGCGGAGTATCCCCATCGAAGATGTTGGCAGGCAGCGGTTTTTTGGAGGGGAGAGCCTTTAGTAACTGGTTCAAGCTCGTTAGTTGATCCTGGGCAAGCGCTTTGGTGGGAAATAGGTAGAGGATGCGTGCATTGGGATTAGAAAGTGCTTGCTGAACGGCAGGCAAGTTGTAGCACAGGGTCTTGCCGCTGGCAGTGCCAGTGGCGATTACGAGGTTTTCTCCATTGTGTGCCCGCTCCACCGCCTCAGCTTGATGCGAATATAGCTGCGTAATCCCGAGCGCCTTCAGCGCTTCGAGGAGCTGGGGATCCAACGAGGCGGGTATCGCAGCGTTGAGAGCCTCACGCGCAGGAGTGATCTGCCAGTAGGCAATGTTTTCACGAACTTCCTGGTCCTGCTGCCAGCGATCAATCAGAGAGCGAATGCCAGCACCACTTGGGTGCTGCTGCAAGTCATTTATCAAGGCGCGCTTTCTTTTTTTGAATATTCGCAATCAGAATGTCCATCATTGGATAAACCCAGTTGCCAAATCGGGTGCCGAGGAAGTAGGTGAATTTTGCATTGAAACCGGGAACGACGGCATAACGGCCCCGTTCGACAGCTCGGAGTGTCTCTTTGGCAACGAGTGCCGGTTGGATGGGTTTGTCGGAATTTGCGAGCTCTCGCGTTTCGAAAGGCTTGTATTTGCTCTCAAAAGCCAATTGTGGTGTGTCAGTATCAGGAGGGTAGACAATGGAGACTTTGATATTCTTTGGCTTTAGTTCTGCCCGAATGACATCCGTAAAACCCCTCACAGCGAATTTGGCTCCAGAGTAGGCACTGTAGCCATAGACACCGAGAACGCCTGCCAGAGATGAGAAGTTGATGATATGACCGCTGCCGCGCTTGAGAAAGTAAGGTAAAAGCAGCTTAGTGGTGTTGACCGTACCGTGAAAGTCAATATCCATGGTCCATTTGAAGACTTCAAGCTCAAGCTCCTCAACATAACCGGGAAGGGCAACGCCGGCACAATTGAAAAGGAAATCGGGCACTCCATAGGTGCTGACAAGCGCTTCAATTGCAGACCGCAGGGCTTCAACATCGGTCACGTCAGCTGAAATCGTATGGATGACCTGTTCTGGATGCCTCAGAAGTGGGGTAAGAGTCTCTTCGGCAGCTGCCAGTTTCTCTGGACTTCTGGCCAAGGTGACCACCGATGCACCTGCCTGGATCAGTTGTTTAGCCAGTTCAAGCCCGATGCCGCTGGAACCGCCGGTTATTAAGGCGAGTTTTCCTTCAAAAAATTTGCTGTTTTTCATGCACCCCCACAAGTATTGCACGTGCCTGAATGGCAAGAATCACAAGAAGAACGGCTATTTGTGAGGCTCCTCCCGGAACTGACAGCATTCACCAACGAAATTTGCCGGCGGGCATCTGTTTTTCCGCAGCTCGGGCAGGTGATTGGTTGATCTGCCTGGCTGAAAGAGCGGAGTGTTTCAAAAGTTTGTTTACAAGATTGGCAAACATATTCATAAAGAGGCATAATTTTCCTTCGTTATTGATATCGGGCGCGAATAACAGGTACCAGGTATTCCGAAAAAGCCCGATCGAAATTATAGTCAGGCTGCCAACCCCAATCCCGTTGGGCTGCAGAGTCATCAATGTCAGCAGGCCAGGAATCGACAATGCACTGCCTATGGCAGTCCGGAACAAAGCGAATATCGGCCTTGGGAAAAGCCGCGACGGTCAGCTCATAGAGCTCCTGAGCGCTCGGATTAAAACTGGTGACGTTATAAACAGTCTGAGTCAGAGCTTGGCGAGGAGCTTCCTTGAGTGTGATAAGCGATTTAACAGCGTCGGGCATGACCATGAAAGGCAGACGCGTATCGGGGCGAACGAAGCAGTCATAAGAAACACCCTTGGCAGCGGCATGGAGCATCTCAGGACCATAATCGCTGGTGCCGCCCGTGGGGACTGTTTCGGAGCTGATTAAACCAGGGAAACGCAAGGCTCGAAAATCAAGCAGTTCATCGGGATTTGCGTTGTTCGCAAGTTGTTTGTAGTGTTTGCTGTAGTAGCGCCCAAGGTGCTCACAATAGAGTTTATTGATGCCATACATGGTGGCAGGAGTGGTGAATTGGTCTTCGCGGACTTTACCAGCCGCTTGTTTGGTCTCAAGGTTGGGCAAACAATAGACAGCAATAGAACTCGGATAGATAAATTTGACTGGGAGGCAATCCCGCCTTGATTGGACTTCTGCCAGGCGTAGCAGGTTGAGAGTACCTTCCACATTGACCTTATGGGCGAGTTCGGGATTTTGCTCAGCTTTCGTGGAAAGGATTGATGCCAGATGGAACACGACACTGAAGTGGTACTCCTCAAAAAGCTTTTCGAGCAGCGCAAAATTGAGAATATCCCCAACCTGCCAATGGCGGACGAGTGGCTGAAGCACATCGTCCAGGGGATTCAGGTCGAGTGCGACGATAGCCTTTTTTTGGTCTGCAAGGTGATGAATGAGGCCGTGACCAATTTCTCCATTTGCTCCAGTGATCAGAATAACTTCCTCGTGCATAAATCGTCTCCTTTATTACGGTTCATTAATTGGAAAGTGGACGTACTCCCGGCGAATGTTGTTGGTGGGGGAGGGTGAGATACGCAAAACAGTGACAGTCATATCATCCCGCGGGCGACCAAGATCCTGGCTGATCGCTTGGGTCAGGATGGCATCAGCCATAGCCTGAACGGTGGGTTCATCATCTTCAAAAAGTGACTCAACCAGGACCCGCAAATCCAGAGGCTGCTCATACTGGGCACCGGCCTGCAGGATCCCGTCAGAAACGAGGATGAAATCGCGCCCTTCTTCAATTTCAAACTGAAACACAGAAGGAGAAGAGCTATGGTCTGCATCGATTATTCCATCAAAGCGCAGGTATTCTGCGATTCCTTCGAAAACGGTTACTACCGGGGTGGTATTGTTTTTTGTAATGACGATGGATTGGGATTCCAGATCACAGGAAATTATGTTTAAATTGACCTGAGCCTTCCCTTTGTGTTCCTCGATGATATTGGAAAGCACAATCCGGGAGGCGGCACCGTCGTGCAAGCCACTGGCAATCAGGCTCATGATGGAATGGACGGCTTTCATGGCTATGGTTCTTGAGTGGCGACCGCCAAGCTTCCCCTCAGCCATGATGATAGAGATCCCGCCACGGGGACGCTCAATGATCTCAACTTTGTCACCCTGTTCTGATGAGGAGAATTGATCCACTTTTGAGATAGCTGCCTGAAGTTCCATGCCATCATTTTATCGCATTCCAATCGCGTGAACACAGGTAACCTTTAATTCATGTAAAATATCTCACCAGACGATGTGGAGATTATTGTGAAACAACCCCTGATCATCCTTTCTTTATTACTCCTTTGTGCAGGTTGTGTCGTTCAGACCCCTGCTGTTTTGCCAACCGAAACCCAACCTGTTGTTTCTCCACCAACAAGCGATGGGGAAACTGCCATTAGCGTTATCCAGGGAATGACCCATCGCTCACCCTTGGACGGGCAAATGATACCGACAGTGAGCGGAGTGGTGACAGCCGTGGATGGTGAAGGGTTTTATCTGCAGAGTTTGGTGCCTGATGCAGATGAGCGTACTTCTGAAGCGATTTACATTGACATGCAAACCTATCTGAATGTCAAGCGGGGAGACTTGGTGCAAGTTGAAGATGGCAAAGTGCGGGAATGGAATCCGGCTGGTCTGGGTGAAAACTCCTTGACCATCACGACGCTTGTAGCGAGCAAGGTGACTATCCTGGGACAGAATCAACCTCTGCCTACGCCTGTGGTTATGGGCCAGGGCGGAAGAATGCTCCCCAACCAGGTGATCGAGAACGACGTGAACGGTTACGTCGGGCAGAGCCAGCAGCTGCTTGATCCGCAGGAAGATGGCATGGATTTTTTTGAAAGCTTGGAAGGTATGCTGGTGCAAATCAATAACGCGAGAGCAGTTTCGACTCGGAATGCTTACAACGAAGTGTCCGTCGTGGCGGACAATGGGCAAAACGCAGGCATTTTTTCAAAAGAGGGCGTGCTGGTGCTGCGAGAATCGGATCCCAATCCCGAAAGGATATTACTGGATGATGCATTTATCCTCATGCCGGAGATACATGTGGGAGCGGTCTTCAGTGAGCCGATTGTGGGCGTCGTCAGCTACGATTATGGTAATTATCGTGTGCAGTTGCTGAGCAAGCCGGTTCCAAGCCAAAACCAACCTTTCAAGGCTGCCGAAGCTCAAGGCGTACAAAAAGATTGGGAATTGGCGGTTGGAACTTATAACCTGGAAAACTTTAACAGCCTTCAGAACGTGGAGACTTCAAAACAGGTTGCCCGGGAAATCGTGGAAATGTTGAAGGCACCAGACATCCTGGTGCTTGAGGAAATCATGGATGATGACGGCAGCATGGATTCTGAGCAAGTTTCTGCTGAACGAAACATTGCCAGCCTCATCGACGACATTGTGGATGCCAGTAAAGGTGAGATTGTTTACAAGGCGTTGAATATCGACCCTGTTCGCAACACAGATGGGGGAATCGCCGGCGGGAACATCAGGACGGTCATCTTGTATCAAACCAAACGGGGATTGAAACTTGCTGGTGCTCCCGCTGGGAAGGCAGACGAAGAGGTAATCCTGCGGGCTGAGAACGGGCGCGCGATGCTGAGCCTGAACCCTGGAAGGATCTGGCCGGGAAATTCCGCTTTTGTTAATAGCCGAAAGCCCATCATCGCTCAGTTCATATTTAATGGGCAGGATTTATACGTTATCGGCACCCACTTCAACTCAAAAAGTGAAGACGGACCACTTTACGGTGACCAGCAGCCCCCGCAGAGGTCAAGCGAACGGCAAAGGATTGCGCAGGCCAAAGCTGTGAATGGTTTTGTGAGGGACATTCTGGACATCAATCCAAAGGCATTGATCGTTGTAGTTGGGGACATGAATGACTTCCCCTGGAGTGCCAGTATGAAGACCTTGCAAAGTGAGCTGCTGGATAATTTGGTTTTTAGCTTGCCTGAAAATCAACGGTTTACCTATATGCATGAGGGGAATGGACAGACTCTGGATCAGATATTGGCAAGCAAAGCTCTGGCACCCAGGTCGGTGAGTTATGAAGTGGTTCATATCAACAGTTTGAGTTTGCCGGAAAATGCTTCCAGTGACCACGACCCGGTGATTGCAGTTTTTGATCTAAGCGCGCTGGAATGAAACCCGTGAAATCAATACTATTAATAATAGTTAGCATTTTAATATTAAGCCTTACTGCGTGTAGTATTAATCCGTCTTTGGGCCGAGTAAGATCTACACCGACGTTAGAAACGGCGGTATTGCCAACGGAAGTCGACGCATCTCAAACAGTTACGGGGATTGGCATACCGGAAGCGTCCATAAGCCAACCTGTGATTGAAGAGGTTGAGGTGGTGCCCCTAAAAATTCCGGAAAGGATCCAGGCTGCAAGTTTTGAGTATTCTGGATTAGGGTGGTTTGGAGACTACCTGGTTTTGCTGCCGCAATTTCCGGAAGGGAAAGATTTTACCCGGGAAGCAGCCTTGTTTGCCATTGCAAAAAAGGACCTCCTGCTGGCTGTAGAGGATCCGACGGTTGAGTTGCCGGTGAGGAATGTTCCGATTTTCAATTCCGATCTGCGGGATGAAATCAAAGGTTTTGAGGGATTTGAATCGATCTTGTTTGTGGATCAGACGGTTTACCTGACCATCGAAAGCAGGGCAGGAAATCCGATGATGGGGTATCTCATTATGGGCGAAGTCCAGGGAGAGCTTGAGAGCATAACGCTTGATCCTGAATCGCTCGTAGAATTGGTACCTCTTTCCAGTGCGCGAAACACAACCTTTGAGGCGATGACATTCTGGAAT
>Ga0079086_1001212_pt1 | contig 9395 bp, 9 predicted proteins | sample ADurb_Met_01_Slu_FD_74555 | JGI IMG/M metagenome (GOLD analysis project Ga0079086, IMG submission 74555) | Active sludge microbial communities from Illinois, USA, of municipal wastewater-treating anaerobic digesters - ADurb_Met_01_SludgeMetaT... | ecosystem: Engineered > Bioreactor > Anaerobic >...
GAAACATATAGTATTAATTATATTTGATTTAGTACCTTTTATTCCCCTGCATTTAGTTGTAACATCTTCTATATTGTTGGTCTGGCTACCCATTACATTCTCCTAGTTCTAATCAAATACTTAAAATATTGTATAAGGCCTATCCTGTGTATGTGTACCCAGAAAAGATAAATATTTTAATTATCTTTTCTGGGTACATCTCCTATATATTTTATTGTAATTAATTATCAAGAAACTATTTTATGTATAAAGTATTAGCTTTCAAGAATACTCACATTCTAGTCATCTGCAAGGATAGATTCTGGTATCTCAAAACCTAATTCTTGATAATATTTGATAGCACCTTTATGGAATGGCACTGAAAAACCCTTGAAAGCAGTATCCAGAGATAAATCACTTAATCCGCTGTATGCGGCAATGAGCTCATCTCTATTTTCAAATAAAGCTTTTGTCAAATTATATACTGTTTCCTCATCGAGATCCTTACGTGCTACCAAAACAGTTGTTACTGCAGCAGTTTGTACATCATAATCTTGTTTAGGATATGTATCTTTAGGAATTGTAAATGAGGTTACATATGGATATCTTTCTATAATGTGACTAATTTCAGCCTCATTTAAACTTATTAAATCAACATCTAATTTGCTTGAAAAAAGCTCCAAAACAGAAGGATGCGGAATAGCCCCTGATAATTGAGCAGCTTCGATTTTTCCATCTTGCATTGCCTGTACGCTCTGGTCAAACCCTAAATATTCTGCCTGAAAATCATCAAATGTAAGACCCGCACCATAGACCATAATTTCTGTTATGGGTGAGGTACTTCCAGGACTTCCAACTGATACTCTTCGACCTTTTAGGTCGGGAACTTTTTTAATTCCCGATTTTTTTGTTACCACCATTTGCATGGGGTTAGCCCAGAGCATAGTAATACATCTTAAATCTTCAAATTTATTTCCCTCAAATGCTTCTATGCCTAAATAAGCAGGTATGTAAACAGATGAGTTCAAAATAGCAATTTCAGCTTCTTGATTTTTTAACATTTCAATATTTTCAATGGAACCTTTTGAAGATTGAGCAGTTACATATATGTTGTGACTATCTCGTAATTTTTCATTTAGAACATTTGCAATAACTGTACCTGCTGCGTAATAAGAACCCCCTACTGTTGCAGTGGGCATTGTAATAAAAACCTTACTTTGAGCATTTACCTCTGCAATTGTAAAAACGTTTAACATACCAAGACAGACAACCAAGATTACTAAAGAACACGTTATTGGATTACCTTTCGCATTGAAGAACATTTAAACTTCCTCCTCAAAACTATATTAATTTATTTTTTATATTTGCTTAATATTCAATTTTAATCGTCTATACACTTTAGCTCATATAACCTAAAAAATTGTATTGCTTTTACAGTAGCCAAAATTAAAAATTTATACTTAACATTTTTATTGAGGAAAATTAATATCTCTCATCAATGGATGTTCAGAAAGTTCATATCCATAGTCTGGTATAGGCCAATTATATTTTTTACGTTGAAGAAGTCTATATACCCCTGCATGCTTCTTTGATTCCCAACCCATTCCACTAGCTGGAATTAAAGTAGGATCATGATCTTCTATATGGATATATCCTTTCTTCTGCGCTATTTTAATTAATTCTTGACCTATTTCAGTTCTTACTATGGTAGCAACCCAACGTCTATTTTTATAACCAATATCTTGGAAAATATCACCACAGGCTATATCAGCTACCTCCGCTGAAAAATCTACACACATCAAACAGCGGTCCCTTTTATAACTTGCTGGGCCAAAAAGATGCCAAGTATAATCATGCTTGCTTGCTACATAACGGATCTTACCATCACTAGTTAGTACTTCTAAACCACCAGGCCATTTTCCTCCACGATAGTCCATGGCTTTAATGCTTTCAATGTCTTTAATCTTTCCAAATTCTTGTAAGAGGTGTTTAGTACCTTCCCAATAATATTCTGCTGCACAAAATAGTCCAAGTGTCAATTTAATTGCATCTGCTATCTTCTTTGGTTTACCACTTTGTTGAAGCTTTCTTGCGCCGTGAATATGACAAGGGCAGCCAACTACTGCAATACTCCTATAACCTTTTTCTATTACTGCTTCATACATTAATTCATTATTAGGAACAACCATCATTCCTGTTCTAATACCTTTCAATACTTCTTCAGGATTTGTTGCGATATAAGGCTTATTTCGCCATGGCTTATCCTCTCTCCAGCCAGAAAGTAAAGCGGCATCAATTATTTTTTCTTCCAAAGCACATATCAAAAGTGCCGAAATCATACCACCGCTGCTGGTCACATCTCTGATATCGCTATCTTTAGAATGGCCTCTACCACAATACTTATATATACCGATATGATCATTTTCAAAATCACGTTCTTTTCCCAGGAACTGTTTGTCCATTTCAGGGAGTGGAATATTTTTACCCGGACAAACTTCATAACACATACTGCAATTAGTGCAATTTCCAGTTAATACCGGCACAGGTTCATCCGCTTCATAATCCATTGATATTGCATTAAACATGCATACCCCTACACAGGTACCACATCCAGTACAAAGCCCAGTATCAACAACATCTTCTTTTAAATTGGGGAACCCAATCTTATTCAACATAATGTCCTCCTATTTTTGCATTTAGTTTATTTTTCGAAACTGTTAACATTATTTGTATAGTCATAGAATTAATGGTGAGCGATAAATTGGCCTATACCCGTTTTCTATTTTAAAGGAGCATAAACAGTTTCCAGCCATATAGAACCTGTAGGATAAAAATATGGACCTCTTTTTGTACCTGGAGCAAAGCACCCATAATAGCCTCTCGTGTAAGTTTTTTTTAATTTTGGGTCTATGATAGTACCTTTTAAAATCATTATTTCAGTCCACATCTCCTCATATATTGGCACATTATCTTTTGGACTATTATAATCTAATATACTGTTGTTTAAATCTGGTTGATTCAATACTAATCTTGTAAAACCGCCGCTTTTATAATCTTCACACAAAACCTTTTCAAAACAACCATGGGTGTTTTTAACGGGTTTCCATGGTAATACTTCGGTGTCAAAAAATTCCAATTCAGGTTTGTGCCATAAATGTTCCGGGGTTTTAACTTCATAGCTTACCGCACCCGTGGGATGAAAGAATGGACCGTGCTCCATGCCGGGAGGACGGCAGGCAAAATAACCTTCCTTAAAAGTTTGATTAAGATTTGTGTCTATTAATGTCCCGCTAAAAGAATACACTTCTTCCCACTCATCTTTATGGATAAGCATTCTATTTGATGGAGAATCATAGGATCTAATACTTTCATCTAGATCTGGTTGACTGTATATCAATCTTGTATAAGCTCCTGTGTCAGGATCCTTTGCTAATATTTTTTCATATTGTCCCGGGGCATTTTTAATAGGAACATAAGGAATAACTTCTGTATCTATAAAATTAGTAGTTGGTTTTGACATATAAAGTCCTCCTTTTTGTATTTTTAATTTTATGAAACAAACCAGTTTATCGGCTCCGTATTATAGACATGTCTAATACTTTTCCCTCTAACCTGGTCTATTAATTCAATTTCAAAATAGGATTCGTAATTAACTTTTCCCCCTATAATTGGAAACGTCCCAGAGAATATTACTGCTCCGGTAAGATCACCTTTTACTCTTTCCCTTACCTTTGCAATAAGCTCTTCGGGGCTGAGCATTTCACCTAATTTACCTTCCTGGTATAGTTTTTTAATACCATTTTCTTTAACCCAAGCTTTTATAACTAATTGATCCCAATGGTCTTTAACATCTTCATATAACCATACTTCTTTAGGAATTACATTCAAGCACATTTGTTTTGAAAGTACAACACTAGTTTTTTCTAATTCTCTATCAGTATGGTCACTGCCTACAGTAACAAAAAAATCATTATCACTGGTAAACAGAAGAACATATTCAACTTCACCAGAGGTTTTACTGTTTGGTAAAACTTGTATTGTATTGCCTGTAGTAATTCTATCTTTGACTTTTGGATTATAACTAGGAATATCAGCAGATACTTTTATACCTTCTGCTTTCAATTCCTCTAAATGCTTGATAATGTCTTTTGGGTCTCGTGAAGTTCGTCCCATATTAACCATTTTCTTTACTTCGAAAAATATGTCTTTTTTTTCCTTACTGTTAATTGTTAGTTCTAAATATTCTGACATTAATTCCTCCTTATTTTACGAACTATACCTTCATACTGATAAAGCAATATTCTCAAGATGAGGATTATCTTTTCTAATTTTGTAAAGTTCTTTAAGATCAATTTCACCTTTTACAATTCCACCAAAAAGACCAGAACTAGCAATTGGAACACCATGAGGGTCAACAATCGTACTATGGCCCATATACTGTACTCCGTGATCTATACCAGCACAGTTACATGAAATCAAATAACAAAGGTTTTCATTAGCCCGTACATGATTCATATCCATCCAGTTTTCTACTCTGGCTAAAGGCCAGGCCGCTGGTTGTAAAATTATTTCTACTCCTTTTTGAACGACCATCTTTCGATAAAGCTCAGGAAAGCGAAGATCATAGCATATGCCAAATCCGATTACACCAAGTTCAGTTTTAACCGCAACTACTTCATTACCAGGTTTCAAGTATTTTGCCTCTTCCGAACCTTTTCGGGTAACTAAATGTATCTTTCGGTATTTTCCTAGTACACTACCATTGGGACCTATCAGAACTGCGGTATTATATAAATCATCACCATCTTTTTCGATAATAGTCCCAGCCATAATATGTATTTTATATTTTCTTGCTTTTTCAGCTATTCGACTTATGGTTTCACCTTCTATTTCCTCGCTTTCAGATCTGTATTTATCAAAGGCACGAAAACCAATATTCCAAACCTCTGGTAATAGTAATAAATCAACGTCTTTTGATTGTTCTATAAGTTCTTCTACTTCAGATATTCTTTCATTTTTACTCTTTTCATCATTAATCCAATACTGAATTGAAGCAACTTTAATCATTTATTACTTCCTCCTTCTATTTATATTTCAGGTACTGCCATATCTGGTTGGTTGGGCTCACTCTGAATAGCTTCTGGGAAGTACCTATCCATCATCTCTTTGATAATTACAGCTTGATTGGCCATGTTTTTACCATCCTGAGCATTGGTAATTTGTCCATGCCCAGCTACTGCGGAATTACCACATTTTAAATGACAGGGAGAGGCTACTCGAACAATTTCTGGTGCCTCATAAGAACGAATAAATCCTCCTGAAGCTGGTGGATTATCGGTATGCAAATCTAAAGGTAGGCTAGTACCCCTTCTTAAGGCAGCCAACATAGGAAGAGATAAATCCCTGATAGGGTTGATGGAGTCTGCTCCAAGTCCTTCTAAAACTTTAAAAGCAACTGGATTACAATGTCCACAGTGGGCGGAGGTTTTAAAATGCATATTTTTGGGTAATTTGCCTGCTTTACGCATTTCATTGACCAGCCATAGTAGGCCTTCGTCATAAATTAAGATTCCACGTATTCCGCACTCGACAGCTCTTTTGATATCTTCCACAGCTCTTATTACTTGTTCCATACCCCTCAATCTATAGCCAACACGAACACCCTGAGGGGTCTGGACGGTAGCGCCAGTGTCGTAGGGAGCACGAGGCCCAACAGATAGATTTAAACCACACCCAAAATCATGAGCAATTTTTGCATATTCTTTGATTTCTGCCAAAGTATGCCTGAAGATTCCATAAGTTTCATCAACACGATTAATGTTGACACCTTGTCGTTTAGCATTTTCTAATAAAGATTTTAAGGCTTCTGCTGAATTTATAGTTGGAACTTCAATACGAAAATGTGCTCCATCTGGAAAAGTTTTTCCAGATGTTGGTAAGTCAAATAAATCACCCTGTGGTAATCCTAACTTTCCTAAAAAGTCTCTTGTTTCTTGAAATATCATTTTTTTCTCCTTTTTTATTTTGTATTTATATCTAATAATTTCTTATTAATTTCTTATATTTATAATCATGCTCTTTTTTAGTAAATCCTAGCAACTCCAGTTTCTCTTGCTGCTTGAGCTACTGCTTCAGCTTCTTTGTCCATTACCTCCGGATGAAAGACATTGGGAATGAAGTTAGTCTCGCTAAGTTCATTATCCGGAATTACCGAAGCAATGGCATGGGCTGCTGCCAGCTTCATCTCTTCGTTAATTTCTCTGGCTCTCACCTTCAGGGCACCTTTGAAGATAGCCGGGAATCCCAAACAATTGTTGACCTGATTGGGGAAGTCGGAACGACCAGTAGCGATGATACGGGCACCACCGGCTCTGGCTTCATCAGGGTAAATCTCAGGTATTGGATTAGCCATGGCAATTACAATGGGATCATGAGCCATTCTTTTGACCATCTCTGAGGTAACCAGATTGGGTCCGGACAATCCCAAAAATACATCGGCACCTACCAGAGCATCGGCAAGGTTGCCCTTTGCCTTATCTTTGTTGGTTAGCTCAGCCATCTCCTCTTTGGCTGAATTCATATTCTCAGTACGTCCCTCGTAAACTATACCCTTTGAATCACAAAGGATAATATTTTGAGCACCAGCAGATAGTAAGAATTTCGCTACTGCAATAGAAGCAGCTCCGGCACCGTTAACCACCATTTTAACCTCTTCCATCTTCTTGTTGGCCAATTTTAAGGCGTTAATAACTCCGGAGAGGACTACTACAGCAGTTCCATGCTGATCATCATGGAAAACCGGGATATCAAGCGTTTCTTTTAGTCTTTTCTCTATTTCAAAACAACGTGGGGCACTGATATCCTCCAGGTTGATTCCTCCAAATACCGGAGCAATCCGGATCACCGTCTCTACAATCTCATCCGTATCTTTAGTAGCCAGGCATATTGGGAAGGCATCGACACCACCGAAATATTTAAAGAGCACTGCCTTTCCTTCCATAACCGGAATGGCGGCTTCAGGCCCAATATCTCCCAACCCCAGCACTGCTGTTCCATCTGAAACCACTGCTACCATATTGCCCTTAACAGTGTAGGTGTAGACATCTGCAACATTCTGATGGATTTTGCGGCAGGGTTCGGCTACTCCGGGGGTATAAACTACTGCAAGGTCGTGCATATCTTTGATTTTGGTTTTACTGACTACTTCAATCTTTCCTCTGTTTTCGCTGTGCAGTTTTAAGGCTTCTTGGTTTATGTCCATTTTAATCTCCTTTTTAACTTTTATAATATATTCTATTTATAACTCTTTTTTATATTTAGGTGGTTCACTTTCATATAAATTGTTCCCATAGGCATCGATACAAACAATAGCCGGGAAATCTTCCACATAATAGCGGTGTATGGCTTCTGCTCCCAGGTCAGAATAAGCAATCACCTCTGATTTTTTAATAGTTTTAGCAATTAAAGCTGCAGCTCCGCCTACGGCTGCAAAATATACAGCCTTATTCTTCTTCATACTTTCAATTACTTCTTTAGAACGCAATCCTTTACCAATCATCCCTTTAAGCCCTTTTTCCAATAAAGCTGTAGTATAAGGGTCCATACGGTAACTGGTAGTAGGACCTGCAGGACCACAGGCATATCCCGGTTTGGCGGGCGCAGGTCCTACATAATAAATTATTTGACCTTCCAGTGAAAAAGGCAGGTCTTTCCCTTCCTCAATCAACTCATATAATCTCTTGTGGGCAGCATCCCTACCGGTATAGATATTTCCCGTTATTTTAACTGAATCACCTGCTTTTAATTTTAATACAATAGATTCATCCAGAGGGGTAGTAATCTTAATTTCTTCACTCATTAATTAATTCTCCTTCCAGTAATATTCAATAAATTATATTTCTCCTGAAGCATGACGTGCAGCATGACAGCATATATTTACTGCCACTGGCATACCTGCAATATGTGTTGGTAGATAATCAATATGTACTGCCAGGGATGTGGTATTACCCCCCAAGCCGGCTGGTCCTATCCCCAATTTATTTATTCTCTCAAGGGTCTCCTTTTCCATCTGAGCATATTTAGGATTAGCATTATACTCTCCAATAGGGCGGGCAGTAGCTTTTTTGGCTATTACCATTGCTTTGTCCGCAGTTCCACCGATACCTACTCCAACAATAGTTGGCGGACAGGGGTTTGGCCCTGCTTTTCTTACAGTATCCACAATAAAATCCATTATACCCTTAGCACCATGCGCAGCGGTTAGCATAGCCAGTCCACTCATATTCTCGCTTCCAAAACCCTTGGGTAGAACTGTTATTTTAATTCTATCTCCAGGGATAATATCAGTATAAATAAAAGCCGGGGTATTGGTTTTAGTATTTTTCCGATCAAAAACGGGGTCATCAACTACTGATTTTCTTAGATATCCTTCTTGGTATGCTGCCTCTACTCCTTTATTTATTGCCTCTACATAGTTTCCGTTAATAATACATGCTTCCTGACCCACTTCTATGAATAATACTGCCAGACCGGTATCCTGACAGATGGCAAGTTTTTCTGTTGATGCTAAACGGTTATTATCAATAATCATTTTCAAAGCATCTTTCCCAACTTTTGACTCTTCTTTCTCAAGAGCTTTTTCCAATGCTTCTAAAACGTCTTTGCCTATATTGAAATTGGCTTCCAGGAACAGGTTCTTTACTTTTTCAGAAATCTCTCTAGCTTCAATTTTTCTCATTGTTCTGTTCTCTCCTTTAAATCCGTTTTAAAGATATTTTTAATAATATTGCTTATATGTATACTCATTGCTTTTTTTGCTCCATCAACATCTTTTTTCTTAAGACTATTATATATTTCTACATGTTCTTGAAGGCTATGCATTAAACGTTCTTTAACTACTATAGCTTTAATCCAGCGTTCAGATTGTTGATGTAAATTATCACATATTTCTATTAATTTATTATTGTTAGAAATTAAGATAATATCTCTGTGGTATTCTAAATTTAGATTATTAAAAAGCAATGTATTATTGGTAAATACCGCCCTTTCCATTTGCTGAATAATCACATTCAAATTATCAATATCTTTCTCATTAATTTTTTGAGCAGCAAGGCAAATGGCATAAGTTTCTAATTCTTGTCTAATATTAAGAATATCAAGTAAGTCTTTAGGGGAAATATGGTTTACAACAATGCCAATATTTGGAATAAGTTTGACAAATCCCTCAGCAGATAATGATCTAAGTGCTTCTCTAACAGGTGTTCGACTAATGTTCATTTGTTCTGCAATCTTCTCTTCATATAATCGGGTATCAGAGGATAATTTTCCTTGAATGATATCTCGTTTAATAATACGATAAACTTTCTGGCTCAATAATTCATGGTTTTTAATCATGGGGAATCTTGCCATATTAAAAA
>Ga0079086_1025873_pt1 | contig 9135 bp, 3 predicted proteins | sample ADurb_Met_01_Slu_FD_74555 | JGI IMG/M metagenome (GOLD analysis project Ga0079086, IMG submission 74555) | Active sludge microbial communities from Illinois, USA, of municipal wastewater-treating anaerobic digesters - ADurb_Met_01_SludgeMetaT... | ecosystem: Engineered > Bioreactor > Anaerobic >...
CTTCCTCGACTGCATCGTGAACGACAAGGACGTCGCCCCTTACGGCGCGACCTTCGAAGACGTCTATCGCGCCGACTGCGTGTGCGCCGCCATTGCCGAATCGGCGCTGACCAAAAGGCAGGTCGATGTCGTGTATTGACTTCAAAACTGTAGGCCCTGACGCGCAAAGTTGACAACGTTTGGAAAATTCCCGGCAAATGGCGATTTGACATAAAAGTGTTGATACGATAATATAATGGTGGATAGGCTCCGGGTTTTGCAATAAAGCATCCGGGACGGCAGGTTCAAAATAAGACAAGGAGTGTAACCGAACCTGTGGTGCAGCCCCGATAATGAAAATGGGCGCCGGACTATCGGACTAACGACTATCGGACTATTTTCAGAGGAGACACCGGTGCTGGCGCACACCATGCAGCACGAAAATAAGGATTTCCGTGTGTTTCGTGTATTCCGTGGTTTATTTTCGAAGGAGTTCCCATGTGGGATTCCACACCAACGAGGATGAAAAGGATTTCCTCAACGGATTCAACGGAATCTAACGGATATTTTTCCGTTTAATCCGTTCGATCCGTTGAGGCCATTTTCTAAGGAGACACCGGTGCTGGCGCACTCCATGCAAGCACGAAAATAGCGGGTGACAGCTGTAACGCATTGAGTATACTTGGGAGACGGTTGGTCTCAGGGCGCTACGACGCTGGTGCCGCGAGCCCGTAGAGGAGACTGCCATGGGGATCCTGAGGCACCGTACAATGTTGCTGCGAGCACGTGAAGGAGTTTCTCTATCCAGGGGGTCCCCGGCCAACCACATTTCAGGATAAGGGAGAGAGCGATGCGGATCACCTATGAACGAGTAGCGGGAATGGATGTGCATAAGAAGACAGTGGTTGTCACGCGGATGCGGGTTACGGAAGAACAGCGCGTGGAGTGGGAGACACGCACCTTTGGGACGACCACCCCGGAATTGCTGCAGTTGTATGACTGGCTGCAGGAGTGGGGGTGCAGCCATGTGGCGCTGGAAAGCACCGGAGACTACTGGAAGCCGGTGTACAACCTACTAGAGGAAGAGTTTGAGGTGTGGGTGGTCAATGCCCAGCACGTGAAGCGCGTGCCCGGGCGGAAGACGGACGCGACCGACTCGGAATGGTTGGCGGAGTTGCTATTGCATGGTTTGCTCAAAGCGAGCTTCATTCCGCCCAAGCCCCAACGGGCGCTGCGAGAGCTGACCCGCTATCGCACGCGGTTGATTGAAGAGCGCAGTCGTACCGTGAACCGTGTGCAGAAGTTGTTGGAAGGGGCCAACATCAAGTTGGCCTCGGTGGTCACGGACATGCAAGGGGTCTCGGCGCGCGCGATGTTGGCTGAGATAGCAGCTGGGAACACCGACGCCGAAGCGCTGGCCGACTTGGCCCGGGGGCGCTTGCGCAACAAGCTGGCGGAGTTAGAGAAAGCGCTCACCGGCAGAGTCGAAGCGCAGCATCGGTTTCTTTTAAGCCAACAGTTGGAGCATATCGATTTCTTGGATGAGCAAGTAGCGGAGATCGAAGCGGAGATTGAGCGGCGACTGGGGATGATGGGTAAGCCCCTGGAGGCGTCGCCCGGGGCGGGGGCAGAGGCGGCCCCGCCCCCAGCCGAAGGGACGCCGACGCGCTGGCAAGCGGCGGTAGATTTGGTGGACACTATGCCGGGCATCAATCGTCAGGCTGCCCAGATCATCTTGGCGGAAATTGGCATTGACATGGCCCAGTTCCCGACGGATGGTCATTTGAGCCGCTGGGCGGGAGTAGCCCCCGGTAACAACGAGAGTGGGGGCAAGCGCTACTCTGGGCGGACGACCAAGGGTAACCGCACGCTAAAGCGCATCTTGGTGCAGTGTGCGTATGCCGCGATTCGCACCAAAGACAGTTTCTTCAAGGCGCGCTACCAACGCTTAGTAGCACGGCGCGGCAAGAAGCGGGCCATTATGGCCATAGCCCACTCGATGTTGATAGCCATTTGGCACATGTTGAGTACCGGTGAAGTGTATCGCGATCTGGGTGTCGAGTACTACAATCAGCGCAACAAGGAGGCCAAAGTGGCCTACCACACGCGACAGTTGGAGAAACTCACCGGTGCTACGGTTCAGATTGCTCTCGGTGGGGCAACGACCTAACCGAGATTATTTTCGAAGGAGTTCCCATGTGGGATTCCACACCAACGAGGAGCAAAATTTTGCACCACGGAGACACGGAGGACACTGAGATTTGTTGTCTTTTCTCCGTGCTCTCTGTGTCTCCGTGGTTATTTTCTAAGGAGACGCCGGTGCTGGCGCACTCCATGCAAGCACGAAAATCTGTCAATGGATTTTTTGCCATTTGCCATTTGCCATTTTCGAAGGAGGAGGTGAGTATAGCGAAAAATCGAGAGTAGCGTTGTTTCCCCAACAAGTTGTTTTCCACTATTGAGTTGAAAGGAGAGTTTTTTACCATGCGAAAGTCCCGTTTACTTTCATTGCTTCTGATTGTGACCTTGATTGTGCCGTTCAGTACAGTCGTGGCCTCAACCACCACCACCTCGCAGGTTGAAGCACCGAAAACAAACACGGCACAAACACCGGCGGCTCAGCCTGTGGCTGCCGCCCCAACGCCGCCGGATCGTGCTATGCCGGCGCATGTCGTTGAGATTGATCCGGAAACACTGCAGGAGCTTTCCCCGGAAGAGATCATCGCGCAGTATGGCTATGTGCCCCGCGCCCTGGCAGATCAGGTCAAGGGCCAGAGCATGATGATGATCATCGAGCTGAAACAAGCGCCGCTGGCAGTGTATTATGCCGAGCAGAAAGCTGCGGCTAGAGAAGTGAACGCGGCCAATATGACCGCATACACAAGCCAACTAGCGGAGACACAGGCCCTGGTACAGAGCCAACTGGAAACGTTGGGGGTTAAAATCGTTTCAGAACCCCTAACCACCGTCTACAACGGGTTCCTGGCCTATGTGCCGCTGGAGCAGACCAACACGATCCTGGCCCTGGATAACGTGAAGGCCGTCCACCGCGCGCCGGAGCACACGGTAGAGTTGAATAACAGTGTGCCGCTCATCGGCGCGCCGGAAGTCTGGGACGATCTGGGGTACGACGGCGAAGGCGTGACCATAGCCGTCATCGACACCGGCATTGACTACACGCACGCTGTCTTTGGCGGCAGCGGCGATCCCGACGATTACGCCGACAACGATCCGGATGTCATCGAAACCGGCACCTTCTCCACCACCAAAGTCGTCGCCGGGTGGGACTTCGCCGGCACGCTTTATCATGCCGGCTGTACCGCTGCCGATAAAGCTGCAGGCATCTGCACGGATATTCCTGCGCCAGACCCTGATCCGCTGGATGAGAACGGACATGGTACACATGTATCCTCCATCGCCGCGGGTATCGCCGCGGGGCAGGTCATGACCGGCGTCGCCCCTATGGCCAAATTGATGGCCCTCAAGATCTTTGGTGCAAGTGGCAGCACCAACCTTACTATGAACGCTCTCGATATGGCGACTAACAACTACATGCAGTACGGTTGGCCGCAGGTGATCAATATGTCGCTAGGGTCCAGCTATGGGCCGGGCGACGTAGACGATCCCTCTGTCGTGGCGACAAATAATGCCGTGGCGACAGGCATCGTGGTCGCCGCTTCCATCGGCAACTCGGCGAACGTGCCGTACATCGCCGGCTCACCGGGTACATCCACGGGTGCGATTGGCACCGCTTCTTCTATGGATGGCTTCGCCGTTTTGGACGGCTTCTTAGTCAATGCCCCATCGAGTATCGCCATTGTCCACGCCGGTTCGCAATCGGTCGCCTATGATTGGACCTCCAGTGCGCTCCCTGTCACAGGAAAGCTGGTTTACCCACTGGCCGGTGCCAACCCGGCCCAAGATCAGCGAACGGGCTGCTATACCTTCGACATCACCAACACCCAGATCATTAGCGGCAACGTCGTCTTACTGGATTGGACTGACCCTTCATGCGGTGGCTCTGTCGCGCGCGCGGCTAATGCTGTAGCCGCTGGCGCCATCGGCGTTTTCATGGCCGACAATAGCGATATCTTCGATCTCTATATCACCGGCAGCGCCGTCGTTCCAGCCTATAGCATTCCCAAGGGCACCGGCACATTGTTGAAAAACACGCTAACTGGCGAGGTTGTCAACGTTACCTTGACGGCGGAATACCAGGGCAGCGTGCAGTATAGAGAAGAGGCATCGCTGGATATCATCGCAGCGAGCAGTTCGCGCGGTCCGCGCGGCACCGACTCCAAACTCAAGCCTGATGTCACGGCGCCTGGCGACAGCATTTTTGCAGCGGATATGGGCACCGGGACCAAGGGCGTGTCCTACAGCGGTACCTCCATGGCCTCTCCACATATCGCCGGCGTGGCCGCGTTGATGGTACAAGCGCACCCCAACTGGACGCCCGAGCAGATCAAGGCCGCTATGATGAACACCGCCGTGGACCTCGTGGATAATTCACCCATCCCCCGTCAGGGCGCGGGGCGGGTGCGCGCTTACGAGGCCGTGAACACGCCGGTCGTAGCCGTCGGCGAGAAAAATGCGGTGAGCCTGAGTGAGTTCTTCCTGGCGGGCGCGGATGAGTACGTCATCACCCGCACCGTCACGCTCCAAAACCTCGACACTGCCTTCCACGCCTACGCCGTGGGTTGGAGCTATCAGGGCGCATCGCTTCGAGACGGACTTGACGTCTCTTTCTCCACCAGCACGGTAATGCCGCCGCCAGGTGGGAAAGCCGACGTGCTCGTGACCTTCACCTTCGACGCCGCCCAACTCCCTGTCGTTTTCAACAGGCTCGAGGAAGTCTACGGGTACATCACCTTCAGGCCAGGGGCGGTTCACAAAATCTATCTGCCGTTGGTGATGCGCAATGCAACAACAAATGTAACGACTGTTGCTGCCGCGCACTCTCAGGCTCAGGTTCCAGGCGAGTTGCGCGTGCCGTTCTACTTCGTACCGCGCCCCTACACCACGCTCAACATTGCGGCGCAGACGGTGATTGCCGATCCGGCCACCGACGCGGCGACGTTCGAGATCACGCACACCGGCCCGATCTCCTCCAGCCTGTGGGCCTTCCCCTTGCTGGCAAGCGATCCCAAAGAGACAGGAACCGCCGGTGATGTGCGCGCGTTTGGTGCGGACTTCGGGTGGAACAATGCGACCTATGGCCCGATAATTGCTTTCGCCATTGACGCCTGGGCGCCCTGGCACACGGCTTATACGGGCTTCGCCGAGTTCGACCTGTACATCGACAACAACGAAGATGGCAACCCAGAATTCGTCATCTACAACTACCCGGTCGGCGATGGGACATACATCCCCCGCGTCTACGCGTTGCAGACCGGCCTGACCAGCCGCTATAGCCCCTACCTCATCCACACGGATTACAACTCCGGCTATATGGAGTTCTACGTCCCAGCGAGTTATCTGGGCCTGGGTCCTACCAACACCACCTTCGATTACCAGTTATTCGGCTATGACTATGATGGAGAGGAAGACGAAGTCGCGCCGGGCAGCTTCGATTATGCACGGCCGCCCTTCGCATGGGACTACACCGGTGACCCCGGCCCGGCCAACCATACCGCGAGCATGGAGGTCGAGGTCGACAACCTGGCCGGCTATGCCTACAGCCAGCCCGAAGGCGTGATGATCGTCGATTACGTCGGCCATCCGAACAACGGCGGGCAGGCGTACCTCTACCCGATCACGCTACCCAACATCGACGCCGTCACCATCCTGCACACCAATGACTTCCACGGACAACTGGAGGCTTCCGGCAGCGGTCCAGGCATTGCGCGCGTCGCGAGCGTTGTCAACAATGTGCGCGCGACCCAGGGGGCCGACAATGTGCTGTTGGTGGACGCGGGTGACGAGATGCAGGGCAGCCTGCTCTCGAACCTGTCGAAAGGCGCCGCCACTATTGACCTGTTCAACTTCGTGGGCTACCAGGCTGCCACCTTCGGCAACCACGAGTTCGACTGGGGGCAGCCGGCGCTGATCAGCCGCACGCAGCAGGCGAACTACCCCTTCCTGGCGACCAACCTGGTCGTCAGCGATACCGGCGACTGCGCCACTGCAGGCTGGACTGTGCCGTCCTTTACGAAGCCGTGGATCACGATGACAGTGGGAGCACCCGGCAACGAAGTGGTGATCGGCCTCATTGGCGTGACCTCGCAAGAGACGCCGTACATCACGATCGCGGAAGCGACGCAAGGTCTGTGCTTCAAGGATGCAGCCACCTCCATCGCGCATTACTATGACGCGGTGAAGGCCGCAGGTGCGGAAGTGCTCGTCGTCATCAGCCACCTGGGCAACACTGACGGTGGGTACGGCTACGGCATTCCGGTCTACGGCGACCAGACGTTGGCGAAGAAGTTGGTCGAAGCCAGCAAACCGGTAGACTTGATCATCGGTGGGCACAGCCACACCAATCTCTCCGCCGCGCAGGTGGTCAGCGGGACCACGGTGGTGCAGGCGCACTACAACGGGCGCCGCGTGGGCCGCGCGAATATCATCTACAACCGCCTCACCCAGAAACCGACGATCACCTGGCAATCGGTTGCGGTCAATCCACCTCCAACGCCTCCAGCGACTCAGCCAGCGGCGACACTATTCGACGCGGCGACTGCAGCCCGCCTGAAGCTATGGACCAATGACCCGGATTACCTGGCGCTCATCAATACCGTGATCGGCTTCACCAAGATCGATCTGACCCGCAAGAGCACTATGGATAACACGATGGGGGCGTTCGTCAACGACGCGATCTACAACGAACTGAACAACGATGCTGAAGCGGGCAACGACGTGGACATGGTCTTCAACAACTCCGGCGGCCTGCGCGCAGACATCATCGCCACCGGCGCCCCGACGACGCCCTATACCCTCACCTACGGGGCGTTGTTCACCGTGCTGCCCTTCGGCAACCAGACCATCGTGGGCGATATGACCGGCGCTCAAATTATGGAGCTGCTCAACCAGAGCGCCACGCTCTTCAAAGGCACGTTGCAGGTCGCGGGTATCCGCTTCAAGTACTACAGCTACGGGGAGCGCTCAGCCGCTGCGAATACAGATAGCTACCACAACAGTTGGTGGGCCTGGGGTGCGTATGATGTCAAGGTCAAGAACGGCGCCGCCTGGGAATCGCTGGTCATGACGCAGACCTATCGCGTCGCCACCAACGAGTTCCTGGCACCGGCCGGACAGGACGGCTTCACCCCGTTCAAGTATATGACCAACATCTCCTACTGGGGCGATATGCTGAACCAGGTCCTTAGCTGGACCAGCGCACACTATGGCACGCCGGCCGCGGCCTACAACGGGCCATTGGGCAACGGGACGTTGCTGGATGGACGCATCACGCGCGAAGGCGACAATGTGAGCGGGCCGATCATCCCGGTGACGATCCTGCACCACAATGACTCGCACGGACGGTTGTCACCCTCCGGTTCGGCGCCCGGTTACACCAACCTGGCCACGGTGATCCGCCAGGAGTGGGCGTACAACCCCACCCGCACCATCCTGCTCCATGCCGGCGACTCCATCCAGGGTGACGCGATGGCAGCCTTCTACAAGGCCGCCTTCACCGGCAAGGGCGCGGATGGTACGACGCTCCCCATTACGCTCACCGTCAACCCCATCCTGGCGGCGATGAATGCCCTCACCTACACCGCTATGACGTTGGGCAACCACGAGTACAACTTCGGCGGGTATATCTTCACCGGCACACTCGGGCAGGCCAACTTCCCACTGCTCCAGGCCAACGTCTACGATGACGGGCGCTACGGGCTGGAGGAAGTGGGCGTCAAACCCTTCGTCACGGTCACGGTTGGTGCGGAGAACATCAGCCTCGCGGTCCTGGGCATTGGCAACCACCGCATCCCGCAATACGAGCTGCCCAGCAACATCCCCGGGCTGACCTTCACCAACCCGATCACCGAAACGCAGAACCGCGCGCCGGCCCTCCAGGCCGCCTACGACGCGGTGGTTGCGCTGACGCACATCGGCTTCACGGAAGACCCCAAGAGCGTTGAAGTGGACGAGAATGTAGACACCAACCTGGCAGCGGTAACGACGGGCATCGATGTGATCATCGGTGGTCACAGCCACACGAATCCCAGTACGGGCTTTGGCCCCTACAAATACCTGCCCACCTTCGTCGGTTCGGCGAATAACGTGCCGGTGTTGATCAACCAGGCATACCGCTACAACACTTACCTGGGTGAGGTTGTGTTGGGGATGCGCGCCAAGACAGGCGGTGGCTATGAAGTCGTTGCGCGCGCGGGCAAGTACGTCCCCGTCACCACGAACGTCACACCAGACCCGGCGGTCAAGGCGATTGTCCAGCCCTACGAGGACTTCCTCACCGTCTACAAGAGCAAGATCTTGGGGCAGACCACCGTTCCGTTGGACGCGCTCAACGCTTACACCCAGGAGACCAACGCCGCGAACTTGCAGGCGGACGCTTCCAAGTGGAAGTTGGAGAAGGAACTGCCGGTGTCCATCGACTTCCACCTCTCCGGCGCGATGACCAACGGCATGGTTGCCGGCACAGCTACTCCCTCCACACCGTACACCCTCACCGTAGGCGACATGTTCACGTTGATGCCTTACGAGAACTCGCTGTTGGTGATGGAGATCAATGGTGCGCAGCTCAAGGCCATCCTGGAGCGTGGGTACCGGAACTACTGGTACTACAAGAACGTGCCGAACCACGGCGGCTACTCCTACTACACGACCTGTATGTTGGATGTGAGCGCCGGGGCTGTCATCACCTACACGGACGATCCCCTCACCTACACGGTGGGTATGGATCACATCGCCGGGATGTCGGTGAACGGTGTACCGATTGACTTTACAGCAGCGACCACCTACACGGTCTCGACGGTCAACTACCTGGCTGCCGGATCGTGTAACTTCAGCAACAAAGTCGGCGACGCCGTCGTCTCGCTCTGGCCGCTCGCTCAGACGCTCCACGACACGCAGTATTACGTCCGCGATGTCGTGATCGAGTACATCCCGACCCGGACGCAGCCGATCAGCCCACAAATCGAGGGCCGCTTGCGGTTCATTGCGCCCTAGCCTGCTGAAGCAGGCTTAACACACAGC
>Ga0079086_1187750_pt1 | contig 8840 bp, 5 predicted proteins | sample ADurb_Met_01_Slu_FD_74555 | JGI IMG/M metagenome (GOLD analysis project Ga0079086, IMG submission 74555) | Active sludge microbial communities from Illinois, USA, of municipal wastewater-treating anaerobic digesters - ADurb_Met_01_SludgeMetaT... | ecosystem: Engineered > Bioreactor > Anaerobic >...
CAGGAGCCATTGTTGTAACATCAGAAAAAAGGGGTGAATCCTGATCTAATAACTGAAACTTGGTTTCACGGGTACCAAAAATATCCGAATGAGATATTTTCGCCCACTCATTCTGTTTTTGTGTTGTCTTTACTGCTATTATGATTGCCACACCTTGTTGGATATCAAAAATATTCTCATCTTTATTTCCATCCGGCGTGACTTCTCTTCGCTTTAAACTGCCATGCAAATCGAGCACCAATATTTTGTCAAATGTTTCTCGCAAATGTTTCCGCATTTGCCGATGAATAAGTCCATCTATATAGCTGTTATTGGTAATCATCGCCAAAATACCACTGCCATTCTTGGCAATCATGTGTTCAGCAAATCGAATGAATTTAATATAGTCATCACTCAGTGGTTGGATATTTTGCTCATTTAGGTTAGCTTTGTAGTCAGCAACAAGCTTTTCGATGAATTCACTTTTGTTTGTGCTGCTCACCGAATAAGGTGGGTTGCCCATCACCACCATGACCGGATGCTCGCTTTTCACCTGGGCAGCCAGGCGGCTTTCTTCGCTGACTGCCTCTGCCAGACCAAAGCTAAACAAATCTTGTTGGAGTGGGATGCCTTCTTCGAGGGTGTTGGTAAGGTAGACGCCCAGGCGGTCAGTGAGTTCCTCCACCCCGGTTTCTTTGAGGGTCATGCCCAGTTTCAGGTGGGCGATGGTGTAGGGGGCCATCATCAATTCAAAGCCAAACAGCCGTTTGATCAGGTTGCCGTTAACGTAGGCTGGCCAGCGTCCTTCCTGCCCTTTGAAGCCCTGGTAAATGAACTTGATGGTTTCATTCAAAAAGGTAGCCGTACCAACCGCAGGGTCCAGGATTTGCACACGAGGCACGGAGATCTCGGTGGTGGTGCGGTCTTTGCGGTCGCCAGGGCGGCGATAGGGTTGAGTGGCTACGGTCTGGGTGATCATCTCATCGCTGGCAATGCCTTTGGCAATACCGAAATCTTCTTTCAGGATGCGGTCAACCTGGCGGATGATATACCTGACGACCGGAACAGGCGTGTAGTACGCGCCCATCTTTTTGCGCTCATTGGGATCATAAGCCTGCAGGAAATCTTCGTAAAAGTGAATGATCGGATCACGCTCATCGATAGAGTCTTCCTGGACGCGCAGGTGCTTATGGACGATCTCCTGGACGTTGCTGACGCTGAAAATCTCGCAGAGTTCATCGACGATGTACGCCAGGCGAGTGTCGAAGTTGGGTCCGACGATGTGGTCAAAAAACTGCAAAAGGAAGGGGTTGCTCTTGGGGACGAGGTCGCGCGCTTTACTACGGCTGAAGCTTTCCGAAGAGGGATCGTGATAACGCGCAACAAACAGGCCATAAACCAGCGTTTGGGCGTACATGTCCGCGAATTTTTCGGGTTGGAGGTCGTGGACAAGAAGCTCTTTCATCATGTCGTAGATGCGCAGCAGTTCCCTGTTCTTCTCGCTGTCGCTTTTCAGGTACTCGATGATGTTATCGCGCAGGCGTCGGGCACGACCGCCCATGATCTGGGCAAGGCGCAGACCGCTGGTGATGGCTTCGGGGGTTTGGGTGAGGAAGGCTTCCAGTTCACGCAGGAGGTTCTCGCCTTCTTCAGCGGCAGTGATCAGCTTGCCATCTTTTAGCCTGCCAATGCTGATGGTTCGATATTTTTCCCCGTTGCGGAAGAAGCGGAACTCGAGGTAGTTGGTTAGAATCAGGTTCGAGTATCCGCGGTAGCGATCCATTTGGTTGGTCTTTTCAACCTTATCCAGATCACCATCGAGGTCTTTAGTTTCGGCGTAACCCTGAATGATGCGGGGGCTGGACTTCTTGCTAAAGACAAAATCGGGGGCACCAAACTCGGAGCGTTTGGGATCGTTGATGGCATGCGTATCTGGAAAGCTCTCCATGAGCCGCTCGAAAGCTGGCCGGTAAGCATGCTCCAACGCCTGGCCCGTCCGAAACTTAGCTTTGATTTCAGCCAGATATTGGTGGATGATGGCGGTCTTTTCCCTATCGTTCATGCTGCATTTATCTTATCACGGTAAGGGATGGAGGTGGAGATAATATTAGATTCTATCGTATGGGTGTTTTGGATTGTGTACGCCAAAAATGACCCTCATCACTCTTCCACCCCCTTTAATTCCCCCTCTTAAGAGGGGGTACTCAACCCTCCGGCACTCAAGCAGCCCCCAGGGGAAGCCTAAAGAATAGCCCTCCCTTGAGGGAGGGTCCGCGCAGCGGGGGTGAGTGTCTTTGTTGTTTTGCTAAAGTGACCCTCATCAGTCTCCCACCCCCTTTAATTCCCCCTCTTAAGAGGGGGTACTCAACCCTCCGGCGCTCAAGCAGCCCCCAGGGGAAGCCCAAAGGATAGCCCTCCCTTGAGGGAGGGTCCGCGCAGCGGGGGTGAGTGACTTTGTTGATTTGCTAAAGTGACCCTCATCAGTCTCCCACCCCCTTTAATTCCCCCTCTTAAGAGGGGGTACTCAACCCTCCGGCACTCAAGCAGCCCCCGAGGGAAGCCCAAGATATAGCCCTCCCTCGAGGGAGGGTCCGCGCAGCGGGGGAGAGTGCCTTTGTTGTTTTGCTAAAGTGACCCTCTTCAGTCTCCCACCCCCTTTAATTCCCCCTCTTAAGAGGGGGTACTCAACCCTTCGGCACTCAAGCAGCCCCCAAGGGAAGCCCAGAACTTGGCACCCTCATCAGTCTCCCGTCCACTTCGTGGCGGGAGCCAGCTTCCCCCAAGGGAAGCCCAGGATATAGCCCTCCCTTGAGGGAGGGTCCGCGCAGCGGGGGAGAGTGTCTTTGTTGATTCGGCGTAAAACATTGATTGCTGAAATGACCCTCATCAGTCTCCCGTCCACTTCGTGGCGGGAGCCAGCTTCCCCCAAGGGAAGCCCTAGATATAGCCCTCCCTTGAGGGAGGGTCCGCGAAGCGGGGGAGAGTGCCTTTGCTTTTTTGCTGAAATGACCCTCATCAGTCTCCCACCCCCTTTAATTCCCCCTCTTAAGAGGGGGTACTCAACTCTCCGGCGCTCAAGCAGCCCCCGAGGGAAGCCCAAAGGATAGCCCTCCCTCGAGGGAGGGTCCGCGAAGCGGGGGAGAGTGTCTTTGTTGATTCGGCGTAAAACATTGATTGCTAAAGTGACCCTCTTCAGTCTCCCACCCCCTTTAATTCCCCCTCTTAAGAGGGGGTACTCAAATCTCCGGCACCCAAGCAGCCCCCGAGGGAAGCCCAAGATATAGCCCTCCCTCGAGGGAGGGTCCGCGCAGCGGGGGAGAGTGCCTTTGCTGTTTTGCTAAAGTGACCCTCATCAGTCTCCCACCCCCTTTAATTCCCCCTCTTAAGAGGGGGTACTTAACCCTCCGGCGCTCAAGCAGCCCCCAGGGGAAGCCAAAGATATAGCCCTCCCTTGAGGGAGGGTCCGCGAAGCGGGTGAGAGTGTCTTTGCTGTTTTGCTAAAGTGACCCTCATCACTCTTCCACCCCCTTTAATTCCCCCTCTTAAGAGGGGGTACTTAACCCTCCGGCACTCAAGCAGCCCCCGGGGGAAGCCCAGACTGAGCTTGAGATCAAACAAACGCATACCGGATGTAGGGAGAAGGTATAATAGCAGGCGATTGCCCAAGAAATTTACCGGGGTGAGTCCCGGATTGACAGGGAGAGGTAAGCATGAAAGTAATACTGACCGGCTCAATTGCCTTTGATTACCTGATGCGGTTTCCGGGCTTGTTCAAGGATCACCTGATCGCGGAACACCTGGATAAGGTGTCTCTGTCGTTTTTGGTGCACCAGATGATCAAACAGGACGGAGGGGTGGGACCGAATATTGCCTATACGTTGGCGATGCTGGGCGGTAAGGCTTATTTGTTCTCGACCGCGGGGCAGGATTTTGGGGAGTACGCCCGGCGCCTGGAACAGGTGGGGGTGGATACCAGCGGCGTCAGGATCATCCCCGATAAGTTCACGGCGTCGTTTTTTGCCACGACCGACCGTTCGAACGCGCAGATCGCGACTTTTTATACCGGCGCGATGGCGAACGCGGCGGAATTACCTCTGGCAGAGGCGGATTTTGAGGCGGACGATTTTGTGATGGTCTCGCCCTCAGATCCGGGTGCGATGCGGCGGTATATCCGCGAAGCGCCGGAATTGGGGCTGAGGATGTTGTTTGACCCGGGTCAGCAGATCATCAGCCTGGATGCTGAAGGATTGCGGGACGGGGTGGAGCATGCCCACGGCATGTTCATCAATGAATACGAGTTCGAACTGCTGCAGAAGCACACTGGCTGGAGCGCGGGAGAGATCCTGGCAAAACCGGCATTTACGGTGGTAACATTAGCCGAGCACGGCGCGCGCGTTGTGGCAGAAGGGGTGGACTGCGTGGTGCCGGCGATCGGCAGGCTGGAAGTGAAGGACCCGACCGGCGTGGGGGACGCCTTTAGGGGCGGCTTCCTGCGGGGCTACATGGCTGGGCTGCCGCTGAAGGTGTGCGTTGAGCTCGGCAATACTGCCGCGGCGTACTGCATCCAGGAGGCAGGACCCCAGTGCCACAAGTATTCCTGGGCTGAATTTGTCGCATTTTACCGTGAGCACTTCAACGATGAAGGCTTGCTGGATGAGATTGAATAACTAATTTATTGGAGAGGCAATGGAGAATTACAACATTAGAGATTTAAACCTGGCAGAAGGCGGACGCCGCCGGATGGATTGGGCGGCACGCGAGATGCCTGTGCTGGCGATTTTGGAAGAACGCTTCCGCCGCGAACGACCCTTTGAGGGTGTGCGCATGTCGTGCTGTATGCATGTGACGACTGAGACCGCGAACCTGATGCGGACGATGCAAGCAGGCGGCGCGGATATCGTGGTGACAGCATCGAACCCGCTTTCAACGCAGGATGACGTGGCTGCGGCATTGGTAGCACAGTATGAGATCCCCGTGTATGCGATCAAGGGCGAGGACGATAAGACCTATTACAAGAACCTGCGCGCCGCACTCGACCACGCACCGCATATCACCATGGACGACGGCGCGGATCTGGTGAGCACGATCCACAAGGAACGGCGCGATCTGATCCCAAACATCATCGGCGGTACGGAAGAGACAACCACAGGTGTGATCCGGCTGCGAGCGATGGCAGCAGACAAGATGTTGGAATTCCCGGTGATGGCAGTGAATGATGCCATGACCAAACATTTCTTCGATAACCGCTACGGCACGGGACAGTCCACGATCGATGGCATCCTGCGGGCGACGAATGTGCTCCTGGCTGGCAAGAACTTCGTGGTGGCTGGTTATGGCTGGTGCGGAAGAGGTCTGGCGATGCGCGCGAGGGGAATGGGCGCGAACGTGATCGTGACCGAGATTGATCCTTTGGTGGCATTGGAAGCTGTTATGGACGGGTTCCGGGTGATGCCTATGGCGGAAGCTGCGGCGATTGGCGATATCTTCGTCACGCTGACCGGCGACCTGAACGTGGTGGACAAGCACCACTTCGAGGTAATGAAGGACGGCGCTTTGGTTGCCAACTCTGGTCATTTCAATGTGGAAATCAACATCCCTGCCCTCGAAGCAATGGCGGTTGAGAAGCGGCAGGTGAGACCGTTTGTGGAAAGCTATAAGCTCAAGGACGGACGGGTGATCAGCATTCTTGGCGAAGGTCGGTTGATCAACCTGGCTGCGGCTGAGGGGCACCCGGCGTCGGTGATGGATATGTCCTTTGCCAACCAGGCACTCGGCGCAGAGTACATGATCAAAAATGCTGGAAAACTCGAGAAAAAGGTTTACGATGTTCCGGAAGAGATTGATCGCGAGATCGCGCGCCTCAAACTTGATTCAATGGGTGTGAAGATCGACAAGCTGACCGAGGAACAGGTGAAGTACCTCGGTTCCTGGGAAGAGGGAACATAGGCCATAAGCTGAGTAACGAAAAGGAGCTGATGAAAATCAGCTCCTTTTTTTGTGATGGAGTCCATATTGAGTTCATCGGTAGGGGCGAAGCATTCCAATTTTAACGTCATTCCGTTTCCAAGCCATTCACATAGAATGCTTCGCCCCTACGTCTGAATTTCATAGGTATAGACCAGAAGAAGGCCGATCGTTGCGGCTGGACTAAAGCCCAGCCCTACGAGTCCAGCCCTACGAGTCCAACCTTACGAACCCAGCCCCACAAGCAGAGCCGTACGAGTGTAGCCTTATATTCCCCAAAGGGACTTGAGCTAAAAGGTAGCTCACGTGAATGAGGATTTTATGGAAAAAGAAGGTTTTGTGTTTTTCGCAGATCTTTTACACAAAACCCTCATTTTTTAGCATCATTTAATCAATCAATAACCGCCGCTGCTGTCGTCCTCGCCGGTTTCGCCTGAGAGATCGAACGTGCCAGTGAGCGTTTCGCTGTTGGCAAGGGCACGGACAGAATTCTCGATCTCCTGCATGATGTCCGGGTTCTGGACCAGATAATTCTTGGAAGCTTCACGCCCTTGCCCGAGTCGCTGATCCTTATAAGAATAGAAGGAACCGCGTTTCTCGATGACCTCGAGGGTGGTGGCAAGGTCGAGGATATCGCCCGACTTGGAGATGCCTTCGTTGTACATGATGTCGAATTCAGCAGAGCGGAAGGGGGCTGAGACTTTGTTCTTGACCACACGCACGCGCACACGGTTGCCCACGATCTCAGCGCCAACTTTGATGGACTGAACCCGGCGAACGTCGAGACGGACAGAAGCATAGAATTTAAGCGCCATGCCGCCGGTGGTCGTTTCGGGGTTGCCGTATATCGTGCCGATTTTCTGGCGCAACTGGTTGGTGAAGACTACCGCAGTTTTGGTCTGGTTGATGGCACCTGAGAGCTTGCGCAGCGCCTGGGACATCAGGCGTGCCTGGACACCCATGGTGGGATCGCCCATGTCGCCTTCAATTTCTGAGCGGGGAACAAGGGCGGCAACGGAGTCGATGATGACCAGGTCAACAGCACCTGAGCGTACCAGGGTTTCGGTAATTTCAAGCGCCTGCTCGCCGGTGTCTGGCTGAGAAATGAGCAACTCATCAACCTTGACGCCGCATTTGGCAGCGTAGACAGGGTCGAGCGCGTGTTCCATATCGATAAAAGCCGCAGTGCCGCCGCGTGCCTGGCATTCCGCGACGATGTGCTGGCAGAGGGTCGTTTTACCGGATGATTCAGGACCGAATATCTCGGTAATGCGGGCTTTGGGAATACCCCCGACGCCGAGTGCCATATCCAGCGAAAGGGAGCCTGTGGGAATGGCTTCCACTTGCATTTGATAGGCTTCGCCGAGGCGCATGATGCTGCCCTCGCCATATTTTTTGACGATGTCATGTAAGGCGCGATCAAGCACGACTTTTTTCGCTTCTTCCATGTTTTGGTCAGTAGCCTGCTGATTGTTTGTTGTTGATGCTTTGCGGGCAGCCATAGTTTCTCCCAGATCTAATTGTTTGGACAATATAAATATAGCACACTTGTTCGAGGCGTCAAGGTTTAATCCTCCGACATTCCATGTAGAAGCGTTTGTCTTTGGCGTGGTTTATCGAGAAAGTTTTCCGCGGCAGAGTGCCGTCGATGATGACCGATCGGAAGAAGGAATTCTTGCCGATGGGGGGTAGGAAGAAACCGGTATTCCCAGGCTTGCGACCCAGTTCAGCGACCGTTTCATCCCCGTGGACATAATCGATTTTAGTGTCGGGATGGCTTTGGAGGTAGAGGTCAAGGAACTGCTGCAGGCTGCCGGCTGGCAGGTTGTGGATTGGGTGATCAAGCTCAACCAGGGTATAAGAGTCGGGTTGGATCATGCCAAATCGCTGCGTGGTGGATGAAGACTTCGCAACCTCAGCAATGAGGGCAGGCATATCGGCGATCGCGTGCAGTTTCAGCTTCTCCGCGAAAAACAGCTTTAAAGTTGTGATGAAATCTTCGCCAGGGTTGAAGAGCACCCGATGTATGGGCTCGAATTTGAGGGATGGATCGTGCAGGTTGACCAGCTCAACCAGCGCATAGCGGGAAGGGTGGTCCGGGCTGACATGCGGTTTGAGTTCTTCCCAAATGGCCTTGGCAGTAGCGAGCGAATGGTTTCCATCGCCTATGGCAAAGAGCAAGGGAGCGTCTGCGTTTGGCAGGTCGTATTTTTTCATGTAAGCTGCTGGTTCAATGAGTGAAGCCAAGCCTTCGATGACGCTATCGATCAAAACAGGATCTTTAACAAAGCGACCCGTAAGATGACCGCTGCCAGCCATTAGATCAAAGTCATAAGCCAGCGGAAGCTCCTGTTTTTGGGCGAGAACTTCCGAAAGCACAACGCCTTCAGGGTCATCATAGAGGACGAGGATGTGTGGGGATTCGAGCAGCGCATCCCGACGGACTTCCATGCGGGGAGGGAGGCGGTCGAGGATGGTGCCCTCGGTGGCGCGGATGAGCGACTGAGAACCCTTGTGGTAGTCATAACATTCAAGGTCGAGCGCGACGACAAGACCTGACTGGAATTTGTCATCAACCTGGCGTTCAACGAAGACAAATCCTTTGTGAGGTTCCAGAATCCCCTTCTCCAGATAATCTTGCATGGCTTGCTGGCTCTTGCGGATGCGGTCCTTCACGTCTGGGGCATGCAGCCAGACTTCAGGGAGGATCAAGTGGAAGGTGGAAGGAGCATCGCCGACGGTTTCCGCGACCTGCTCCCAATATTCCGGCTGCGAGGTGAATTGATCGCAGGCAATCACAGCCCACTTATGAAGATCGATCCCCTGAACCGGCAGGAGAACTTCAGGCACTCGAACACCAATTTTCTCTGCAGTTGACATTAATAGCGTCCTTTTCT
>Ga0079086_1010728_pt1 | contig 8694 bp, 8 predicted proteins | sample ADurb_Met_01_Slu_FD_74555 | JGI IMG/M metagenome (GOLD analysis project Ga0079086, IMG submission 74555) | Active sludge microbial communities from Illinois, USA, of municipal wastewater-treating anaerobic digesters - ADurb_Met_01_SludgeMetaT... | ecosystem: Engineered > Bioreactor > Anaerobic >...
TTTTAAGTAAACTCTTCAATAATTGTAAAGAATCGAATTCTCTGTCTCATATTCGCGATGTATTATTGCCGAAATTAATGTCTAAGGATATCGATGTTTCGAACTAGGAGGCGTCATGTTCACGAAAAACCTGAATAGTTTGGGGAATCAATTCAGTATTTCACTCCCGACTGACAAAAATGGTTTTGTAAGTCGAAGATGTCCGAAGTGTGAAGGCATATTCAAAATCAAGCCTGGAACAGGGATGCAAGGGAGTAATTTACCCTGCCGTTGTCCATATTGTGGTTGGAAAAACGACATGAGCGAGTTCAATACACCTGAACAAATTGAATACGCAAAATCAGTAGCTATCAATAAAATTATGGGCGCTCTGCAAAGAGACGTACAAGAATGGGGAAGAGAATTAGAGAATAGCACCAAAAAATAGTTTCATAAAGATGAAAATTGATTTCAAAAGCAATCCTCATCAAGTTCAGTATTATCAAGAAAAACAACTTGAAACCAATATTACTTGCGAAGTTTGCACGCTTGAATACGCCATTTATGGGGTTTTTGCATTTTGCCCTGATTGTGGGACACATAACTCGATTCAAATTTTAAATAAGAATATGGAACTGGTTCAAAAAGAAATCACTCTTGCGAACTCTCTCGATGATAAAGAAATCTCATTATCTATTATGGAAGACGCCTTAGAAAATGCAGTTTCAGCATTTGATGGATTTGGCAGAGCAACCAGTTTAGCCTTTTCTAGTAAGAGCTCAGACGAAAAACAAGCAAAAGAAACATCCTTTCAAAATATCTTTACCGCTCGTAATCGCATTCAAACACTATTCGGAATTGATTTTACCTCAACAATTAGCGAAACAGAATGGGAAACAATAATCCGATGTTTCCAGAAACGACACTTACTTGCACATAAAATGGGTGTTATTGATAAAGAGTATATCGAAAAAGCAAAAGATCCTACTGCACATCTTGGAAGAAGGATTACGATCTCACAGGATGAAGTGATTGAGTTATCAAGGTTGCTAAAAATTATTGGCAAAGATCTTTATGAAAAGTTAAAATCATGACAACCATTTATGAATCCGAAATCAAACAGGTCACGCTCGAACTCCTTCGCGATGAGGGCGGCGGTAGGCGTATGGCCATACGCCCCTGCCAATCCGTCAATCCCCAGGTATCCGTAAATTTTAATTGACCATGAACCATCCCAATCATAAAACCTCCGATTTTCATCACCGCCGATCGATCCGCCTTCAAGAGTACGATTACGCCCAGGCGGGCGCCTATTTCATCACCATTTGCACCCACAATCACCAACCGATTTTTGGAAAAATCGAATTGGATCCTATTGGGCAACCCGCCCCTGCCCAGAATGGCAAAGGGCAACCCGTAGGGGCAGGGTTCGCCCCTGCCCAGAATAATAAAGGGCAACCCGCCTCTGCCCAGAATGGCAAAGGGCAACCCGCCCCTGCCCAGAACGGTAGAGGGCAACCCGCCTCTGCCCAGAATAATAAAGGGCAACCGCGAGGGTTGCCCCTACAGGATTCAAACAATGTCATCATAGGGCCTGATATTGGGCAACCGCCAGGATCAGGGCAACCGCCAGGATCAGGGCAACCGCCAGGATCAGGGCAACCGCCAGGATCCGGGCAACCGCGAGGGTTGCCCCTACTGAATGAATTTGGTCAAATCGCGTTGGAACAATGGCACAAATTATCCGATCGGTTCCCAACCATAGATTTGGACGCGTTTATGATCATGCCCAACCATGTTCATGGAATCATCATGATCCACGAAACCGTAGGGGCGTATGGCCATACGCCCCTGCCAATCCGTCAATCCCCAGGTATCCGTAAATTTTAATTGACCATGAACCATCCTAATCATAAAACCCCCAATTTCCACCACCGCCGATCGATCCGCCTGCAAGAGTACGATTACGCCCAGGCGGGCGCCTATTTCATCACCATTTGCGCCCATAATCACCAACCGATTTTTGGAAAAATCGAATTGGATCCTATTGGGCAATCCGCCCCTGCCCAGAATGGAAAAGGGCAACCCGCCCCTGCCCAGAATAATAAAGGGCAACCGCGAGGGTTGCCCCTACTGAATGAATTTGGTCAAATCGCGTTGGAACAATGGCACAAATTATCCGATCGGTTCCCAACCATAGATTTGAACGCGTTTGTGGTCATGCCAAACCATGTTCACGGAATAATTTTCATTACCGAAAACGGGCCACAACAACAACGGGGGCAATCACGTGATGGGCAACCGCAAGGGTTCGAGCAACCGCAAGGGTTCGGGCAACCGCAAGGGTTGCCCCTACCTATGCGGACGACATTGGGTGACGTTGTTGGGGCGTATAAATCTCTGGTATCAAACGAATGTTTGAAAATCTACAAATCAAGAAACGAAACCATGGGGAAATTGTGGCAACGCAACTATTACGAACACATCATCCGGGATGAAAAATCCTTTGAAAACATCGTTTCCTACATCGAAAATAACCCCTCCACCTGGCAGCAGGACGAACTGTTCAGAGGCGAGATGCTATGATCCTCTTCGAATCAGATATTGAACAAACCACACTTGAACTTCTGCGCGATGAGAATGGCTACGCCATTGCTTTTGGACCTGACCTGCTCGATGGGTTTGCCCCGGAACGCGTGTACAACGAGGTTATCCTGAAGGGGCGGTTGAAAGCCGCCATCGACAGGCTCAACCCCCACATCCCTATCTCAGCCCGTGAAGAAGCCTTCAAAAAGATCCTGCGTACCGAAAGCCTGACGCTGATCGACAATAACCAGGCCTTCCACCGCTATTTAACGGAAGGTGTCGACGTGAAATTTGGTGTGGGGGAGGGCAAAAGCCGCACGGACAAGGTCTGGCTGATTGACTTTAAGCACCCTGAGAACAACGATTTTCTGGCGGTGAACCAGTACACCGTGGTCGAAAACAACGTCAACAAACGCCCGGATATCGTCCTGTTCATCAATGGTCTGCCTTTGGTGGTAATCGAACTCAAAAACGCTGCCGATGAAAATGCTGATTTGCAAGCAGCTTTCCGCCAACTGCAGACCTACCATCAGCAAATCCCTTCCCTGTTCAAATACACCGCCTTTGAGGTGATCAGCGATGGCTGGTTTGCCAAAGCCGGCACGCTCACCAGCGATTATTCGCGCTTCATGGAATGGAAAAGCGTGGACGGCGTCAAAGTCGTCGATTCGAAGCTCGAGGCGGAGCTTGAGCCGTTGGTGAGGGGGCTGCTAAATAAACGCACGCTTTTGGATGTGATCCGGCACTTTATCGTGTTCGAGAATACTAAAGAAAGAACCCTCAAAAAGATTGCCGCCTATCACCAGTATTTTGCGGTCAATAAAGCCATTCGGTCCACCTTGCGCGCCTCCGCCGAGCAAACTTCGCATTTTGTAGCCGAGCACCCCTCGGTTTATGGCTTGCCCAACGTTGAAGAACAACCCAAAGGCGACCGCCGCGCAGGCGTGATCTGGCATACCCAGGGCAGCGGTAAGAGCCTTTCGATGGTGTTTTACGTTGGCAAGCTGGTATTGACGCAAGAAATGAACAACCCCACTTTTGTGGTGCTGACTGACCGCAACGACCTGGACCAGCAGCTTTTTGAGACCTTCAGCAACTGCCAACAGTTGTTACGCCAAACCCCGGTGCAAGCCAGCAGCCGCGAGGACCTGAGACGCTTGCTCTCGGTTGCTTCGGGGGGAATCGTCTTCACCACCATTCAGAAATTCTTCCCGGAGGAGAACGGCAGGGTCTACTCAGCCCTGACGGACCGACGCAATGTGGTGGTGATCGCGGATGAAGCCCACCGCAGCCAGTATGATTTCATTGACGGCTTTGCCCGCCACATGCGCGACGCCCTGCCGAACGCCTCGTTCATTGGCTTTACTGGTACGCCCATCGAACTGACTGACCGAAACACCCAGGCGGTCTTTGGGAATTACGTGGACGTGTACGACATCCAGCAGGCAGTCGAAGATGGCGCTACCGTGCCGATCTATTACGAAAGCCGCCTGGCGAAAATCGAGCTCTCTGAAGAGGACCAAAAAATCCTCGATGAGCGGGTTGAAGAGATCACTGAAGATGAAGAGCTCACCGACAGGCAAAAACGCTTCGCACGCTGGACTGGCAAGGAAGCCGTTGTGGGCAGTGAGGACCGCCTGAAGCAAGTTGCCGCGGATATCATCAACCACTTCGAACAGCGCACCTCTGCCGCGAAAGGCAAGGGCATGATCGTCTGCATGAGCCGACGCATCTGCGTGGCGCTGCATAATGAGATCATCAAACTTCGCCCTGACTGGTATAGCCCGGATGACGACAAAGGCGCGATCAAGATCGTCATGACCGGTTCTTCCAGTGACCCTCTGGACTGGCAGGAACACATTCGAAACAAAGAACGGCGCAAGCATATCGGCAACCGGCTGAAGGACCCCACCAATGACCTGAAATTGCTGATCGTGCGGGATATGTTCCTGACCGGTTTTGACGCCCCCTGCCTGCACACCATGTATATTGACAAACCGATGAACGGGCACACCCTGATGCAGGCTATTGCGCGGGTCAATCGGGTTTATGGCGACAAAGAAGGCGGCTTGATTGTCGATTACATTGGCATCGCGCAGGACCTCAAGCAAGCTTTACTCGTTTATGCCGCCAGCCAGGGGAAGGGTCAAATTGCCTTGGATCAGGAAGAGGCGGTAGCCAAAATGCTCGAGTATTACGAGGTTGTGGTGAACATGTTTGGGCGATTTGACTACAAACGCTACTTTACTCTGGAACCGAAATACAAACTCAACTTCATTCTGGATGCTGCCAATTACCTGATGGGGTTGCCGGAAATTAAGGACGGAAAAACCTTCCGCAACGGCAAAGATAGATTTAAGGATCATGTCGTGAAGCTGCAGAAAGCCTTCGGCCTGGCAGTGCCCCACCCCAAAGCGCTCGAAATTCGCGATGATCTGGCTTTTTTCCAGGCCATTAAAGCGCGGTTTACCAAGCTCGACGAGACAACAAAAACGCACACCAACGAAGAAATCGAAACGGCTATCCGGCAAATCATTAATGACGCGATCGTATCCAGCGAGGTCGTCGATGTGTTTGACGCGGCTGGAATCAAAAGACCGGATATCTCCATTCTGTCTGACGAGTTCCTGGCAGAGATTGAGGGGATGGAACGCAAAAATCTGGCTTTGGAGCTGTTGAGACGCCTGTTGAATGACGAGATCAAGACTCGCGGACAGATGAACATGGTTCAGGGGCGTAAATTCTCTGAGATGCTGGCTGAAGCCATCAAGCGCTATCAGAACGGGCTGATTGATTCTGTGAAGGTCATCGAAGAACTAATCCAACTGGCGAAAGATATCCGCGCTGCAGATGAGCGTGGAGAGAAATTGAATCTACAGAAGGATGAACTGGCATTCTATGACGCCCTGGCAGACAACCCCAACGCGGAAAGCTTGCTGGGAGACCAGATTCTGAAGCAGATCGCCCATGAATTGACCGAAAGCGTGCGCAAAAACACTTCGATTGACTGGCAGTACAAGCAGAGTGTGCAGGCGAAATTGCGCGTTATGGTGAAGCGCATTCTAAGGAAATACAAATATCCCCCCGACGACCCAAGCACGGGTGAGTACACGGTTTCGGTTAATAAGGTGTTGGATCAGGCTGGCTTATTGGCTGATTATTGGTCTAAATAATTGCTATTTTCAAACAGGGATGGGTGGTGTTCTTCGGAGCACCACTTTTTATTCATTACGGCTTGAGGATGACGAAGGGGGGTTTCCGTCGGCATGGGGGTCGGCGGTAGTGTCAAGTACTTCAAGCATTAATTCCTGAAGGATCAGCGCCTATCTCATAGAAAGCCTGAGGCGTAATCACCTGCAAGCGCTCATTCAGCAAACAATCCCCGGCGATTGACCGGGGATTGTCTTTCTTAACGATTTGTTTTGGGTTTGATCGGAACGTAGATATACATCACTGAATCAGGAGCGAAAAAAGTAAACTCTTCGGTAAAAACCTCCAAGTCAAAGCCGGGCTCCAGCGGTTGGTAAGCCGAAGCTGGCAGCCAGGTGTTGTAGATATTGTTGTACGTTTGGTAAAGTGTGTCTGCACCACCAACATGCTTGAATATGGCCACAGTGCATTCTGGAACTTCACGTATCACTGTTCCCTCAGGCAAGGGTCTCCCCTCCTTATATTCAGCCCCAGCCAAGTACTCAAAATCCACTGTCATATCATTTGAGGCTTGTTTTTTTTCATTCTCTCCTGCGTACGCGTATTCCAGCTTTCCCACCGGTTGTTGACTGGGGATCCTACAAACCCCATAAGTAACTTTTGTGCCAGGGGGGCACAGTTCTTTACTTCGTGCGTGGAATTGCCCCCATAAGGCTGGAATTTCCTGATGTTCGTTTTTGCCAAAATAGAGTAAGCCGGCGACCTTGAAGCCAGGCAGTTTTTTGATTTCTAATTCCATGGTAATCTCCTTTGTTGATTGATCGAGGTAATCGAGTGGAAACGAATGCAAAAGATGCTGATCGAGCGCTGAGAGGCGCCACTGATCCTGCTCGAATTGCACTTTCACATCATGTCTCTTTTTCTCAAAGATACGGATCTGCTCTTCTTCAGTCAGGTTGTCCGAAATTAAGCGCTGGACCTCCCTCAATGAGAATCCCAGACTTTTGAGGTAGGCAATACGCCTTACCAGAAGCACCTGGTTCTCCTCATAATAACGATAACCTGTATATTTATCGATCCAATACGGATGGATCAGACCAAGGTTTTCGTAATGACGAAGCGCTTTGATGGTCATTCCTGTTGATTTTGAGAACTCACCTATCTTGAGCATGACTGATCCTTTTTTTCATTACATCTTGCTGCAGCAACAATAGTGTAATACCTACCCCAAGGGGAGAGTCAAGAGCAATTCTGCGAAATTATCAAAAACATAGCCGATTAGGAGGCTTTGAACATAGCCTCTCGAATCTGGCGACAGTCCAAACTCCTGACGGGAAGGAAGGCTATGCCGGAGATACCAGCAGGTGATGGAAAATGAAAAGATGAAGGCGGACTGCCGCGCGCCTGACGGCGCTAATGACAGAAGGGCACGAAGGCCTACGTGGCTGTCATTGCGAACATTTTTTGTGACACGTAGTGTACCATTTCGTAAGCAATCTAAACTCCTGGCAGACCAATACGTTTGAGGTAACAAGACAACGGTCAACATTCACGATGTGCGTGTGTACCGCATCTATCCCTTGATGGCAATCAATTTAGATTGCTTCGTTCCTCGCAAGGACAGAAGGGCCTAAAGGCCTACGTGGCTGTCATTGCGAACCTATTTTGTGAAGCAATCTAAACTCCTGGCAGACCAATACGTTTGAGGTAACAGGACAATGGTCAACATTCACGATGTGCGTGTGAACCTCTCATGTGCTTGCGTAAAAACAGTTTAGATTGCTTCATCCTTCACTAATGACGGGAGGAGAACTTAATCGAAAAAGCCGCTGAAATAGCGGCATATTTATTATATGAAAAGATGAAGGTAGATTGCCACGCGCCTAAAGGCGCTCGCAAGGACGAAGCAAGAATTTAAATAAAAAAGCCGCTGAAGTAGCGGCATATTTAATAAATGAAAAGTCTCTTGGCAACGACCTACTCTCCCAGGGGGCTGCCCCCCAAGTACCATCGGCGCTGACGAGCTTAACTTCCGGGTTCGAGATGTTACCGGGTGTACCCTCGCCGCTAAAATCACCAAGAGACATATTTCTATGTTCTTTCGCTGAATAACATTTGTAGTTCATGAATGCTTTGTCAAAAAAGCACCGAGTTCTCCGCATCACGTTGAAGCCCTCGATCATTAGTACAGTTTAGCTCAGCGCATTGCTGCGCTTACACATACTGCCTATCAAGCAGGTAGTCTACCTGCGATCTTACTATCTTGACGATAAAAGTGATCTAATCTTAAGGCGAGTTTCCCACTTAGATGCTTTCAGCGGTTATCTCTGCCAGACGTAGCTACCCAGCTATGCCGTTGGCACGACAGCTGGCACACCAGAGGTCTGTCCATTCCGGTCCTCTCGTACTAGGAACAGCTCCTTTCAAATCACTTACGCCCACAGTGGATAGAGACCGACCTGTCTCACGACGGTCTGAACCCAGCTCGCGTACCGCTTTAACGGGCGAACAGCCCGACCCTTGGGACCTTATCCAGCCCCAGGATGCGATGAGCCGACATCGAGGTGCCGAGCCAGGTCGTCGATATGAACTCTTGGACCTGACTAGCCTGTTATCCCCGGGGTAGCTTTTATCCGATGAGCCACGGCCCTTCCACTCGGAACCGTGGGATCACTAAGCCCGACTTTCGTCTCTGCTCGGCGCGTTGGCCTTGCAGTCAAGCTCCCTTATGCCTTTACACTCTCTGGCTGGTTTCCATTCAGCCTGAGGGAACCTTTGGGCGCCTCCGTTACTCTTTAGGAGGCGACCGCCCCAGTCAAACTGCCCACCTGGCACGGTCCCTTATCCGGATTACGGATAAAGGTTAGGGTCTAGAGTTCATCAGGGTGGTATTTCACCGGCGGCTCCACCAAGGCTGGCGCCCTAGTTTCATAGCCTCCCACCTATCCTACACAAATGAAATCCAAACTCAATGCCAAG
>Ga0079086_1020398_pt1 | contig 8513 bp, 2 predicted proteins | sample ADurb_Met_01_Slu_FD_74555 | JGI IMG/M metagenome (GOLD analysis project Ga0079086, IMG submission 74555) | Active sludge microbial communities from Illinois, USA, of municipal wastewater-treating anaerobic digesters - ADurb_Met_01_SludgeMetaT... | ecosystem: Engineered > Bioreactor > Anaerobic >...
GTTCGAGGGGCGCGCCTAGAGCCATCAGCGCGCCAGCGGCCGTTGCCGCCTGACCATCTTCCGAATTATTTAATAATCCTTCACAATAGGTGGTCAGCCTATCGCGTTGGCCGCCCGCAGGCGGCCAAGAAAGCAAGCGTGCGTCGAAATAGCGCACAGATCACAACGCATTACCAAGCGCGACCGCAGCGTTCGCGACTGCAGCAGGAACGGCGACACCAGGGAACAACGCGCCGATGACCTTCAGCACTGAAGGGGCGACTCGCAGCAGGGCGGCACCTTTGGAAGCAATGGTGCGCAAGATGTCCTTCATGTGCAACGGGTTTTCATGCCACTGTGCAGTCGTGCGAAGGATTTCGAGTGCGAGGTCGTAATCGGCGGGAGTGAGTGATGGCGGCAGCACGTTAAACCACGTGTTTGTCGTCTGAAACTCAACTGCGTACGTCGTCGTGAGGTGGCAAGATCCAGAAGGATATGCGCCGTCGGTCATGGGTACGGTCGCCGCAAACACAAGCCATCCACCCGGTGGGATCATCGGGTTATTGGTGCCGGCCACCTCTGAGCGGTGGAAGTTGAACGGCATCTGCATGTTGAAGTTGTTCATGTCTGTGGGCTTGTGAAATGCGTATAACCCGGAAGCAAGTTTGAGCGTTGAGGACGTCTGCAAAGAATTGATGAAACTGAAAGGATCGTCGTTTTGCAGAGGCTCGTCCCATGAGCAACAACCGGGCAACTGAACGCCACAGCATTGCCCCCCCTCATAGAGCATTGCCGGATGCGGCGTAATCATGCCACTCACCGCGGTGACACGAATCCCCATGACTTCGCTGGACAGATCTGGTAGGTGTGGTATCGGCGAAAAGCCAATGATGCTGGCAGATGTTGAGAACGCCAAGACGGCGTTGTGGTCGTCGATAATCGCTTGGACCGCTTGATTGGGCGTGTTCGCCGCGGACAGTACTCCTCCATTCATGCGACCGCTGACCGTTGGGGTGGACACAACAAAGCGATAATAGCCTGCTATGTGAATCTCCAAGGCCAACGTTGGCGTGGTTGTGACACCAGGAGCATTTGCGGCAAGCGACACTTTCGCATGGAATTCCCATTCGTTTCCAACCAGCAGATAAGCTGCCAACTGGATGCATGGGTCAGCCCACACGATGCCACTTGCCGAACCCGCAGGATAGTACGCTGGTGTGAGACCGAGGTCCGTGTACGTGAGGCTCACCAACGTGGAGGTTGGGTCGCTGGCCGCTGTCGGCTCAAGATACGTGCCCGTTTGTCCATCTGGCGTCCGCACTGTGTAGTACGTCGGACCATGTGGATGGTAACTGGCGGGATCTTCAGGAGCCACATCATCCCACCACAACGGATTGACGTCCTGCGCCCAGCCCTGGGACAGACGTTCAGTGAGGGCAGCGGAAGTGGAGGTGATGCTGTAGAGGTGGAACACGTCGCTTGGAGCTTGGCCAGGATTGCTGAAAACGGCACGGTAATTCGCTGTGGCGTGCGTCGGATTTGGCATCAGACGGAACGATGCCGTCAGCGGACTGCGCGACACACCGAAGTAGTACTGGCCGTTTGGAACAGAATCGTTGGGAATGGGATCAGTAACCGACCAATCCGCTTGCGTCACTTGAAAAGGGGCCGCAACCGCAGTAGGGGCACCTTGAAATTGTGACGCAAACCTGCGCGGTGGGAATAAGTGCGGTAACATCAAAGATGCCGCCAGGGACTTTGCCGGTGAGTTTGCTGTCGCTCCGATTCTGCGCAGCGATTGCGGGAGCTGTGCCGTGAACGGTCGAACGGATTGGATCGTCTTCTCGCGGCGCTGGCGCGGCTGTCGAGGGGGCCGTTGCTGCTGGGCCTGCCTTGCTCGTGGCGGCACGGCTGCTGCGGACCCCTTGGGCGTACGTTGTTTTGTACGACGCTGGGAGGTAGCTTGCTTTTGAACTTGCTGTTTGGTTGCCATGAATGGTAGCCAGAATGTTTCTCTTTTCCGTCAACGCAATGCAGGAAATGTGCGTTGATTGCCCACTGACATAGGCAAAGTGTCTCATTTCGCTTCCCGTTCAATTGCAGCGGGTGGGAAGCTCGTCAGTTTTGACCCGCGTCGAGCCAAAATCACGGCTCGTTGAAGAGGCCAGCACAGGTGGCCGCTTCAATCAGGACTGGCACGACTTCAATCTCGTCCAGTTGTGCACATAAAGCACGAACTTCTTCTGGCTGGACATTGTAGTCGACGCAGAAGTCGTAGATAGCGTCGGGGTGGGGACGTGGGCGGTAGGAAATACCAGCCGCGCGTACAATTTGCGGTGCATCGTTGCTGCGCCTCACCATTCGCTCGATCTGGTCGTCGCGTCGCGAAAGAGCTTGCGTCGCGCGTAGCAAGGCGGTAACGTAGTTTGAGAGCACTGGTGTCGCGGCGCAAAGATCACGGTATGACATGGCGACGCCTCGCGTCCAGTCCTGGAAAGCTTCGCGCCACTCAAGGGACCATCCCATTTTACACAGCGCCCGTCGCGCATCGGGTACGAGCAGGCGTCGTTCGGCGCCAGTGTGGTCCAAAACACGCGAAACAACCGAACCCAAAAAACGTGCGCCAACGATGCCACGACTCGCACCGCCCGTGATTGAAAACCCAACCTCGGCAATTTTGCTGCGAATTTCTTCGACCCGTGGGCCGAGCGGTTCGCGCGCGAGAATCAGTGAATCGTCACCACAGACCAGGATAACTGCGGAAATACCAAGTTGTCTGCAAGCACGCCGCATCATGATCCCGTTCATGAACGAATTTTCGCAAGAAGTGTTGGGATCGCCACTGTTGCGGCGGCCCTCAAAGGCGAACTTGCACACCGCTCGGCGTCCAATAAGGAATTGTGCTTTGCTGCGCAGTTGTGCCGTCAGGGTGTAGCGCGACAGGTTGCCGAAAGCAGACGAGTAGTCGAGGAGCGCATGGAACATCGAATGGGCGAGTTGCAGATGTCGCATTTGAAAGCGTGAGTCAAATTTTTCATAGTCAAACTCAGCCACATTGACGAATCCTTGTTTTTCGAGGTCGTGCAGCGCATCACCGATGTGTTCTCCTGTGCATCCGCTTGCATAGATCAGAGGCACATCGTTCATCGCATTGACGGGATTGTCCATGCTCCACCAAGATTTCAAGAAATTGCCATAAGCATGCATCAAAGGCCCGAGTGCGACTTGTGCTTCAGCACTGACGGATGAAATCCCCCTTCCTGCGTAGGTTGAGGTGGTGAGGTCCTTGGTGAGTTTTTCCGTTTTTAGGAAAAACTTCCTATCAAACCACCTTGCATCGAATCGCCCATTCTTGATGTTATTCAAGGCGTGTATGTGGGCGATCTGCTTGCCACGTGGAAAACGGGCGTTCCAGTGTGTGAACGGTGTCGCTCGAATGCGCTGGGCTCCTCGGGCAACGCGAACCTCGTCAACAAATTCATTGATGTAGGGGAGAAGCTCTTCGATGCGTTCTGCAGGCAGCGGTGGCACCAGTACACGTCCGAGAAGTGTGCTTTGAATCGATGCGGGCGAAGGCTTCGTGACAAAAGGCATCCGATCAACAAAGCCTATCGCAACGAGTTGTGGCGCCAGCTTCGTCGGTTCAGGAAACAGTGCAACACGTTGGCCATCGATGAGCGTAAATTTGACTCTCGGGTCAACTTTCGCTTCTTTACGCGCTTCTCGAGTCGGACACGCAAAGGGCAAACACTTGCTTTGCCAAGGTCGGCCATGGCGCCAGGTGGTTTCAACGTCCGTCGCCAGCAAGTGTGTAAGAGCATCGCGTGCTCTGGGAGTATTGTCGCATTTGGGACAGTAGACGTGTGTGTACGGTTGCGTGACGCGCACGAGTAACATCCCACACGTTGGAACGAGGCAGCACGTACCCTCTCGTGGGCATCGATGACGTCCTTGCGATGCGACACCGCACGCCTCGCAATGCGGCATACCTCCAGAAAGGTTGGGGAAGCGTCGAGGAAGATTGACAAAATCGTCGGCGTCGCTGCTCTGTTCCGCGGTGAACGTCAAGCGCGCACAACGATAGTCTGCGGCCGTCGGCTCAAGCTTGAGAACGTGTGCCATCATGCGGATGAACAAACTGCGAGCATCCCCAGCCGCGCCATCGAACGCGCATCCAAGACGGTGGTAGGACACAGTCGCGATGTTGCTGACGGAAGCATCACCGTCACCCTCTGTTCCCGCCCAGTATGCGTAATGGTATGAAACTGGGTGGATCACATCTGGCCCCGAGAACACTTCGCTGAAGGCGTCGACGCGCACACGCCACACTTCCCTGCGGAGCGTCGGTATCACGCGGACAACGCCATCCCGATAAATCTGGGCGTCAATTGGCGGTCGAGTTAGCAAAATGATCCTTTCCATTCCACACGTCGGCCTGGAGCCAATGAAGTCAGAAGGTCGTAGCTCAGAAAATGTGACATGGGAATCGCCAACCATGAAGTCGATCTGTTCTCGTATGTCGGGGCGGAAAACATGGGATCGAATCGCGGGGAAACGTTCATACGTGAGGATCTGCTGCCACTCGCCCACACGATGCGCCGGGATTGGAATTTCCGCATTGACGACAGGGTCCGCCTCGAGGATGCAGTTGTCGTACAACCGCATGTAGCGCGCGAATGAATCAAGCGTCGTACGCACAGCTCCGCTGAAGCGTAAGGCGTGTGAATCGCGCGAACCACCGTCGAGCGGGGGCAAGCAACGCTCAAACCTCGTCCAAAGTCGCTCCGCAGCATCGCTCACAACAGTGCGCACAGCATTGATGCATTGCACACAACCACTCGGTGGATCGGCTGTGGGACCGTCACATTCGCCAAGGAACACCGCCTCGTCACGCTCCGCGTTACACATAGTGTCCCATGCGTCAACGTCGGTGTATGAACGGTACAAGGACAGGATCGCGTATGCCATACCGGAGCAACAAGACTGTTGAGTGTAAAATAGCTCGTTGTCGTCAGCACATTCATCAAGCGCGTCAACCAGATCCGAATGGGTGTAGTCATGGCGTGCGCGGTGGAACGGATTGCAGAATGCTGTGCTCAAACGTCGAACGTGAAAGTCGGTGGCACGTGCGAGACGGGTGAGCAGGTAGAGTGCTTCGCCACCCACCACCACCACGCACAGTAAGCAGCCGACATTCTCTCCGTGTCCCTCGAGAACCATCTTGCCTTCCGCCAAACCGTTGCTGTGTCCAGGGACGAATATGGGCCCGGGCTGATCATTGGGGCAGGCTCGGGCTGTGACGATGCTGCGTCGCGCCATGGCGAACTTGTACATGTCGGCTTGGAGTGCGGCCATCGCTTCAGCATCATTCTTGATGTCATCAAGTTGTTTATTGATGACTGCAGTGCTGAGCATGATCGTGACCGTGTGGTTGATCTCGACGGCCGGCGCGGTGGGCGAGATGCATTTCTGCACAATCGCGGCGATAAGGTCGTGGTGGCGATGGGCACGAATCTCGTTGAGCATCACATTGTCGTAGCAACTCAGCAGGAAGATGTTGATTGGTGCGCCGACGACGTCGCCATCCATTGTGCTGGTGTATGCAGGGTCAGCTGGGGTGATCGTCACATTGTCAAAAATGTCGGTGTACTGTTGTAATAACCGGAACCACATGTTCGTACGGACAATGGGCGCGACGTGCCCGGTTTCAAAGTCGACGTCGACAAGAAACGTGACGTCGAGATCCACACGTGAGACGAAACGCTTCCAAACCACCTGGCCAATCGACCATATCGTTGCAGTAGCGACAACGGAGGCGAACATAACGTTGCCGATCACGCCACACCACCGCAGTGTGTAGGCGACACTGGCACAACGCATCACCTGCCGGGCAGCCCTGGCGATTGACGTGCGCATCCGCGGATTGCGGCGCACAACACACATGGGGTGTGGAGTTGCTGCAAAGATGTACCCATCAACATCGCGGATTGTGTTGTTGGCTGTTGCTTGGTGGTCAAAGAAAGGACATCCCGCACCGTTAAGAAGAAAGTTGAGCACGCGCGTAAATCGAACGCAACCAGAGGACACATCCAAACGCAACCATTCTCCCGCAAGAGCGCGTGGCACAACATCGAAACCCGGTGTGATCGGTGGTGTGACGGGTCCCGCTCGCGCGCACAACATCGCGTCATGTGCAACATGTAGCGTGGCCGAAGAAGAAACGACGGTCGCGCTTCGCGAAGAAGCCGCAGAAGCTGTGCTGCTTATTGATGCGGTGGCGGTTGCCGGAGGGCAAACAGCGGCTGCACTGCGCAAAGCTTCGAGTACCAGTGCGGTGTCGCGTGGTGACAAATCGCCATTCTTCTCGCCGATGTCCGCCGCGCGCGTGTAGATGATGCCGTCCCTGGGTGATACCATTGACCCGGTTGTCGGCATCAGAGGTATGTAATGCTTCTGCATCAACCGCGCGATCATGAGCGGACCAACGCCAAACCCTAGTACCATCCGATCTGGTGTGCTCAACGTTCCTTCAGCATCTTCAACGCCATCATTCACGCGAATCTGGAAGTGGAGGCGCAACACAACGGCGGCGACGCAGACTTCGACGGTGTTTGGCATGGCTCCATTACCTGCCATGTTGAGCCATTTCTCAACTTCATCACGATCGGCAAGATTTGGAATCCGCGCGCGTTCTGCATCGTCCAGTTCGGCGATGATGTCGGAGAGTCGGCATCTCCGTGACTCAAACATCTTGTCGTTAATGGTGTAGGTGGCGAAAACAAACTCATGCCCCAAGAGCGGAAAACCATCACGGATGCGCGCCAAAACAACTGCCCTCAGCTGTCTGGCTGTTGTGTTCACAGGCAGGTCGAAGTATAAGGCGGAAACAGAACACAAGATGGCGTCGTACAGACAGTTATTGTCGCGGCCATGCTCGGCGTAAGCATCAGGATGCATGGCTCGGCGTGGGTCCAACGGCTGGACGATCGGCGCATACGGGAAATACCGTGTCCTGTTGGAAAACAGCTGTTTCTTCCGCGCGAACAGAGCCGTGAGAGCATCGTTGATTGGCACATGGGTCCCGTTGAAATTGATGGTTGCTGTGCCAGTGAAATTGCAGCACGCACGATCACCGTCCATTGTGATGCCGAAGAAGCCATCTTTTGGTTCCGCAAGGCGTACGAAGAAGTCGCCGGGAACGACGGCACGCACTGCTCCAGCAGACAGTGACGGTAGTGGGCGCGCAACACGCGTGATGGTCTTGTGCAGTTCTGTGACTGCGCGGTGCTGATCAGCTGCTCGTCGCTTGGCGTGTCGTTCGAGGTGTCGCATACGACGTGTTTTCGTTCGCAAATCGATCTTTTCAAGCGCTGCCAAACGACGGGTGGCTTGACGTGAAGCGCGTTTCAACGTGGCTGCTTGCAGTCGCGTGATGATTTTGGTGTGCCGCCGCGCTTCTCGTGCCGCTTCGACTTTGAGCCGCCGTTGTGCTTGTTCGAACATCGCTGCGCGTCTCGCGAAAATGCACTTCCATTGGGCTTCATGCATCTGCAGTGTGCTTGCGGATTGGAGCATAGCATCGTGCATGAACACAGAACGTGGTGCGGCACCATCGTAGTATGCCTCGTGCAACGCGATGGCGCTGGTTCGAGCCTCGATCAGCTCACTGCGCAGGAGGCGCGTGATTGCAGTCGTGGCGAACGTCGAGCGCACGTCGACAATGCGGCTGCCCGTTGGTGTCTCAAACCTTGCACAACGACCGACCACGATGACCGAACGAATTCCTGCGACCAAAAGGGCGGAATGTTCCCGTGTGTCATCGTGCACCGTCGGAATGTCACAATCATCGCGTTTTTGAATCCAGACACGGTGGGGCGGGCGGCTTCGCAGACTTCGGGGTTGGGGAGCGAGCGTCAAGGCTCCAACTGGTTTATTGGACGCGTTCGTGTTCCGAGCGGGCGTCAGGGCCGGTTTCTTATTTTCAGACGCAGGCAAAGAAAGTTGCTCAGACACGCGGTGGTCAGGGCGTGCACGACGTGTTGTCGCTAGTTTATTTAATGACCTTCCCCCGCTACAAGTTGAGTCTTTTGGAATATCAACTTGTAGGCTGCGGCTTTTTAACACTGCGGTGAGCTGGTTGCCAGCATGAGCGCAGCGAGCCTGAACGCCATCTTTACACGTAGAACGTGACATGAACGTCTTCATCGGCCAGCCTGGGGGAACGAAACAGCTCTTTGTGCGGGAGCGTGACCGCAGGAACACGGGCCATAACGCAGGCATGAGGCGAGTCCATCGAAGGACCAACGGACTTCCCTATGAACAAAAACACTTCATAGGGGCCAAGCTTTTCAGGGGTACCGAGACCCCACTGAGCAGCGGTATAGCATACGGAGAGCTGGATTGTGCTTGGCCGTGGATCTGGTGCGATGCACAAGCGGCGCGAAACACATTACCACGAGCTCCGAGTTGTGCTCAGCCTCACTAACACCACGAACCCCGAGCAAGGCGGTGCCAATGAGGTAGACAGACATTGT
>Ga0079086_1009626_pt1 | contig 8488 bp, 2 predicted proteins | sample ADurb_Met_01_Slu_FD_74555 | JGI IMG/M metagenome (GOLD analysis project Ga0079086, IMG submission 74555) | Active sludge microbial communities from Illinois, USA, of municipal wastewater-treating anaerobic digesters - ADurb_Met_01_SludgeMetaT... | ecosystem: Engineered > Bioreactor > Anaerobic >...
GTTCGCTCGACGCGTCCAAATCCGCGACGCCGAAGTATAACCCACCTTCTGCATGGGCTCCCAGGGTTTGAGTCTTGTGCTACCGCCTCCATCGTTTACCTCCCGTAGGAGGAATTAACAGCCGGATAAACAGGTCTATGGGCTTATAAATGCCACCTAACTGAAGCAGTACACTACGGGCCGAGGGTGGAGTACTCACTGTGGTCAGCTTTCGTCCATAATGGTCCGAACTTTATTTCCTTATATGGGAGATACAATTTCACGCCACGCAACTCACTCGGCCCTTCAGGCCGCCCGCCGAGTTTTTGCAGCTTTGTTGGAGGCAAGACGGTAGTCCTTCCTAACAACGAAAAGGGCGGTCTAAAGACCGCACAACACTTACGTATGTTGCAGGGGTCACACACTAGAGAGATAATGTGATCATTCCACGTTTGGGGGGCTTAAGGTACCCTCACCTGAATTCAAGTCCTATGGGAGTTGACTATCATTATAACCATAACATGAACACTAAGCCCCAATTGTCGGGACGGTTCCTATCCAAAAGGACATGGAATAATCATCCGAACAATACTTGTAGGGCCTAATGTTCAATGCCGCCGTGGCTGAATTAATCGGCTGTACACAGATAGCAACAGTATTTTGGCCTGTTGCATCATTAGGAGGGGTTGAATATAACCCAACCTGCGTGACAATTTGTGCCGCGGTACACCTGCCTATCATCCTACTGTAACTAGGGACAGTCACATGAATAGGGTCGTCGGCAGCAAAGAACAACTGTGTAGGCGCGGATCGCACAGGAGTATAAGTCGCGTACGAAGCGTGCGTGTTGAGTTGGTACCTCGATGGGTCCCTATCAACTGTAACAGCTGTCCCGGGTTGTGTACCAGCCACGGGGGGGAGGAAATATCGCATTCCTCCATTATTATAAACATAGCACATAGCTATGTTACTTATGGTATCAGTCGTCCAAGTGTCACTCACAAGCGTCCCATTGATAGAAACCGTTTCAAAGACGGGGTTAATTGCATGGGCGTTCAATATGAAGCACTGGCCTGCTGTTCCGGACGGAAATGTTCCACCGCTCGGCAGCATCGGACTGATCCTTTTAATTATCTGCCTCAACGACTCAGCTTTTTCACCAATGGCTACAGCCGAGGAATTAAGGTCAGTACTATCCATTCCAAACTCTTGACACTCGTGTTTTAAATACGAGGACTGGGCCTCAGAAATTTCGACGTCTTCAACATCGATATCCTTGATCCGGCCACTTTGAGTAGCGAATGGAATAACAGCTTGATCATTGTACCCAGTAGGAATGGCAAACTCTAAATCCGGTGCCCCGGCGACCTCCACCATCATATTGATTGATGAAGTGACACTAGATGGAGCAACCAACGGGTCTCCTACAATAATGTAGAAAACACCCGCAGAGTTTACCAACGGTGATCCAGAATTGTAGAAACTTGGGACATACAGCTCAGGAATCACATAGGGTACACAAAACTCAACCTCGGAGGTCTCTCTGACATCGACTATCTCACGAACAAGGAAAGTCGAAGTGTCAACTCCGGGGTTTGTCGCAGTGATGCCAGTGTACGGGGCATATGCGAAAATTAGACGTCCTGAATGGAACTCAGTTTTTGCAAACTTAATCTTAAACTTGAGTCCACCGCGCCACACTCTGAAATTTCTTCCAAGCATGCACACAGGAGCGGGAACATTACCATTCACACCCAAACTTGTATAATATTGGTTGGGGTTGTGATAGTACTTGGTAATGATCGTACCAGTTGTTTGAACACTGGTCCAGGTCACCGTATTATAATAAGCATACTGCTGTTTGATGAAATCAATAGACATCTCATCAATATCCGTCCGACCAACACCGGAATGGATAACAACCTCATTATCCGTCTTCAACGAAAGAGGTTGTGCTGGGGTAAACCCATCAGCAGTACCGGAATAAGGAAATGCAATTCGTGAAGTACGCAAAACCTTATCCAACAACAACGGCTTCGAAAATCCGAAAGACGCTGCTGCGCCGGCCAAAATATCACTGGCCCATGATACTCGCCCTAAAATGCTTCCAAGGATCGGAAGTCTGGATAGAACAGCGGTGCCCTCAGATACAGTATTGAGAACGCTACTAACTGGTCCATATCTCTGCGTGTTCTGCTCAATAGCAGTCACACTCTTTCCTTTGGAAACTTTAAAACCAACGCGGCGACCAGATTGGGGTAGAACGTTTCCAGAAAGGACAACGTTTTCGAGTCTACCGAACAACATGTAACCACATGTGGTGTCGCCCGACCCAGCTTGTAAAGTAGAGTACGGACGTAAAAATGCAATGCCGAGCGAGTTACCGTAAGTTCCAGATCCTGAAACTTTAAAATAGGGAAAAATCGACGAATAAGGAATTCGTAACTCAGCCGTGGTCTGTGTGGCTAAGTCTATCTCGACATGCGGCAGTTGACTTACAGAGGTCATATTCGCTGCGTGCGCTCTATAGAATGCCTGAGCCCCACTGTTGGAATTGGTCAATCCTCCAGTAGGAACATAAGCAAGAACGTAGCGGCCTTGTTGGAACCGCACAGCGTTGACTTGTAAAGTCAGGACAATATCTGCTCTCATCAAGGCTACACCCGCTAATTTGTTACTTATGCGGGAGTTCGCCATAAAGGCTTCGGGCAAATTGGTAATCGCGAAATTACCAGTGTCGGTGGTGGTGAATGATCCGCTTTGGAGCAGAGTAGGTTTGGCGAGGAAATCGGTGATATCCTTCGCTCCTGGCTGTTCCAATGAAGACCATAAACTCGTACTAATATCATCGAGGCGACTTCGGGTCACGACGTTTCCGGCTGTATCAGCTGTATAAATCGTCGTCCCTCCTGTTTCAATAACGAAGTTGGGCGCGGCTTGAAAACCAGCGCCAGAGTTGAAAATCGGTTCGGTGGGTGCTTGTGTGGTCCCTTGTTCAGGGATTGAGGCGGCGTTCATCGTTGTAATAAATATGGTATATTATATATGGGTAGTTGATCTCGCTCGAACCAAGCGCTCTATGATGTCGACATGAGGGAAAAACGCACGCTTGTAGTTGACGTGTACAACTGTTGAGTGATCGAGATCAACAAGGCTCGTTTTATATCGGTTAGTCCGCTATTTTTCGATAATTAGAATCGCCCAATTTAATGTCTAGGGATGACAAAACGTAATATGTACAACTAAATTTTGGGCCTGCCATTCATCCTTGTATAATGATACCAGCCAACATTCCGAGCCCGAGCAGCCGGGTTAGATTGGGCAAAGTAATCATTCCAGAAGGCACCTGTTTCTACACACGGTATCCTAACCTGGTTGGGTCCATTGATCAACACAACGTCGGCAGTGTCGATATTATGTTCAACAAACTCCCGATCCGACAAAAGGACAAAAGTGCCCCAAGCCGTTACCCTAACAAAAATTGTTTGATATAAAAACCCTCCTAAGTCCAGCGGAGGTAACTGTGGCCTTTTAAGTGGTCCAGCCTGAGCTTCAAAAGTAAGCGCCGGTTGAGGCTTATAATCCTCTTTAAACCTAAAGCGCAAATCTTCTTCACCAAAGACAATCGCTTGCATACCCCGATAGCTCCAAGTTGGTATGTCGACATCATGGCCGATCACCATCTTTTGAAACAATGGGATATATCGGTTCCACATCTGAACATCGTGGACACACAACTTCTTCAACGACTCCAAAACGTTCGACTTCCAAACGTTCAAATCTGGCTTTCTTTTATCCTTGATAGTCCATTGGGAAATTTCCAGAATTGACGCTAGATGTTGTTGCCAAACGTAACGTCCCATGAGCTTATCATATCTCGGGGTACATTGGAGCATAACCATTGAGTCGAAATTCATAAAGGGCTCAGTAATGTCATCCTTCTCTGGAGACGTATACTTTAATCCTAAATCTTTCAACCCATCACGAATCGCAAACTGATTGAAGAACGACGCAGCGGTGTCAGTGACTGACCCACAATTGTCATCCCCCATACAGACTACGTAAACGTTATCGTAAAAGGTCCTTAACAATGATAAATTGAAATCCACGGCCTTGTAATATGAATAGGCAATAGCCGTCATCACATACAAGGAATTCCCCAAGGAAGTCATATACTCCCCAGAAGCTCGTGATCCATTTACCATGTAAATCTTTTCCTCCCATTTGTGAACGCTCATCGCACTATGATCCCAGATCATTCGTGCAACGGCTAGCTCAGCCTCAGTGAAATCCGACAAACAGGGAAGAACTATGTTATCAAAAATTGACATCTGTATATCATATTTCTGATTGAACTCAAACTTGGAGATATCACCTCCAAAGCATTGATTTCCTGTCGGATTCATTTGTAACACACGACGGGCAAAATCATCTCCATCCATAGAGCCGAGGTTCACTCCGATCAAGTGATTCAACTCCAGTGAATTTTGTTCAGCAAGGTGGACAAAATCAGAAAAGAACATTTTCTGTTCAAGAATGTGAAGAACTGGTGCACCATTAATAGTTCGCACTTTATTCTTCTCTGTCACATCGATAAGAGGTAATTTCTCATCTTTAGGAAAGATCTTGAAAATATGGTTGGGATATATTCCAGCTCGGTAGGACTTTATATCTTCCTCCACGAACTTTCGTAACTCCCCCAACACTTCCATATTCATGGAACCGTCGGGCAACAACCAATACTTTTTATCCAAAGGTGTACCTTGTAAAGGAAAACCAGCAGAAGTACTCATATCAATACTACTGATTTCGCCTGGTATTCCAAAAATAGTCTCGTGTAATGTCAAACGATGCGCAGGTCGCGGCATGTTTGCCAAAAACTTGCCGCCAATCATGCGTGTTACATCATGAATGTGCTCGATGTTATACGACGTGGGTAAAACCCTATCGTAATTCGCCAATCTTTCGTCGATACCACCTTTGGTGATACTTACGTTAGTCTTAGCGTACTCTACAACTTTCTGATTGCCATAGAACTGGCAATGAGCGTTTGTAAACGAAACTCTATCCACTGGAACGATGTCATCCAAAATAACCCTTCTGGGCTCATTGAATTTGATAATCTTTCCAGGGTGGATATTTCTAAACCAAGACAGCAAAATTTGCTTGGTTAAGAAAATGCCTAAACCTTGTTGATAAAGGGTATTGCCTCCAACATGGATAGCAACAATTTTTCCTGCTGCAGGTCCAGTCATGGCAATATAAGGGATCCCACAATCCCCCGCTTTAAACTTCAATGCGTCCACACGCACAACCGAATGAATCTTCCTTCTGTCACCATTAAAGGCGGAAAAATTCAACTCGGCGGTATGATGCCATGTGGACTTCAAACCAGCATATGTGACACCATCCAATTGAATGACAAGATCCATATTATTCCTAAAATCAACTTGGAATTTATTTAACTCGCCACTGTTGGGAAAATGGACGGTAATGTCGCGGTGTTGTTTGCCCAAATCAATTTTGGTCACAAAATACTCCAGCGCCATGTCGCCAAACCCTTGTTGCAATATTTCCCTCATGGGAACCTTCTTGGTCAACTTCGGGTTGACAAACTCAACATAATGCTCCATATTAGGGTGCTCGTCAATGATAATGTTCATCAATTGAGCGAAATGACACGGAAACAAAACCATGTCTTCCTTTATAAAAAGGGCAAACCCTAAACGGCCTTCAACCTGATCGCAACGAACCTCATACAGGTTGTCAAGATAGGCAGTATGTGCGGCCTTAACAAGCTCCGGGATACGATCACCCATTTGGGCAGTGTAATATCCCTCAGCATATGAAGGACCGGTGTCAAAATGCTCTTCAGGAGCATGTTGACCAGCCATTCGGAACATATATTTCCTGTCTCGAACGATAGCTTTCTGGCCTTTCCGCATATACTTTTCGTCACTTTGTGGATACAAATCATCTGAATAGAACAACTTCTTTATTTCATCTGAAAAATACCATGCAGTGGCTAAAATCCCGCCGACTGACAACAAAACATCAGTACGTCTCACAAAGGTCGGAATAATTCCGTTAATCCATTGAGAGATCAACTTCGGAAGATTTTTAAGACTCTCCCAAAGGCTCGTCATCAACGATTTAACTTCCGTTCTCTTCGAAAGTAATTCGTCTTTGAATGATGTCAGCCACATACTAAATCCGACACTGGGCATCGATAAACACGCCGAGTACACGTCATGATTAAAGATCTCTAAAAACTTTTCAAAGGACCAGGCTATGCCAGTGATCTTACAAAAAGTCAAAAAACGTGAGAAGATAACACCCCTTGAATACATATTACCTTGTATGAGGTAATCTTTCTTCATGTATTTCATGGGTACAAAGTTCAACGCATGCCACTCTGGACCATCAAGGTCTTCAAGCGCTCCGTTCAACTCTGCCGAACCAATCTCTTGAATCAAGTCACATTTTTCTTTGTAACCCAAAACGGTTTCGACTGTTTCGGTTTTCTTCTTGTCCATATCAGCTCTTAAATTGGCCAAATATTCCCTCGGGTCAGCGGTCAAACCCAAAAGGTAATCAGCTTGTACGTCAGCATTTACAAAAGCTGCGCGTTGCTGCCTAAGATTGGATTCACGATGCGCTCGCACCAATGAAACCAACTCAGGTGCAGTTATGGGCGTGCCGACAGGAACGAATGGGCATCCGTTATCCTTGCCAACTTCACATAACTGCAATTTAATATTGGTCAGATCTATTTTCTCCTCAAAGGGTCGATCTCCCTTTATCACCTGAACTACATAGTGCATTCTCCTTCTAACGGCGGTAGGAACCACCAAGGTTTGAATAGCAGCAAGTGAATTCATGTTCGTCGTAGCAATCACATAATGTGGCTCGAGTGAAATCATTCCTTTCATCTCAAAAGCCATAGGAGGTGTGAACGGCGCCGTGTTAATCAATTGTTGGAGCAAGACAGACTGGCTATTTTCCATGCCAGCAATTTCTTTCTCTGCCCACAACTCATCAATTCTCACGATTTTCGTAGAATTACTCACAGTCTCCCAGTGTTTTAAACCTGGGGGAACAGTGAAAACAGCGTTGCGCGAGGACTCGCAATACGCTTTCCACTCTTCGGGTGTAGAAATGTCCTTAACAAGAGCTTTTTCCAACTCTTGTGAGAACACAGTCTTGCCTTGACCGGGATCTCCAAAGAAAACGATCATGACAGGCTCCACCCTATTACCAAACCCAGTTCCAATGCGACGAATGATCTCAATCTGAGCCTTTTTAAGGGCATCCAACGAAGACCGAACGTATCCGAGCAGAGCTCCCTTATTTTCAGCAGAGAGCTTCTGAATCATGACAGTGTGAGCTTTAATCAGCTCTTCCACTCGCATAGCAACATTGTGGGTGAAGACTAACTTATCAGTCTTCAACTGGAGAACAAGATCCGATGCAGAATCAACCAAACGATCAATCGACATATCACCAGACCTAGCTTGCCATCCGAGTAAGCTATAAATCCTAAGCTTAATCTCAGACCACAGGGTGGTAAAAAGACCCCAAATCCTATTGACACCATCAAGTGCTTTAGGAACCGTTGTAAGAAGATGAATGACTTGCTTGAAACTAATATCAATTCCATAAGCAAACTTCAAAATCTTATTGAACAAAGGACCGAGAAAGGAATCCTCATCAGAGAGCAAATCTTCAAGTGGGGGCATAAAACCCTCCAACAAAGGAGACTGCGCGCTAAACAAGGTCAAACTACTAAGCCACTCCAAAAGCCTTTGGGCCTCCGGAATGGCAAAGTAAACAGCACCAGCCATGCACAAACCCTTCATAAGAGGGATGAGCACGACGTTCTTTTCCTTAACAATGAGATAAACTCCTACACCAAGTACAACTGGAAGAACATACTTCAACCAAGATGCGGGGTCTTTGATGTATTCAAGCACCTCACTAATCACGTCTGCGAAAGACCCGCCCATAGCGGAAATCTTATTCGCATTCTCAAGGATTTGTCTAATGTGATCCACTTCGACAACTTCCATGATTTCGGCAAATTTGTCTAAGGCAACGGAAGCCTTAGACGTCTTCTCTTTTACGTCTCCAATCGCTGCAGTAGTTTGGTCATACAGCGAATGGAGAGCGCGCCCGAACAAAATATCTGGAATGTTAACCCCAGGCTCAAGAGCAGGGGCAACAGAATCATTAAATGATCCGGGTAGGACAACGACGTCCTCAGTGTCACTAACGGGCAAAGCGGTTGGTTGTTTGTTGAGAGAGACGGCTGCAAACTTTTTCTTTGAAACTTGAGACATCTTCAAGACTAAGGGCAAGTTACTGGAAGTCCGTTTTTCGCACTAAGCAGGAGAGCTCCGTCAGACCGCCATGATGGGAAGGCTTCTCAGCCTGAACCCTTGACGGACGCTTCCGAACCGTGGTTCTTCAGCGTGAGACTCTGAAGTCTGATGTTAATTCAGAGTGATAA
>Ga0079086_1002167_pt1 | contig 8473 bp, 7 predicted proteins | sample ADurb_Met_01_Slu_FD_74555 | JGI IMG/M metagenome (GOLD analysis project Ga0079086, IMG submission 74555) | Active sludge microbial communities from Illinois, USA, of municipal wastewater-treating anaerobic digesters - ADurb_Met_01_SludgeMetaT... | ecosystem: Engineered > Bioreactor > Anaerobic >...
AACTAGTAGACTGGTATTGCTAACTGTGAAAATCCTAATCAATTAAGGTGCTAATTCTTCATTGGAAAGGCATTAAAGCTAATGTAAAAAAGTTTAAGCTCACGATTTTCGAAGGGCTTTTGTCTTGAATTACCTGCGCAATGGTGGGGATGTTTATGCTCCAGAAATTGATGGGCTTGTCGAACCCAAATAGGGTAACAACAGGGAGATATTCCTATACCAGGAGACCTTGCGGTCAAGAACCTCGCGCGGCCTGTGCCCGCAACGAAGCGGAGGGTATCAGGAGACCGGCGAGAACAAGAAAACCACACCGTACTGATAAGCCTTGGTCCATCCGCCATTTATGAATGCTCAATGCTTATTATTTGAAGAGCAATTGCTCAAAGGAAGGGTATCAAGTAGGGGCACGGCACGCCGTGCCAACAACGGGTAACCACGGGGGGTTACCCCTACAACAGGAGACTCTACCGTCAAATACTTCGCACGGCCTGTGCCCGCAGCTAAGTGAATAAGTATGAGGACACCGGCAAGATCATGGTTCTAAGAATGCAGCAAAAACAAGTCTGTATCCCGTTTCAACCCATTCCTATATTGCCCCGGTGCGGCCAAATTGCCTTTCCAGCAGGTTCACGCTCAGGTGGATCATCGTCGGTCTGCCGTGCGGGCAGGTACGCGGCGACTGGCTGGATTCCAGGTTGAGCAGCAGGTTGCGCTGTTCCTCCTCCGACAATATCTGTCCGGCTTTCACCGCCATGCGCTTACAGACCCGTGCCGCAACCCGGGCTTCCACCTCCGCCATTAACGGGGTTTCATCTTCCTCAAACGCATTAACAACCGCCTCAATCGCAAGACGCGGGTCGGTTCTTTCCACGACAATCGGGACTGAGCGGATTACAAATGCGTTGGGTCCAAAGGGCTCGATCTCAAAGCCCAGGTTAAGCAAAGCCTCAAGCTGCTGCTCCAGAATGCCCGCCTTTTCCGGTGTCAGTTCCACCACCACGGGGTCCAACAGTGCCTGAGAGGGAATGGCATTGGCATTGAATTGTGCCATCAGCTGGTCAAACAGCACCCGCTCATGCGCAGCGTGCTGGTCGATCAGGTAAAGTCCGTCTGGACCTTCGGCGATCAGGTAAGTGGATGCCACCTGTCCCACCAAACGCAGTAGCGGCAAGTGGCTGCCCGGCAACGTTGGCTGCGGTTGTGCGGTTTCAAACTCAGATCCTGTTCCAAGCTCTCCCTCGCGGGCTGCTTCATTCGTATCATCAGCACCAATGAAGCCGCTTTGCTGCCAACTTGGCCCTGCCGTTTCAGGCAGGCTCCTGCCCCATAATCTCGTTGTGTTCAGATCAGGAATGGGGGTGAAAGCCAGTAATCCCCGGCGGATCGCCCTCTGCACGCCGCTAAAAACCGCATCCTGGTCTCTGAAGCGCACTTCCGCCTTGGCAGGATGCACATTCACGTCCACCAGTTCCGGAGGAATGGTGATGAACAATACCGCTACCGGATAGCGTCCCACCATCAGCATGGTGTTGTAAGCCCGAATCACCGCCGAAGTCAGCACCGGGTCCTGCACCCAGCGACCATTTACAAAAACTGTGATGTCTTTTCGGTTGGAGCGAGTCAGCGATAGACTGCTGAAGTACCCTTCCACCTTAAGATGGCGCTCCTCAAAGTCGAGAGGCATCAATTTGCCAGCTTCCGTCGGACCAAACAAAGCTTGCAGGATTTCAAAACGCTCACCGCTTCCGGTGGTCCGAAAAATGGGTTTTTCATCCTGGGTTATGGACCAGCGAATGTGGGGATAAGCAAGCGCATAGCGCGTTACCAGGCCGGTAATATGACGATTTTCTGTTGTATCAGATTTCAGGAATTTGAGCCTTGCCGGCAGGTTGTAGAACAAATCCTCCACGCTCACCCGCGTTCCTCCAGCCGCCGCGATGGATTGAGTTTCAGCAGGCGCACCACCTTCCACGGTCAATTTCGCGCCAAAAGGGTTTTGCCTGGTATTGGTGATCAAAGTCAGACGGGAAACAGACCCGATTGAGGCCAGAGCTTCTCCTCTGAAACCTAATGTGCGAATATTGAACAGGTCTTCCGCAGTGCTCAACTTGCTGGTGGCGTGCCGGCATACCGCCAACACCAACTCATCGGCTGGGATGCCGCTACCGTCGTCCGTCACCTGAATCAAGCGTCTGCCTGCCTGCATTACTTCGATATCGATTTGCTGCGCTCCAGCATCGATCGCGTTCTCCAGCAACTCTTTCACGACCGATGCGGGTCTATCCACCACCTCGCCAGCGGCAATTTGGGAAGCGATCGTATCAGGCAGGATTCTGATGGGCATATTTCCTCTTGTGAGGATTATACCAACCTACTACATAATCTCCTACTCTTTGTTTATCTTTATCTGCTAAAATGTGCCTATGTCAAACTCTGAAAAAATTACGAGCATTCTGGCAACATTGCCAGACAAACCCGGCTGTTACCTGATGAAAGATGCCGATGGCACCATCATATACGTTGGCAAAGCTATCAACCTCAAAAACCGCGTCCGCTCTTACTTTCAGCAGTCCTCAGATCATACTTACAAAACACGCCAAATGGTTCGCAAGATCAGGGACATAGAATGGATCGTGGTCGCTTCTGAACTCGAAGCACTGATCCTGGAGATGAATCTCATAAAGCTTCATCGCCCCTTCTATAATGTCCGCCTGAAGGATGATAAACGTTATCCCTACATCAAGGTTCATTGGGCTGATCCCTTCCCGAAGCTTTCGGTCACGCGCAACATGATTGATGACGGCTCGCGCTATTTTGGACCATACACATCCGTCTGGGCTGTGCACCAGACGCTCGACATCCTGCGAAAGATCTTCCCTTACCTCACCTGCGCCCGTGAAATCACTGGCAAAGACGAACGCGCTTGTCTCTACTATGACATCAAGCTCTGTTCTGCCCCCTGTATTGGAGCAGTCAACCAGGAGGAATACCGCCAGATGATTGACGACCTATGCAGATTCCTTGAAGGTCGCACAGATCCGATCATGACCCGCCTCAAAGAAGCCATGGCGCAAGCTTCGGAAAACCTTAACTACGAAAAGGCGGCTATCTATCGGGATCAGATCGAAGCAATTGAGCGGGTGGTGGAACGCCAGAAGATCATCTCCGATGAGCGCAACGATTCCGATGTGATTGCTATGGCGCGCTCCAAAGGCGAAGCCTGTGTGCAGGTCTTCTTCATTCGCTCCGGTAAATTGATTGGGCGGGAATATTTCATTCTCGAAGGGACCGAAGCAGAAGAAAATTCGGAAATCCTCGAGGAGTTCGTCAAGCAGTACTACTCTCAAGCGGCTTACGTTCCCAACAAAGTGATGCTGCCCCAGGAAATTGAAGAAGCCCGCATTATCAAAGAATGGCTCAACACGCGTCGCGGCGGTGAGAAAGTCCAGCTCACTATCCCCAAGCGCGGTCAAGATAAGGAATTGATCGAGATGGCTGCGGAAAACGCCCGCGAGACGCTTAAATCGCTCGAAATTCGTTGGAAGGCAGACAAAGACCGCCAGCATCAAGCCTTAGCCGAGATTCAATCAGTTTTGGGCATGCAAGAAGTTCCAAACCGGATTGAATGCTACGATATCTCCAACACCCAGGGCACTGCCAGCGTTGGCAGCATGGTGGTTTTTGAGCAGGGCGTTCCGGCTAAAAAGAACTATCGCCGCTTTAACATCAGGTCCGTCTCCAAGCCAGACGACTTTGCCTCCATGCGCGAGGTGCTCAAACGGCGCTTTACGCGCTACGTTACCGAACAACAGGAAAAAGAGAAACCCGGCTACAAACCCGACCTTGCATTTTCTCTGCTCCCTGACCTGCTGATTGTGGATGGCGGAAAAGGGCAGCTCCGCCAGGCAATTGAAACCATCGAGGAATTCGATCTCCAGGATCAGTTCACCGTGGTCGGTCTGGCAAAACAGGAAGAAGAGCTCTTCTTGCCGGGGAAATCGGACTCCGTCCGCCTGGATGATCATTCGCAGGGGTTCTATCTTATTCAGCGCATCCGCGATGAAGCGCACCGCTTTGCTATTACCGCCCATCGCAATCAGCGTGGTAAAATCGGTCTTGCGTCACGCCTGGATGCAATCCCTGGGGTGGGTCCTGCGCGAAGAAAAGAACTCATTAATCGCTTCGGCTCCATTGAGGGCATCCTTGCCGCTTCAGTGGAGGAAATCTCGCAAATCAAGGGCGTTTCCAAAGAAATGGCCCAGGCAATCAAAGCACAATTGGAGTAAGTATGGCAAAAAAATCGAACAATTCAGGCCGCAGAAGTAATATTTTGATGGCGACGCTGGCGATCATCATCGTGCTCGCCATGATCCTTTCCATGATCCGGTTTTAGGAGGCACTATGCCAAGGTATGAACCTGCCGGAGATGCCTTCCAGCAAGCCAGCAGCAGCGCCAATGTGATTCATACACCGGAGCAACTTGGGGAACCTTTTCCGCAATATCTCCCTCAACCAAACCCGGATCTTGTTCAGGTCCAGCTGCCTGATCCAACACTTTTTTCACCTCCCCAGAACGACTTTCAGCAGCTGGCACTCAACCGCCGCAGCCACCGCCGTTACGACACCGAAGCAATCCTCTCCCCCGCTGAACTGGGCTATTTGCTCCGCATGACTCAGGGTCTGCGCGAAGGATCTCAAACGCAAACGCTTACCCGCCGGTATGTACCCTCAGCTGGTTCGCGCCACCCATTCGAGACTTACCTTGCCGTCCAGCGGGTGGAAGGGCTTGAACCTGGCATCTATCACTACTTGCCTGCGCAGCATGCGCTTGAGGTCTGGAAATCCGGCACAGAGGCTTTGCAAGCCGCTCATTCAACTACTTATAACCAGAAACAAGCCTTGAATTCGGCTGTGACCTTCTTTTGGATTGCGGAGGTGTATCGCACATCCTGGCGTTATGGTATGCGTGCCTACCGCTACATCTACCTCGACGCAGGTCATGTTTGCCAGAATCTCTACCTGGCGGCTGAATCGATTGGCTACGGCGTCTGCGCCATTGCCGCCTTCGATGATGAACTGGCTAATACTGTCTTCGAACTTGACGGAAAAGAACGCTTTACCGCCTACATGGCTTCAGTCGGCAAGAAATTACCTGCGGCCTGACCATGCCCGTGAAACTCATCCCTGTCCTCGTCAGTGCTACTAGTGAATGGGATGTTGTCGTTTCCATCCTGCAGCCGCCAACGCTCCAACAGAGCCTACTAGGCGCGCACTTCCAGACCGAGCTTGCAGGTCAGTCCTGTCTCTTTTTCCATTCCGGATGGGGCAAAATCGCCACTGCAGCCTCAACCCAATACGTCATCGATCACTATCAACCTGAGCTGATCATCAACGTCGGCACTTGTGGCGGATTTGCAGGCTCAAGCAAGGTTGGTGAAATATTGCTGGTGACAGAGACCCTGATATATGACATCGTTGAACGCATGGACGACCCCGTTGCTGCCCTGAACCACTACCGCACTAAAAACGACATTTCGTGGATCACTGATCCCCTGCCTGTGGGGACTCGCAAAGCCCGCATCATTTCTGCCGACCAGGATCTCGATTATGCGTCTTTTAACCTTCTGACCACGACGCACCAGGCTGATGCTGCTGATTGGGAAACAGGTGCTTTTGCCTGGGTCGCTGCCCGAAATCACATCCCCTGGCTCGCTCTCAGAGGGGTGTCTGACCTTGTTACCCGCCAGGGTTCCGAAACTGACAACGGAGTTGATCTCTGGCGTTCCCGCCTCGATCAACTGATGCAAAAAATCCTTGCTGAACTGCCTTTTTATTTTATGGAATTTGAACGCAACATAGATTTGTAGGCCAGACATCGTGCCCGTAGGGTATTGAGTTTATCCCGTTCGTGCCGGTCTCCAGACCGGGCACGCTATGTTGACCGAAGGTCTCCTCATTCATGTACAAGAAAACAGGAGACACGTCGGTCAAAAACCTCACGCGGGCCTGTACCCGCAACGAAGTGGAGGGTATGTGGACACCGGCGAGATCAGAGGACCAACATTTTCATCAATTAATCGCTGGGTTTGCCCAACCTCGCGCGCTCTTCTTCAACGATCTTGTGGTCCAGCTTCTTAATCAATGGCGCAGGCTGATTGAACTTCCTGCCCGCTTCCAACTCCACCGGCTTCCAGGCATCCTGTCCCGGTTGGCCTTCCGCGTTGCTTACATCCAACCCAAGGATTTCGTGTTCTCCGAGCGCATCCTGCTCGAAGCGTGAGAATTGTTTTCCAAACAATGGCTGCTCATGTGCCAGTAACAGGTGCAAGGTCTCGCTGGTGTTAGGCAGGAATGGAGCACTCATCACTTTAATCCACTCGATCGCCTGGATCGCGGTGTAGAGCGATTTTGCAGCCTGTTCCCGATCAGCCTTGATCTCAAACCAAGGCGCATGCACATCCAGATACTTGTTGACCTCGCCAGCCAGCGCCATCACTTCTGCCAAAGCTGCCTTCAACTCCACCTGTTCCAGTTTTGCTGCCACGCTGTCGAATCCTGCCCTGATCACCTGCAACAGTGCTTCATCGCTCTCCCGCAATTCGCCAGGGTTGGGGATCTTGCCGTCAAAATTCTTATAGGTAAACGACAGCACCCGGTTTACCAGGTTGCCCCAGGTGGCAACCAGTTCATTGTTGTTGCGCTGGAAGAACTCCTCCCAGTCCCAATCTGAGTCGCGCTGCTCTGGCATGGCACTCGTCAGATAGTAGCGGATCGCGTCCGCGTCGTACCTCTCAAGGGCATCCAGACCCCAAATCGCCCAATTATGGCTGCCACTGATCTTCCTGCCCTCCAGGTTCATGAACTCGTTTGCTGGCACATTGTATGGCAGGACCAACGGCTGAGGATTTTCTGCCCCCATTCTGCGGTCAAAGCCATCGCCCATCCCGAGCAATTCAGCCGGCCAGGTCACAGCATGGAATGTGATGTTATCTTTTCCGATAAAATAAAACGATTTCGCGCTTGGATCGATCCACCAGTCCCGCCAGGCATCGTTATTCCCTGTCAATTTGGACCATTCGATTGCGGATGAAAGGTAGCCTATCACGGCTTCAAACCAAACGTAAAGGCTCTTGCCCTTCCAATCCTCCAACGGTACCGGAATACCCCAATCGAGGTCCCTCGTGATGGAAGTTGGTTTGAGCCCCACCGATTGGATCGTTCCCAGGGACTGCCTGAGCACGTTCGGTCGCCAGTAACTTTCGCGTGCTTTAAGGAAGTCCTCAATTTGCGGTTCCAGTGAAGAGAGATCCAGGAAAAAGTGCTCTGTTTCTCTGAGTTCCGGAGTTGACCCATCCACCTTTGAGCGTGGATCGATCAGTTTTTCTGCTTCCAGCTCATTACCGCACCTTTCGCACTGATCGCTGCGCGCGTCTGGATTACCACAGATGTAACAGGTGCCCTCCACGTAGCGGTCCGGCAAAAACCGGCCGAGGGTTGGGCTGAACCACTGCCTGGAAACAATTGTTTTCAGATAGCCATTTTCAAGTAAGGTCAAAAACACCTTTTGAGCGACATCAAAATGATTTGCAGTGTGTGTGGAAGTGAAAATATCGTAACTGATACCAAGTTTCTTGAACAGTTCGATGAACCGCGGATGGTAGTGTTTGTAGATATCTTCCGGAGCTTTGCCCAACTGGTCTGCCTTGATCGTGATGGCTGTGCCGTGCGAGTCAGAGCCGCTGACCATCAAGACATTTCGTCCCCGCAGGCGATGGTATCTGGCAACGATATCCCCAGGCAAATGTGATCCAGTGATGTTCCCCACGTGGATATCCGCGTTGGCATAAGGCCAGGCAATGGCGATCAGAATGTTCTCAGTCATGGTAAAACTCCTCAATGAAAATCGATGGAGAATTTTATCATCCATCGTAATAAAAAAACGTTCGATTAGTTATTCAAAGATGATGCGGCTGGCAGTGTGCTCGCAAGTTTCCCGGTTGAGGTTGACGCCGCACTCCACACAAATCCCCTTGCAGTCCGGTTTGCAGATCAAGTTGATGGGTAGATCCAACAAAAGGTAGTCCCGGATCGGCTTCCCAAGGTCAATGTAACCATCTTCCGGAACTACTTCTTCGTCGAACTCCTCTTGAGTCCGGTTTTCAAAGACATAAAGCTCCTCGAATTCGGTCGAGAGTATTGCCCGGAAAGGATCAAGACAGCGATTGCAGTAACTATCTACTTCAGCTTCAAAGGCACCTTGCAAAAGAAGCCCCTCGCGTGTGCGCGAAAAGGTGTAACGTCCGCTCAGGTTGTATAACTGCAGGTCAGGTTCGATGAATACCGCGGGATTTCCCACCTCAAAATCGCGGAAAAAGCCGATGGGTTTGTTGAAGAAGTATCCAATGTTAGTGCGTAGGGGATAATGTATTTTTTCCATAGTAAGTTACAATTCACAAATCTTGCTCTGATTATA
>Ga0079086_1194949_pt1 | contig 8365 bp, 6 predicted proteins | sample ADurb_Met_01_Slu_FD_74555 | JGI IMG/M metagenome (GOLD analysis project Ga0079086, IMG submission 74555) | Active sludge microbial communities from Illinois, USA, of municipal wastewater-treating anaerobic digesters - ADurb_Met_01_SludgeMetaT... | ecosystem: Engineered > Bioreactor > Anaerobic >...
AAAAAAAAAAAAAAAAAAATTATGCGTAAAACACTCATCGGTTTGCTGGTATTCTTCTCACTATCAGCATCAGCGCAGGAAGTTCTTACGCTCGAAGTATGCAAGCAAATTGCCCTGTCGAACAACCGTATACTAAGAATAGACAGCAGCAATCTTCAATCGGCTAAATACAGCAGTAAGTCGGCCTTTGCAAATTATTTCCCCGACATTAGTTTCTCGGGAACATATTTGAGATTGAACAAACAGTTTCAAATGTTCAAAAATGATCTCCTTCTTCCCGTAATTCCTTACCAAGCCATAGAGGCAGCTAATATGCAGGTTTCGATATCCAGTCTGAATAATCCTCAAATAGCACCTCTTGCTTTTGCCTTGGATCCTGCCACGGGCATGCCATTTACTGATGCAAATGGCCATCCTGTTTTCAAAAATTATGCATGGCTTCCAGCCAGCCAATCAAAATTGGGCGAGAAAGATAATTTTTTGTTCAACCTCTCATTGACTCAGCCCATTTTTGTGGGAGGTAAGATTTATTTTGCGAATAAAATGGCTCAAAATGCCGTTGAAATAGCCATATGCAAAACCGAAATCGACCGGCAATCCTTATTGTACGAAGTAGAAGATTTGTACTATAAGGTTTGGATTACCGAAAAAAAATACAGATTGGCACTTAAGTATCTCGATTTACTCAAAGAAATTGAAAACGATGTGGAAAATTATTTAAAGGAAGGCTTGATTACTAGCAATCAGCTACTCATGATACGATCGAAGATTAATCAAGCCCAGGTAGATATATTTAAGGCAGAAAACGGGTTATCGGTCCAAAAGCAACTGTTGAATCAAAAAATAGGCAGAGATATCAAACAGGATTTTAAGGTCGAAGATTCTTTGAAGGCAGATTTTGAAATAATTCAAAATATTTTGAATACTCAACTCAGTATTGACAACCGGCCTGAGGTAAAACTGCTCGAACAAAAAGTACAATTAAACAGAAATCTCATGAGGGTTACACAGGCTGATATGATGCCTCAACTTGGTTTGACTGCCAATTATTTCTATATCAATCCCAATCCCTATAAAGGACTCGAGGATGAATTTGGAGATGATTATGCCTTGGGGTTATCGCTCAAAATCCCTTTATTTCATGCTTTTGAACGTTACAATAAGCGACAGTCGGCATTGTTACAATATAAATCTGCTCAGTTGGAAATGGAAGACAGCCGCAATTTATTGAACATTGAGGCCACTTATGTTACCAATCAGCTCAAGGAACAATTGATGCAGATAGAAGCTGCCAGAAAGAATGTAGAACTGGCAAGAGAAAATTTGAGAATTCAAACCGATATGTTTCACGAAGGCATGCTAAAATTATCAGATTTAACTGAAGCACAGACAATGTGGTTAAAGGCAGAAACCGATTATTATGAGGCTTATGCCAGTTTACTCTCCTATCATGCCAAATTACGTAAATCTTATGGAATACTTCAATAAAAACAGAAGAAATATGAAAAAAAGCATAGTATCTCTCGGATTTATAGGAATAATCCTCTTGGGAGGCTGTAACGATAAAAATCGACAAAATCCTTCAAATCATGGGGGTGAAAAGCCAAAGGTAGAAATTTACAGGATTCATACCCAAGATGTTCCATTGAATCTTTCTTACTTGGGGAGTTTTAAACCTTTTAAGGAGGCTACTTTGGGTACTACTATCCCTGGAAAAATCGAAAAGATCTATACTCAAGAAGGTGAAGCCGTAAAAGAGGGGCAATTGCTGGTGCAAATGTCGTCTGAACTCCTGCTTCAGTCGGAAATAGAATATAAAACTCTCGAGAAAGATTTTCAGAGAGTAAAAAACCTCGTTGAGAAGCAATCCATCAGTCAGCAGGATTTTGATCATGTAAAGGCTCGTTACGAAGCTGCCGAAGCAAAGTATAATTTATTGCGGTCGAACACCGAAATTAGAGCTCCTTTCGATGGCATAGTGGCAAAGCACTTAGCCCACGAAGGCGAAAATTACTTCTTTTCGGCATCTATAGATTTAGGTACTTCCTTATCGACAGGAATATTGCAATTGGTAAAAATCAATCCCATTTACTTCGAATTCGAGGTGGGCGAAAAAGATCTCTCCTATATCAGTAAGAACATGGTTGTAAAGGCCATAGCTAATACTTATTCTCATGATACCATTGCGGGCTGGGTCGATTTCATCAGTCCTACTTTGAATTCAACCCGGGCCACGGCTAATATTCGAATAAAAATAAATAATCCAAACCTCAAATTTCGCCCTGGAATGACAGGAAAAGCTTTTATCAATGTAATCAGCCATCAGGTGATGATGATACCCTTGCAGGCCATGATGAAAGAACTTAACCATGACGCCTATTTTGTATATGCAGTCGATAACGAAGGGAAAATCATCAAGAAACCCATCAAAGTTTTTCAATACGCAGGTGAAAATGTTGTGGTGGAAGGAGTAAGCGAGGGCGATGAAGTTGTAATTTCCAGCAAGAAAAATTTGGCTGAGGGCATTGAAGTAGAAATCATTCCCACATCCAATGATTAAAATCTAAGGCTATGAGAATCACCGACACTTCAGTCAAGAATCCGGTTGCAATCTATATGATTTTTGCGGGAATCCTTCTATTTGGATTATTGGCTATTTTTCGTTTACCAAGAGATTTGTTCCCCGACATTGAGCTTCCTACGCTTACGGTTGTAACCGTTTATCCGGGTGCCAATACCGAACAGGTAGAAAAAGAGATAACCAAGGAGTTAGAAGTAGTTTTGGCGAGTACCGAAAACATCAAAAAAATTCAGAGTTTTTCGAAAGATAATGTTTCCACCATTTCCTTACAGTTCGACTGGGGAACTGATATTACAGAAGCTTCGGCCAATGCACGCGACTTGATAGAATTGGTGAAGTATAAACTGCCTCGTGATGCTCAACAACCTATCATCATGAAGATCAATTCCTCGGTAATGCCAGTGGTGATACTAGGTCTTCAGACCACCAATGAGGAGACAGATATCAGCGACCTGATCGAAAAGGTAATTTCTCCGAGGCTTCAGCATATAGATGGAGTAGGCACAGTGATGACCATTGCTGAACCTGAAAATGAAATAGCCGTAGAAATCGATCCTTTAAAAGCCGAGAAATATCATTTAACCATCGATTATATTGCCACCTTAATGAAAAGTCTCAATTTGAATGTTCCGGCGGGTTCTTTGAAATCGGGTATTTGGGACTTAAATGTTACTGTAAAGGGTCAGGTGCCTTCCATCGATGCGATAAAGGATTTGCCGCTTACCACTTACATGGGGCAAGTAATCCGATTGGCTGATATTGCGATCGTACATAAACAGTTCAAACAGAAAGATGAAATAGCCCGAACTCATCAGCAAAGGGCAACCGCTCTTCTTGTCCAAAAACAATCTCAGGCTAATGCGCTTCAGGTTTATCAGCAGGTAATGAAGGAAGTAAGCAAAATCCCTATGCCCAAAGAGACTAGTCTGTATGAGGTTTTTAATACTACGGAAGTTATTCAAGGATCAATAAATAATATCACTCAAACATTGCTTTGGGGAGGATTATGGGTAATTCTGGTAGTATGGCTCTTCTTACGAGCCTGGCGTTCGAGCTTCATCATCAGCCTCTCAATACCTTTTTCTATGTTTATCGCTCTCATTACCATTATTGTGAGCGGCTACACGATTAATGTGTTTACCTTGATGTCGATGGTGGTGGCTATTGGGATGGTGGTCGATAATAGTATAGTAGTGGTCGAAAACATTACTAAATACCTAGAAAAAGGCATAAAAAAAAGGAGGCTTCAATATTTGCTACGGGCGAAATGGGTCGAGCTATTACAGCTTCTACACTAACTACCATAGCGGTGTTTTTCCCTTTAATTTTCGCAGGCGGTATTGTGGGTGTATTCTTCGAACAATTCGCCATTATAGGAGCTGCTACAATGCTTGGATCATTGCTCATCGCTCTGACATTGACACCTACACTGAGCAGCCAATTCCTATTGGAAGAATCCAAACAAAAAAAACATCCACAAATTTATGATACTACGGAAAAATGGTATGTTAAACTCGAGGAAGCTTATGGAAGATTGATAAAATGGAGCCTTCATAACAAAATTCTTGTAACTATCATTGTTGCGGCTTTTATCGCCCTTTCGGTATTTTTAATCAATAATCACATAGGCACCGATTATATTCCCAACATCGATGGAGGTGATCTCATAACTGTAGTTCAGATGCCCGAAGGTTATAGCGCTAATGAAACCGAAAAAGTCGCAATGAGGATCGAAAAATATATCGAATCGAATGTTTCGGGAATTGTGTTTGGCTTTACTGTAGCAGGACAGACCGAACAGGGTATTCTCTCATCCGTTGGATTCAAGGAAAATAAAAATCTTGCCTCCATAGTCTATCACCTCGTTCCTTCCAATCAACGCACGATGAGCACCGCCGAAGTAGCCAAAATGGTCGAAAAAGAATTAGAAAAAATGCCCGAAATAGAGCAATACCATGTAACCGGAGGTTCTATCATAGGTTCGGCATTACTTGGGACAACCAAACCCATCGAGATTGTCATTTCAGGAACTGACCTTGAAATTTTACGCAAATATGCAAAAATGGTGGAGGATTCACTAATGCAATTACCTGACCTCAAAAATGTTCAGAACAGTTTGGCCAATACCAAGCCAGAATTTCAAATAACTCTGGATAAGGAACGCATGGCCGACTTGAAGATCAATCCCGCTTTAGCCTCCATGCAGATTCGTCAAAGCCTTTATGGCACCGAAGCAGGAAATTTCGACGATCAAGGCAAACAAATTCCAATCAATGTCAGATATTTACGCAATGAGGTTCAATCTATCAACGATATTATGAATATCAGAATTTCTTCGGTTTTAGGCAATTCTTATCCTTTACGCGAAGTAGCCGAGGTGAACCTCAATAATGGATATGTCGAAATCATGCACGACAATCAACAACGCGTAGCCATCGTTGGAGCCGATATAAATTCGGGCACCGACCTTGGAGTTATGGTCAAACGAGTTCAAAATGTTCTATCTCATTTAGATACTGATAATCAGGTAAGAATTGAACTCAAAGGACAAGCCGAAGAACAGGCAAAGAGTTTCGCCGATCTTAGATTAATATTGATAATCAGCGTATTATTGGTTTACATGATCATGGCTGCGCAATTTGGCCACTTGCTTCAACCTTTCATCATATTCCTGTCTTCTCCCTTTGCCGTGGTGGGCTCGATCATTGCATTCTACCTCACAGGCACAACCCTGAATCTGATATCGTTCGTAGCTATTATTTTGCTGATGGGAGTTGTGGTGAACAATGGCATTGTATTGGTCGATTATACTAACATGCTAGTCAAGCGTGGTTATTCCCTCTACGACGCTTTGATTGCAGCCGGAAGATCACGACTGCGACCCGTATTGATGACTACCCTTACTACAATTATGGGAATGCTGCCCATGGCCATAAATAGAGGCCTATTGCACGAAGTTTGGGCTCCATTCGGCATAACGAGCATTGGCGGCCTGATGTTTGCTACACTTATTACACTTATCTGGATTCCTGTATTGTATGCTATATTTTATGCGCACATTCAACCCAAAAAACTCTTGAACGTATGAAACATGTGAATATTCATTGCGACGTGGCCCAAGCAAATGAAATCATCGAAATACTCGAAGAATGCCTTATTAGCGCATTTCAAATTTTAGACAATGTTAAAGTAAAAAATCGCATAGGAGATCCTCGTATGAATAACCCTATATGGCCTGGATACAATGTATTGATTATGACTCAAATAAGAGAACAGGCAAAATTCGAACAATTAATGCATAAAATCAAAGACTATAACATTAAAGTTACTCACTTGGATCAACTCATTATGTTAGAAGCATGGGATATAGATACTTTGATTTTTGAATAATGGAAACAAAGAAAAACAAGACACGCAATCTGATTTTGAAAAAAGCCGCTGAAGTGTTTACGGCTAAAGGCATTCAAAACACTACGATTGAAGATGTTACCAAACACCTTGGGAAAGCCAAAAGCCTGATTTATTATTATTTCTCCGATAAGGAAACTCTTTATAAAGAAGTTCTGGAAAACGAAATCAATTCTCTGCGCAATAAAGTGAACGAAAAACTCAATTCAACCGTAGATCCCATTTCTAAACTGCGAATGTACTTTGAATTACGCATACAGAAAACAAAGGAATTAATTAACCTCTTGCCTTTCAAAAACCATCTCGATGAAAACTTACCTTTTATTAAGGAAATGCGAAAAAAATACGACGATGAAGAAACCACTATTATCAAAAAAATACTCGAAGAAGGTGCTAAACGCAATATTTTCTATCTTACTGACCTAAACAATACCACCAATGCTATTCTCACAGCTCTCAAAATCGCAGAATTGCCCTACTTGATCTCTGAATATATCGATAATTACGATGAAATGATGGATAGCCTGATCGATATCGTACTTTATGGAATTGTGAAACGTTGAAGAATTGCACAATTCTTCGTCTCATTTCAAATGCACTTCTGCATATAATCCTCGCTTAACAATAAGATTTAATAACAAAGAGCTCATTGTAGGAATAATCGAATCCGAAAAAATCAAGGCATATTGTTCAGATCATTGCTTTATCAATTTTGTATAAGCTGTGGTTTTGCCATTTGATAGTGCTATGATATAAATTCCCGCTTCGAGGTCATCTACGGGTACAGACCGTTGTATCACTTGGCATTGTCGGATGATTCTTCCAGATAGGTCAAAAACGGTTAGTTGGATTGGCAATGAGAATGTAACTGGAAGATAGAAAAAAGATGTAGCCGGATTGGGATAAACTCTCAGGGTTTCATGCGGTTCATACTTTATTCCATTCACCCGGTTATTGGCCGAAATGAGCCATAGATTCGGATCGAAAACGAGGCTATCGGGTGTGAATGTGAGTGGAATCTGAAATTGTTCGCCGGAAAAAGAAGGATTCAAGCGAATAAGTGTGTCATTCATTGCGCCTTTTATTCCAATTTCCACGGGCATGTCGAAAAAAGCGACCGAGGGAGAAGAAGTTTGTTGCCAGATGGAAAGCTCGAGTGTATCGTTACCCGAAATTCCCCAATCTATGGTATATGTAGGATATCCTTCACCATAGAGCCATTGGGCAGTAAATTCGGAAAGATTGATACCCGAACTGGTTTCGAATTGTCCAATTAGATCAAAAGTTCGGGCATAACCATAAGAAAGCAAGGGGTTAGCTGCATAATTTTGCAATGCCCGAAAAAAAGCGCTATCGCCAATTAAAAATCGAATCATGTGAAGCACCAATGAGGCTTTGTGATACGACAGGCGCGCATCGAAAATCCGGCCAGCGAAGGTAGTATCATCTACGATGACAGAACCGTTAGGTTGCTGGCAAACGGCAGCAATCGTCTCGGTTTTCCATTTCTTCCAGTAAAATCCATCGAACATGTATTGATAAGTCAAGCCCGTGGCATACGAAGCCAAGCCCTCATTTAACCAAATATCAGTCCAGGAACCCGTTGTTATCTTGTTCCCGATCCATGAATGTGCCAGTTCGTGCGATAAAATATGATGATTGAATTGACCGGCAAACGTCAAAGTTTGATGTTCCATACCTCCACCCATGCCACATTCCAGATATCCATACTTTTCTTCGATGAAAGGATAAGGACCAAATAATTCTGAATAAAGCGCATACACCGGGAAAAGCCCTGACGTAGCAGCTTGTTGCTGGCTTATATCTCCGGAATAAACGTAGTTGTAAGTTGTTATGGTTCCATATTGAGTAGGGACTTCCTCTATATAAGTTTGATAATCACCCACGGCAACACCTATAAGATAAGAGGCAACTGGGTAACGATGTTTCCATGACGTTTTTACCCATCCTTCGAGGGTATCGGTTTTGACGGGCATTCCAATGCTTGCTGCCTGATAATCTAAATGGCATTGAATCACAATATCCGTAGAATCGATTTTATCATCGAGGGTAATTTTGCATGGGAACCAAGTAAATGCTCCATAGGGTTCGGATAGTGTCCACAAAATTGGCTTGCCATTATGAAAACCTGTAAAAAACGCATTTTCTCCGAGATATTCAGGTGGATCACCCTGATACATGATTTCCAAGCTATCTAATTCTCCTTTATGCAGAAATTCTGGAAATTTGATGATAAGCGCATGTATCCCAGGTCTCGAATAATTCAAAAAATTTCCATGAAAATTAACATATTCCACTTGAAGCGAATCGTGTAATTGCAAAGAAATGCTATCGCTATCTTCTTTTGGAATAATG
>Ga0079086_1009321_pt1 | contig 8208 bp, 11 predicted proteins | sample ADurb_Met_01_Slu_FD_74555 | JGI IMG/M metagenome (GOLD analysis project Ga0079086, IMG submission 74555) | Active sludge microbial communities from Illinois, USA, of municipal wastewater-treating anaerobic digesters - ADurb_Met_01_SludgeMetaT... | ecosystem: Engineered > Bioreactor > Anaerobic >...
CCCAAATGCTCAGAATCTATACGAGATATTCTTCCCACAGATTGCACAAAAGCTCCAACAGAAAAAGGTATTGAATAAAAAACTACATGATTAAATTGTTTTAAATTCAAAGATTCTGCCGCTGCTGATGTCATAACCAAAACACACGGAAATTTGTCAGGGATCTGGGAAACTCTACCAGATTTCTCATAAATAGGATAACCCAAATCTGCGGATTTTAACAAATCCAAAGTAAAAATATAATCACAAACAAGAATTACAGACTCACCCTTACTTAAAATGCTCTTCAACAAAGACTCTACAACATAAAACTTAGACCCCCGTTTTTCACAATAATTTCCATCCAAATCAATAGAACCATCAACACATCTCTGTAAATCGTGCAAACGACTTGCAAAAACTTTCAACTTTTCACTACCATTTAAAATACCACGAGCAAACTTCTTATACTCCTCTAACTCAGCGGGAGTTAAAGAATAAAAATACTTATGAAACTTAACATCAATATCAGATTCTACACTAAAAATAAACTCTCCTATCATCTTTTTCAAAACATCTAAATTCTTGTACCCCACAACCTCAGGTATCTGTTTATGTTTTCCCACATTCCTCATCCTAACAACAAGAAATCTATACTTAAAATCCATCTCACGAAGAAACCTACCCGGCTGAAATATGCAAAACATCCCATATAAATCCATCACAGAATTCAACAAAGTTGTAGCGGATAAACCCCAAAGCACATCCGCCCTAAATAAAATTGGCATTAACGACTGCACCAACTGTGTTTTTGGATTTTTTAATTTATGCACTTCATCTAAAATTATTACAGAACCAACAGCCAACTTCCTCAATAAGGGTAAATACTTCCTAGACTCAGAATAAGTCACCAACACTATACCATCCTTCGCTTCATTAAAATCAGAAATTAACTGATATTCAAAATCAGTATGCTTAGCAATCTCAGAAGGCCACACTTCTTTAACAGCTCGTTTTGGAGCAAATACAATAAAACGATTACATCCCTTTCTCCGATAAAACTCAATACCTATCAAAGCCACTAAAGTTTTACCTTGACCTGTCTTAAGAGAAATTATATAGCTTCTATTTGATAGAAGGCGACTCACTGCTTCTCTTTGAATCGCCGTAGGTTTTGTCTTAATCAAGAATCCCCCAAGAAAACTCGATAGATTCCTCCTCCACACAATCACCAACAACATACCAATCAGAAGCCTGCACATCTTCCAAAGATAAAGATCGACATCCCCCATCTATACCAAATTGTACCAAAATAGGAACATTGCCTCTACCTAAAAACCCATCCACACCAGGACGGGTCAAAATACAACCCCAATTAACTAAAACTAATGCTTCTTCTAAAATCATACATGCAACCCATAATGCTCTGCCCAATCTCTCACATCAGACAAAGATTTTCTATATGAATAAACATAAGGAATACAATGAGGATTTAAATACACCATTAAATAATTCTGATAAACTTGCTTCTCTGCTTGAAGCAACCTTTGATAAGGGGGATATTTGAAAAAAGATTCATCCTGCTCTCCTAAAAAAGAATACAATTCATCTGGAGATGAATACTTCTCTGCCAACTCTATTGCCAACTTTGTTGGAAATCTATAAACCCCCAATATATTATCTGACTTATCACCTTTTATCGCCTTAAACATAGGAATACTTGAGGGATATACACCCCACCTATTCTTCACATCACACTCTTTTAAACGCTTATAATCACGCAATTTCGCGTTAAAAGCGTTAACCACAGAAATCCCCCCTAAATCCCAAACCAACTGATATAAATCAAAATCCGTTGTAAAAATATCTATACAATCAACTTTCCCAAGAAGTGGACCCTTCGCAAGAAAAGCAATAGTTTCATCAGCCTCCATCTCAGGATGCCACCAAACTTCAAATTTTGAAGTTTTTAATTGAGTTAACTCCACAACATCCCCCATACTCAACTCAAAAACATCTACCTTAGACAAACGATCCCCTTTATAAGTGCTTTGCTGCTCAAGGCACTTCCGAGGCGCTCCATCTAAACAAATGTAAACTTTATCATAAATATCATCAAAAATTCGCAAATGCCTCAAAAAACCAAACCCTGCACCAACCATATAGGGCACTCCTGAAATTTCCCTTACTATAGAGCTATAAGCAAACTTACATCTATAGTAAAGGAAACTATAGTCCACTAACAACACTCTCATCTCATCTCCTTATACACCTATAATACGACACAAATTATATTAAAACTCAACCCACTTTGTATGCTTCTTATAAAGAATACCAACCTTAACCTCAAACGCCACAAATGCAGGGAAAAATGCCTTATCTGCAAGATAAGAATCACTATCAGACGCCGCTAACACACCATCCAAGTACCAATTACCTTTTCTATCTGCATTAAAAATTACACTATCACCATCCACAGTCACAGTAAACCCAAGACCAATATACATTCTAATTATTCTTACCACTGTAGCTCCAATTGCAATTTCACTGAAGTATTAACAGATTTAACAAGGGGCACATCGAACAAATGATACCCAAAAATCAACTCCTGGCCTGAAATAACATACTCAGAATAAACAGGGACACCCCCAGAAAGATGATATCCCCCTACACTCTTATCGGCTCCCCCTACCAAAACCATCCCATAAATCATAGAAGAAGCTCCTCCTTGATTATAATAACCAATCGGCAAAATCATCTCATACACTACCTTATCTGCTACACCTGTATGCAAATTATCAACAAGAACCCTTCGATTTCCCAACCCCTCCCCAAAAAGATTTGGGGCAACACAATCAAAATGGAGGACTCCCGCATAACAAGTATTAAACCAAACTTGCCTCATATCCCAAACAGGAGTTATAGTCGCACTACTCAACAAAAATATCTCACACAACTCTAAAAACTGATAATGTGGATTTGTCACCACATTAGCTAGTGCCTCTTTCCCATCTCTATGTAAAATCATTAAACACCTCGCACTTCAACTCTCCAAAGAACAGTAGTTTTAACATTGTCCTCTAAAGAAATTCTATCTCTAAATTTATAAGCAGACATAGCTTCACTATTCCCATTACAAATTAAAACACCATCTACATCTGACATAGCCCCTGGATATCCTTCAAAAACTACCTTCATAGAGTGACTCTCTATTGACCTACTCACAATATCCAAAGAATAAGTCGGCAAAATATTAAAATCACCATACTCTAAGTAACTATTCTTAACTACAAATTTACCTGTATCATCTCTAAAAAAACGAACTACCCAACGTTTATCACCAACATTCTGTAAACCACCCCACACACCCATCCAAAGCAAAACATTATTTCCTCCAAACATCTTATCTTTTATTTTTATCTTATAACTACCTATAATCTTCATCTACAACTCCACCAAAAGAGTTAATACAAACTTTGTAGTAAACTCATTAGAAAAATCTCCATACCAACCAAACAAAGGACATCTGTCTTTAAACACCACTACCGCATTCATATCTCTAATCTCAGTTAATTCAAACTGTAAATTCACCTGAATACCCAAATAAAATGTAAAATCTACACAAGCCACAACACTTAACAAAGGCCTCTCAGTAAAGTCATTCTCATTAACAAACTTATATAAATAAACCAAGTAATTAGAATCTAACCCATCTAAAACTCCCCGCAAAATTTCTCTTCTTCCAGCCTCAAACAAATACGATCTAATCACTTCAACTCCAAAACATCAAATATCAACTCATCATTTAATTTTCTTCTCAATTGATATGGAACCTCCGCACCATCTTCCATTATATCATACACCTTCCTTCCTAAACAAACAGACTCAACAGACAAATTACTCACTAACACCCGATCTAAATGATCCTCTTCCTTAAGTTTTACCTCCATACCATCAATATAAAATGAACCATTCACTATCCAATAAACAGACACAGTTACTGGAATTATTCTACTCAACAAAACTGTCTTTACATCATCAACAGAAACAGCAACTTTAGATAAAACATCCAAAGATATTGCAATTGCTGGAATTGATACATACCCATTAGCTTCCAATTCCAACTGCCTCTCAATATCTACTGCACTTACCAAAACCCAATCCTCATAATTAAAATACAACTTCTCAGTATGAGCATAAATTTTATAAATTATAGCATCACTTCCAGTAGACCACAAAAACCACCTCAATCCTTCTAAAGCCGCATTAAGACCCAATATACGAGGATACACACTCAACATTCGTCTAAAAAAATAACTGCCCATCTCCACTTCAGAAAACTCATATTTAATATCTATTCCATAAGTCTCCCAATAATATTGCCTAAATAAATCTAAAGTTAGAGTACGGGGATCTAAACTTCTCCCCAAAAATGGACCCCTCAAGCTATAAATAGCTACCCAACCTTCATTAGTCTTCAACCACCCACCAAAAATAGATTTCCAACCTTTTTCCTCAAACCACTCTTCAACAGCCAAACAATCTTCATATGTCTTCTCCAATCCCCAACTCAACTCATTAACACCCACAATTAAATCAGGAAAATCATCCTTAAGACCTTCCCTTATCAACATCTCTTCTGTAACTAAAGGATAATACAAACAAAAATCTTCAGACAACCTCTGGATTTCATCATTAAATACTTTAAAATAAGGCTCCCAATAACCTTGTTTCAGCTCCCACAACAAAAATTGATCATAAAAGCTCATTCAAATCCCCAACCTCAATACCAAATTCAGATGAAATATAGGGTACCCACAAATCATCATAAACCAAACTCTCCCCTTCAGCCACATAAGTTATTTTAACCGCATCTAACCTAACAAGAGAGGGCTGTATGTTTACTTGAGCTAACGAATAATTCACAGAAACAATAGACCCAGACACAATAGGAAGCACCCTTCTCACACCCTCATCACTAAGATAACTCAATTCAACAGATCCCACCTCAGGAACATGTTTCAGATTAATAACAACTCCCGAAACACAATTTAAACTTTTTAATGGCTCAATAGTTCCAGCCTCACCCCAATTGTGCACTATTTTCCACCGTACCTGCACATTAGTCCCAAGATACAATCCTTTCAACCCCTCAGAAATTATCAAATACTCAGATAACTCCTCATCAAACCCCAAATTCTCTATGGACAAATAATCTAATAAAACGTCTTTAATTTTTTGCTTATTCGCTTCTGTAAAAATGCCCGTTGCCACATATACTTGAGGAATAACTATATCAAACAGACATCTTCTAAATTCATAATTTAAAGTCAGCACACCATATTTATTAAAATAAAAGCGCAACCTTTCTTCAGGAAAAACTAACTCCTCAGTCTTAGGCTTCAAATCCACTATCATTCGATTAACCATTGACAACTCCGGAAAAACACCCCTTTCTACAGACAAACGATAATTCACCAATCCCGTCGAATCAAGATATAACTCATAATCATTCAAAGTCACAAGACGAAACTCGCCATCCACACCACGAGATCTCCTAATCAAAGACAACAATTCCTTTTTTCTTTCTGTATCAGATGGAATTTTCCCCCTCTCCTCAACTACAATCTTACCCAAAACCAACTCCTGCTTATAATCAACACCATTAATCTGAGCTTTCTTAATCTCCACTTTAGTTCTATCAAACACAACATCTCCAGAATTAGTCATATAAGTTAATAAAACCGCCCTCTCCAAAGAACCAGGCTGCCCCTTAAAAGACATACCATAAACACCATCACCAGACAACACTCTTATCATATCAAACTCAGGATCCCGTTCTAAACGAAAAACTCTTTGATTAAATCTTGAATCCAAAAAAGCCTTCTTCAATTCCCAATCTTTAATTATCATAACATCAGTCAAAGATTTTACCTCTAAAGTATTCACACTTAAATTTGAAGGAACCCTAATATAAACTGACTTATCAACATCTTCTACATATGATACAGAATTCTCCCACATAGGATCATAATTTCCAGGCACAAATATTACTCCAGATGTAACTACCCTTCCTTCTAAAAAGGACACCTCAACCTCCTCTCCAGCCAATAAAGTCACTTCCTTATCATTCCAAAAAATCACCTCACCAGATTGCAACTTCAAAGAATACTTAGGATATACTCTAAAAACAGAAGAAGTTAAAGACACTAATAGCTTTGTAGGCACCTGCTCAACAACAAACTGCCCCTCCTTATCAAGCAAATAATTTAGGAACTCCCTCTTTGTAACTCTTGTTGGAAACAATTGCTCAACTGTATTATACATCATCTGAGATACATTCATAATAACAAATACCATAAAATCCAACATCGCCTGCCCTAAAGCATTAGATTGATCAGAAAAATCTATTCCAAAATCCTCAATCAACCTCGCCCGCAACCTATCATATAACACACCTTGTGAATAATAATCTGGATCTTTTATACTCATTTTGTAACTCCCATCTCCACAGAACCACCTTTACTGTATTCAGGCACCCAAAAATTAACTTTTATTTTTAACTCATCATCCTCAAACACACTCAATACCTCAGTTACCTCTACCCGAGGCTCCCATCGCCTAACAGCAGATTTTATAACTTCAGATAATAAATATGCTTGATCTGGCCCTTCTTCTAAAAAGAAATTCAAACCTAAACCATAACCGGGCTTATTCACCCACTCATCCGGCTCAGAAAATAATAATCTCTTTAATGACTCAACAACAGATTCATATTCAGAGACAAACCGTTCCCCCACAGACGATAAATCAACATACTTCATAATAAACCCCCTAAATCAAACTCCATACTAAATTGACCTAAACTTCTCTCAAACTCATCCCAACCAATATCCTCTCCAATAAATACCAGAGGTATATCTACCTCTCTTACACCCTCACCAACATATAAAGTATACAACCCACTAACAAAACTAACATTTGATAGATCAATTTCTTGGTACATCATACCACTAGCTAATTTTTCACCATGAATCAAAGATAAATTTACAAAATTATTATTTGAATCTCCTATCTTTAAGAACGGCACACTACCCCGCTGTTTATTATTATAATAATAAACTCGTAAATAAGGTTCTCTCAACTCAAAAAACCTTGACAATGCAAACTTCTCCACCTGTAATCCTCTATCATAAACAGAAAATCCCATAATACTGTCACTCACCTTAAGAAAATACCTTCCATAATCAGGATACTCTTCAAAATACCCACACAATCTACAACTTTCTTCAGTATTCATATACTGAAGAACATCTGTAATCTCTAATGCATCCAATCCCTTCAAAAACAAATTATAAGACCAAACTCGCTCATCAACTATAAACATTTATCCTCCTCTAACTCATATATAACTATTTAAATGATAGTAGTCAAAGCCATCATTCCCTGACCACCAGCAGTAGAAAACGCAGGAAAAACCACTCCAGAAACAACTGTTGAATTCAACGAATTAACCAGAGCATTCGCTAAATCCATATAAATTGTATCAAAATCATTAGGATTTGTCAAACTTAACACACAAGGCACACATCCCACCAACGGAGGAAGAGGAGACAAAGTCAATTGCGGTAAATTAGGTTTTAATATCATAGTTTTCACCAAATTTATAAACAAACTAAACCAAGCCTGAATACCACCACCAACTGAACCCAACATTGCAGAAGGTGATAACCCCGGAATAGCCAAAGGCTCTATTACATAATTTCCACTCAAAGGGTCTACAACTGGAGGAGACCCTGGAATCATTCCTGAATAAACTCCAGCAAACTTCATATTATTTAAAATATAATCTTCTATAACTCCAACTAAAACTTCCTGCATTTCCAAAGCTATAACAGAACCTTCTGGATAATTACCACCATAAGATAAAGCCTTTTGATGCACAGTATTAACCATCAATGTTTTTAAATTACCACCAACAAGCATCAATGACCTGCACTAGAAATATTATGTGGAACACCAGTAAAAAGACAATTAGGTAAACTACAAAACCCTGGTGTAGTTGGAGTCACGCCTCGAAGAACTGTAGTACCATTCAATTTAATATTTGTTCCAGTCACTTCAATACCAGAAGAAGAAACATCTATAATAGACCCACCAACAACAATTTTCACTGAAGTTGACCCCTCAATACCAATAGAAACTCCTTTCACTACTATAGAATTAGAC
>Ga0079086_1017861_pt1 | contig 7493 bp, 2 predicted proteins | sample ADurb_Met_01_Slu_FD_74555 | JGI IMG/M metagenome (GOLD analysis project Ga0079086, IMG submission 74555) | Active sludge microbial communities from Illinois, USA, of municipal wastewater-treating anaerobic digesters - ADurb_Met_01_SludgeMetaT... | ecosystem: Engineered > Bioreactor > Anaerobic >...
CGAGAACTTGTTGGAGCCATCCGCAGCTCCCCATTACGCTCATCAGTGCGGCGACAGGTTCGGTCCTTCGCTTCCGCACCAATGATAGCCATGCAAATGCGTTCGATCCTGTCCATCTCTGAGCGCCTGAGAGGGGAACGCCATAAGGTGGTCAATAAAAAGGATGGCGGAAAGGGATTGAAAGGGAGGCCACAAGGCCCCTCTTAGCATAGGTCTTACTTCTTCCTTTTCTTCTTTCCCCGGTTCGTGTAGGTCAGGAAGACGACCACCAACAGGAGCACGACCATGATCGCCAGCACCATGTTGAGCGTGCCGTAGATGGTCCCTCCCTTGTGGAAGGTGGCGGTGAACGTCGTGCTGCCGTCCAGGAACCTCACGAACTCGCTGTTGGGGTCGAGGACTATCTCCACTGTGTGCTCCCCGTCCTTGAGGTCGCCGGCCGTCCAGTTGTAGGTCAGCGTCTTGGTCGAGTTCGCGGGTATGGTGAACGCCGTGGTGTTGATCACCGCCCCGTCGGCCTTGAACTGCACCGGGACGTCGGTCAGCGTGACGTTGCCCGAGTTGTGCACCTCGGCGGAGATGACCACCGGCTTGACCACCTTGATGGTGTACCTCTCCGTCTGGTCCACGGTCCCGTTGGTGAGGCCTATGCTCAGCACCAGGTCGCCGAGGACGGTGCCCGCGGTCACCTTGACGGTGAAGTTCTCCGCATCGGTCGTCCCCGTCGTAGGGGCTACCGTTCCCGAGCTCACTGAGGCGTTCCAGGTGTAGTTTCCGGCCGGCCGGTCGGTCGACACGTGAACGATGACGTCCCCGGTCCCGCTGGGCTGCAGGTATTGAACGCTCCCGTCGAAGCTGACGCTGTATCTGTCGGTCTCCGCTGCCATGGCCGACGGAGCGGCCAGGCAGGCCATCAGCAGCAGCGATGCCGCCGCTGCCAGGATCATCTCTTTCTTCGGCGTCCGAACACCCCCTTGTTGACCCTGAGGACCACGAACAGAACCAGCAGGAGCGCGACCAGGACCGCCAGGGCCCAGGTGCCTGCCGGGATCTGCGGGGTTCCCATGGTTATCCCCTCGCCGCTTACCTCCAGGCCGCCGTCGGTCACGTCCACTGAGGTCTTCTGGATGGATTGCTCCGCGGAGGCGGTGGCGTTGGTGGAGACCACGGCGACGCGGACGGACGCGCCCATGTCGGGCGAGTCGGAGGCCTTGGTCAGTATGACGTTGACCGTCTGGCCGCTGCCCGCGGAAACGGTCACCAGCCGGTAGTTGGTGTCGACCCCGGATATCCTCGCGGTCCAGCCGTCCATCGCCAGCTGATCGAGGTTGCTGACGGTGAAGTTGTAGGAGTCCTGGGCGTTGCCCTCGTTCTTGATCTGGAACGGATAGGTGATCGAGGTGCCGTCGACCGCCTGCGCCGAGCCCATGGACACCGACACCTTGTAGGTCGGGTTCACGTTGACGTCAAGGTTCACGCTGCCCTTGGCCGAAGTGTGGTTCAGGGAGGTCGCGGTGATCTTGACCGGCGAATGGATCACCTTGGCGTTCTCGGGGACGATGATGGTCACCTGCACGGTGCGGGAGCTTCCAGTTCCCCAGGGCAGGCTTATGTCGTTCTCGGAGAAGGTCACGTTCCAGGTCGAGTCCGAACTCAGCCGGTAGGTGTCGTCCACGTTGCCGCGGTTATATACCGTGACATCGTAGGTGACCGTCTGCCCGGCGTCCACGGTCTTCTTGGTACCTGAGTCCCAGACCAGTTCGACCGCGCCGCTCAGCTGCCTGACCAGGTCGATGTTCCTGGTGGTGGCCCCGCTGACGGTGATCTCGAAGCTGCTGGTGTGAGTTACGTTCACGCCCGCGACCTCCTCGTTGGTCCATGTGGCCGCGGCGTTGTAGGTGCCGGCCGGCAACAGTATGCTGTACGAGCCGCCCGCCCCACTGGTCGCCGTGGCCTGCGCGTTGTCGGAGAAGGTCACCGTCGCCCCGCTCACGCCCGCCCCGTTGTAGCTGATGACCCCGGAGACGGTGTTGCCGGGCTCGAAGGTCAGGTTCGCGGCGTTGGCCTGGTTGGGGTTGACGGTTATCACTCCGAGGTAAACGTTGGAGCCGGCAACGCCATAGGCGCTGTAGGTCCCTGGTGCCAGGGTGAACGAGTAGGAGCCAGCGTCGGAGCTTCCGGTGCTGTCCACCGCCGTGTCGGAGAGGGCCTTGAAGGTCCAGGTTACGCCGGATCCTGCCCCGCTCAGCGATCCGCTGATAGTGGCGGTGTCCAGCGTCCGGTTGAGCCCGATGTCCCTCTCAGTGGTACCGCTCACGGTCACGCTCTGCGTGCCGGAGTACACCACATATCTCGGCTTCTCGTCCACCGTGGCCTTGGTGTGGTAGTTCGCACCTATGCTGTACGTCCCATTGACCAGGTAGGTGGTGAACGAGCCTTTGCTGTTGGCGTTCATGGGAAGGCTCGCCGCGCCGGAGCCGATGGTCACGTTGGCCGGTATGCTCAGATCGCTGCCGTCGTACTGCAGCTGGCCGGTGAAGGCCGGGGCGTACTGGGGCGTGATGCTCATCGAGGCTCCGGCGGACAGGGCCTCGGAGCGCAGGTCCGCGAAGTGGGCGTTGTTCTCGGTCAGGCTCGTGTATATGGTGTAAGTTCCCGGCGCCAGATATTCGGTGATGGTCGGGGCCGCGTTGACCGTCATGTTCTGGGGCCCGATGAAGCGGACCGAGCCGGTCGCCGACGCGCCCATGCTCACGCTGAGGGTCACCTTCGCGCTCTCGGTGACCGCGATGGCCTGGGCCGCGGGGTCCCTGCCTACCTCGACCGTGAGGGGCTGGGAGGCCTTGTACCGAGACGAGTCGTCGCCGGAGGTGACGTTCTGGTCCACGATCATGGAGTAGGTCCCCGGGCTGAGGCTGACGCTGAACGCACCAGAGCCGCCGGTGACCGCCGAGGTCGACCGAGCGCCGCCGCCGTTGGCCGTGAAGCTCACGGTCACCCCGCCGACCCCGGAGCCTCCCGAGGTCAAGGTGCCGGTGACGGTGCGGTTGTCGGCGACCATGGGAATGTTCTCCTTGGCCGCGGCGTTCAGCGGGTCGTAGGTCTTCTCCCAGGTCTGGTATCCGCTCAGCGAGGCGGTCAGCTGGTAGCTGCCCTTGGGCAGGGTGATGTTGTATCCGCCGGAGGAGGCGGACACGAAGGACACCGTCTGCGCGGCGGCCGTGGTCGACCGCACGCTGAGCACGACGTTGGGTATGCCCTCGCTGCTGTCCATCTCCCCGTTGCCGTTGGTATCGTACCACGTCCTCCCGGAGATGTACACCGAATCCGTCAGAGCGATGTCCTGGGACGTCGCGCCGGAGACCGATGCGGTGCTCCAATATGCCTTGCTCGGACCGGAGGCGTATACGAAGTAGTCCCCGTTCGGCAGGACCAGGCGGTACGCTCCTTCCGAGTTCGTGGTCGCGGTGACGAAGGTCGCGTCAGAGGTCCTGGTGTACACGACCTTGGCGGAGCCTGCCGCGGTGCTGCCGTCCTTGACCGTGCCGGTGACCACGGAGCCCGCCGACATCGACAGGTCCACGGTCGCGGTGTTGCTGTTCGCGTTCAGAGGGGACATGGCCACCTGGTCCACGCCGCCTACGCTGACGATCGCGTACGCGGTGTAGACGCCCTGGGGCAAGGTGATGCGATAGTTGCCCGAGGCGTCGGTGGTGGTGAACTGCTCCCTGGACGCGGATATGAACCCGACCGCGACATTGGCCTGAGGCGATCCTCCCAGGGTCACCGTGCCGGTGACCTGGGTGGCCGAGCGCACCCTGAGCTCCACGCTCTTGCTGCTCCCGGCGCTGACGCTCACCTTCACCGAGCCGGCGCTGATGTTATAGTCCGTCGTGTCAACGGTGTAGTTGCCAGGCAGCAGGCGGTCGAAGGTGAACGTGCCGCCCGAGCCGCTGGTGGCGTTGGTGACGTTGCCGTTCTTGTCGTCGGTGATGCTGACCCCGATGCCCTCGGCCGCTCCTCCGCTGACGAAGGAAAGGGTGCCGGAGACCGTCGCGGGCTTTACGGCCAGGTTCCGGTTCATGGCCTGGCCGGCCACGGTGGTCACGGTGGTCCGCCCGAACTCGTGGCCCTTGTAGGTGGCGTAGAGAACGTTGGACTCGCCGCCCACCGCTGTCATGCTGTAGGAGCCGTTGGCATCGGTGGTGGCCGTGGCCTTGAACCCGGTGTCGTTGTTGATCATGGTGACCTCGGCCCCGGAGATGTACTCATCGCCGGTGCCGAAGCGGCCGTCCCCGTTCATGTCCCAGAACACCGAACCGGAGATTACGGAAGCGGGCAGGACGACGTCGCCGTTCGCGCTGAAGGCCTCTTTGCCCATGGCCTGAGCGTAGGAGACCGTGAAGTTCAGGCGGTCCAGCTCGGCGCCCACCAGGGTATCGCCCTTCGGGTCCCCGGCGGAGAACACCACGCTGACGTCGCCGAACGGCAGGAGGACGCTGTACGACCCGTCGGCCGAGGTCCTCACATTATCATGGGGGATGCCATACTCATCGACCACCGTCACCTGGATCCTTGCCAGCGGGGCGCCGTCGTTCGATGTGGCGGTCCCGCTCAGAGGCGCTCCGTCATAATACTGCAGGAATGTCACTCCGGACTGCAGGCTGGCGGCGGACATGTCCACCGTGCCGTTCATCTTGCCGGCGTCGATCTGCTGCTTGAGGTACAGCGCCTCGTCGAAGGAGATGGCCTTCCACTCGCGGGAGTGGTTGGCGACATCGGCCGAGCCGTACGGGTTGAAGTACGCGGTCCGGTACACCTGGCGGAAGTGCGTCAGGTTGTAGCCGGGCATGGCGTCGTATTTGGTCATCGAGCCGGAGATGCCGGGGATGCCCTGGCTGGTGGCGTCCACGTCACTGGGGCTCAGGCCCATGAACGAACGGTACAGCATGGTCTTATAGAACAGGTCGGTGTAGTAGATCTGGTAGCCGAGCACTCTGTCCATAGAGCCCACGTCCTTGACGTCGACCACGGAATAGTCGCTCAGCACCGCCTTGATCGAATAATAGTCGGTAGGGGCGTTGGTCGCGCGGTCGATGACCCGGTCGTTCAGCTTGGCCGGGGCGTAGAAGATGTTGCTGCTGGTGGCGCTGAAGGGGAACAAGCGGCTGTCGACAGCGACGTAGCCGATATCGTGGCCGGTTACCTCCCTCAGGTCCTGGTACAGGCTGACCATTTTGCTCATGCCGGCCTTGCTTATCTCCACCCTGGCCGCGGCGTACTTGGCGTTGCCGGGGCTCAGGTCGTCGGTGAAGTTGCCGTAGACCTCGGGGTTGTCCTTCACCTTCTGGACGTAGTTCGCGGGGTTCTGCATGATGTCCTTGACCGCGTCGGCGTCCACGCCATTCGCCCGCAGGGCGTTCATCACCGAGCCGTTGAAGTCCGTGCCCTCGAGCAGCCTGACGATGAGTAGGGACACGGCGTCGCTCTCGTTCTCGGACATGAGGAACGAGCCGGCGAACTCGTAGCCGTCCTGGAAGTTGTCGGCGACCGTGGGATGGCGGCCCTGCTGGACCGCCTCGAAGCCGTAGTCCCACCATGACAGGTAGGCCGGCCGGTCCTGGATCGGTTCCTCAGTGTCCTGGGTGGCGAACCATGACCAAGCCGCCGGATAGTAGGCGGTGGGCAGGGGAAGCGAGTAGCTGAACGCCCCCAGGTACCAGTAGGTGCCGTTCTGGACATCGTAGCCGGAGGGGTGTATGAAGTCCGGCAGAGCATGATAGATCTCCCGGTCATACTCCTTCTTGGTCTCCGAGGGGATGCCGGCGTCAACCGAGGTCCAGGCGTTGGGCAGAATGATCAGGAAGGCGAGGAACAGCGCCACGGCGACGTGGCGGACCTTGACCGCCTTCTTGAGAGTGGTCCAGGGGTTGGACCGGAACCCGCTGAGGGCCCGGGGGACCTCCTCGAACTTGATCAGCCCAATGATCAGCGCCAATATCCATCCGGCGGACATGGCGAAGGCCGGGGAGGCGTTGAACATGAACCTGCTGGCCGAGGCCGCCATGTAAATGCTCACGGCCATCCACACCACCACGAACACAAGGTATGGGGAGGGGTTCTTGGGTATCTTGACCGCTGCCCACACGATCCCGATCAGCGCCAGCCAGAAGGTCACGGCCCCGAATGACAGGACCAGGTACGAGAACGTCGGCGCCTGCGCCTCCGAGATGGTGGAGTACAGCTTGCTCTTGACCAGGTAGCCCTGGCCGGTGATGATCGCCTCGAATATGTTGGGGGCGATGAAGAATATCGCCACCAGCCCTATGGCGATGATGCCCGCCACTGCCGGTATTGCCAGCGTCCATGGGTAGTCGCGGGAGACCATTAACAGGCCGCCAACCAGCATCGAGCCGAGGAACAGATAGAACGGCACGTCGAACCACTGGCCCCAGTAGTTCATTTGCCAGTAGAGCGGGGCCATCACTGCGAAGGCGGTTATCAGCATGACGAACACTATGAAGAACTCGCCCATGGAGTCGACGTTCCGAAAGCGGTTGATGAGGACCTGCACAAGGAAGTAGACCAGGACGATGATCAGCAGGTAGGTGTAGCCGGTCCAGACCATGGCCACGGCGGCTATGCATGTCCCGCCCAACATCGCATAGATGAGCGACCGCTTGTTCGTGCTGAAGTAGCTCTCCAAACCAGACCGTATGGTCCTGCGGTCCCTCCAATCGGCGACCCATTTCGTACCCTTCATCGTGGCCAGGGCGCGGAACAGGAAGTACAGCGCGAACACCACGAAGAACAGGATCATGGCATCATGGTCGGCGTCGGCAAGCACGCTGCGGGTGATGTTACCAGGCATCAGCGCGAACAGCAGCGACGCCAGAAGACCGGCCCGATTGCCGAACGCGGCACGGGTGAGCATGTACAGCGGGATGATGGTAAGCGCGCTCCAGAACGGGGTGGACAGCACCAGGGTGTATCCGGTGGCGTCGCTGAGCGAGGCCCCGGATATGCCTGAGATGAACATGCTGGTCACCGCCACCGACCAATCGTACAGGGGGGGCCTCATGTTCCTTATGCCCATGGGGTAGTTCAGAAGGGGGTCCTGGACCAGATGTTGGCCGTTATCCTCAACGTACTCGATCACGCGCATGTGATAGTATGAGTCAGAACCACCGGCGACCAGGAAACCGTTGTCCACCGAGGTGGAGAAGCCATAGTACGATCGCACGAAAAGCGCGATGAATATGACCACCACCAGGATGAGGATGGTGCCCCAGTTCTTACCCAGCCAAGTGTCCTTGAACCGGGACTGGATGCCCTCCTTGGTCGGCTTCCGTTCCTTCTGGGACCGGCCGTCAGGCCTCCCTGCTTTCGCTTCCATCGTTAGAATCTCCTAGGCGGAATCTGTCTGTGATTACCGGTCCGGTATAAAAAGTCTGCCTCCTTGCCTGAAGATGCTGGCACAACCGCAGACGTCC
>Ga0079086_1022095_pt1 | contig 6857 bp, 5 predicted proteins | sample ADurb_Met_01_Slu_FD_74555 | JGI IMG/M metagenome (GOLD analysis project Ga0079086, IMG submission 74555) | Active sludge microbial communities from Illinois, USA, of municipal wastewater-treating anaerobic digesters - ADurb_Met_01_SludgeMetaT... | ecosystem: Engineered > Bioreactor > Anaerobic >...
TTTTTTACGAAAAATTCATGATACGTAAAGAAAGCCACAATTGCACGGCAATCTCGTGTGTAAGACTCCTCCGTGAGGTTGCAGACGACTTAATGCAAGCTATGGATTACGATAAAAACTTCAGTCCATGTATTGCAACCGCATATCCTTAGTTGATTGAATAGACAAAAACTCCAGTGCAGTAAAGAACGTTTTTTCAGGCTTATATCCTGATAGTACAACTATTACAATGGCTTCACTGTGAGTAGCCAAGTAAATAGTAAAGAAAACACATGGATCACATTTAACAAATATATAATTCTTTTTTTGATTCAGGTATAGAGTGCAATAAAAACGTTCGTTTTGCCTATGAGTTGTTGTGGCATAAATTGCCATAATCACTCTGTAAAACAAGTTGGTAATAGTGTTTACAAAAAACTTATCCTGGCAATACCCGTTGAATTTGCCCCAAATTTTAAACTCTACCTGCTGCTTTAACGGTTATTATCCTCTTTTTTGAGAATGTCCATGGCATATAACAGGGTGGTGTCAATCCTTTTGATGATAGGGTAGTACCCCTCATTATCAATAAGGTTTCTGGCAATGGCTGCTCTTAACTGTGTTTCGATTAGCTCTTTAGATTTTTCAATTTGCGTTTTCTCGGGTTCGACGCCGCGCTTTTTCGAAAATTCAATAAAGCGATTGAGCAGATTAACCTTGTCCAGATATTTTTCTATGGCAACGTAGTCGTGTAGGCCGGACATCTCTTTTCTGTATGTGTCGGCGAAATCAAAGGCAAAGCGATAGATTAAACCTCTGTTGGCCACCATGTTAAAATAAGGGGTGATCCCGGAGGTATCCAGGGGAACGAAATAGTCGGGCATAATACCCCCGCCCCCGTACACAGTGCGCCCGCCGGGCGTGGTGTATTTCAGAGAATCGGAGAAATGAATGCTATCCTGTACCTGGAATTCGCCGTGTAAATATCTGTTGCTTATATCGTAGTAGTATTCATCGTCCCCCGGAGCATAGGGCTTTTGGATACTCCTGCCTGTGGGAGTATAGTATCTTGCTATGGTTAGCCTTAGTGCCGAACCGTCGGAGAAAAGAATTTGCTCCTGAACCAATCCCTTACCAAACGATCTTCTGCCAATTACGAGACCCCTGTCGTTGTCCTGGATGGCACCGGCCAAAATTTCGCTTGCCGAGGCGGCAAATTCGTCGATAAGAATTGCAACCTGAGTATTTGTGCATTGCCCCTTCGAATCGGAGTAGATGTTATGGCGTGGGCGGGCTTTCCCCTGGGTATAGACGATTAACTTCCCTTCGGGAAGAAATTCATTGGCTATGTTGGTGGCGGCATCAAGATATCCGCCATTGTTTCCTCGCAAATCAACGATTAGCTTAGTCATGCCTTGCTTTTGGAGTTTGCTAACCGCATCGATAAATTCTTTATAGGTTGTGCGGGCAAACCGCGAAATTTTAATGTACCCCATTTCGTCATCGAGCATTAAGCTGATATCAATGCTGTAAATGGGTATTTTATCCCTCACAATCTCAAATACCATGATTTCATCAACGCCTTTTCGGACAATGCCCACTTTCACCCTCGTTAAATTTGGGCCTTTCAGCAACTTAACCACTTCATCCTGAGGGAAACCAATACCTGCTACGTTTTGGCCATCAATGGTTACAATCCTGTCGCCAGCCAAAAGACCAATTTTCTCCGAGGGACCTCCCTGTACCGTGCTTACCACCACAATGGTATCGTTAGGCATATTGAAAGTTATGCCAATGCCATCGAAACCCCCGTCGAGAGGCTCGTTTACAGCTTTCAACTCCGAGGCAGGGATATATACCGAGTGGGGGTCGAGGTTCTTCAGCAGTACGGGGATAGTATTCTCAACCAAAGTGCTTACCGATACGGTATCTACATATTGGTCTTCGATGTACTTTAGTACGTTGGTGAGCTTATCTGCGCGTGGGTAAACCGTCAGGCTTGGTCTTCCGGGAGCCTGTTGAAGTTTAATGCCAATTACTATGCCTGCTATCAGTACAAGCGCCAACCCCAGTGGATAAATGATATCCTTTGGTTTATTGATGTATTTCATCAAAATCAGTGTTTTATCGGGTCGATCTATTGATTCGTATCAACCGATCCGGTTACTATAATTTAATTATTTCAATTTTTGCCCTTTTCAGCAAATCGATGCCTTCGGCAATGCGGTAATCGTCGTTGTAAACAACTCTTGTGATACCCGCTTGGATAATGAGTTTGGCACACTCCAGACAAGGGGAAGAGGTTACGTACAGGGTTGCCCCTTCGCTGCTGTTGTTCGATTTGGCTACCTTGGTTATGGCATTGGCTTCAGCATGCAAAACGTAGGGTTTGGTTTTACCCGACTCATCTTCACAGACGTTTTCAAAACCACTGGGCGTGCCGTTGTAACCATCGGAAATAATCATTTTGTCCTTAACGATAAGCGCACCAACCTGCCTGCGTTTACAGTAAGAATTTTGTGCCCATATTTGGGCCATTTCGAGGTAGCGACGATCGAAATCGGGCTGCTTATCTCCATATGGATATTTCTTCGATTCTTTCATATTGCGCTGTAACTGTACCGATAAAAATAGTTCTCTAAGGGTCAAAGGTATAAACTTTGCAGTGGTTTTAAACCGATTAAAATAAAAAAACCTCGAGTAATCGAGGTTTTTTGTACCCGGGGCCGGGGTCGAACCGGCACAGTATTGCTACCACTGGTGTTTGAGACCAGCGCGTCTACCAATTCCGCCACCCGGGCAATCACGTTAAGAACGTATCGGGCTGCGAAGATAAAAGGTTTTTTTGTTTTGCACAAGAAAAATTAAAGCATTTGTTAGTTGATCTCATCGGGCTTTTAAAAGGCTACAGATAATACAGAATTAAATATTAATTAACCAACTACGAATGTGTTCCAAGCCATTCTATTCAATCACGAACTAGTTTAAGCATGATACTAATTAAGAATTTGCAAGCACTTTAGTCTATCTTAAAATTTAACTTGATTTTTGGCTTAAAAAGGCATTAAAATTACGGAAGAGTCTGCCGGCCTCACGGCTCGATTAATTCCCGAAATTAAGAGAAATGTCTCTCTTGCTCAGGAAATAACATCAGCAAGTATTGAACAGAGTTCTGGTTCAGATCAAATTAGCTATGCCATTCAGCAGTTGAATTCGGTTACCCAGCAAAATGCCTCGGCAAGCGAGCAGCTGGTTGAATATTCACAGAAACTGAAGGAGCAATCGGAAAAATTGGAGATGATTATACAGTTTTTCAAAACCAGCTAACAACACATCATCCTTAAATGGCAGATTTACTAAATGAGAGGCAGAAATTGGGGATTATATTACATTGCCAATTACCCTTGGGCTAACGGTTTTTCGTACAATCTCACAGATCCCTTCGAGATCCATTCCGCACTCGCGATATAGTTCGGCCTGAGTGCCATGTTCAATAAACCTATCGGGAATTCCCAGACGGATAACCCTGGTTGTAAAACCATTATCGTTCAGCCATTCAAGCACAGCCGACCCAAATCCTCCCTGAATGGAGCCATCTTCAAGCGTGACAATAGTTTTAAATTTTTTGCCGATTCTTGCAAGCGTTTTCCCATCCAAAGGCTTTACAAAGCGCATGTCGTAATGTGCAACACTGATTCCCTCTTCACCCAGCTTATCAGCAGCCTTTGATGCTGTAATCCCCAAAGGTCCAAGAGAAAGAATGGCAAGATCATCACCTTGCCGAAGCATACGTGCCTGCCCCACGGTTATTGCGGTGAAAGGTTTTCTCCAGTTAATCATTGAGCCATTGCCGCGAGGGTAGCGAATACTCCATGTGCCCATGCCCGGCAACTGAGCGGTGAACATCATGTTGCGCAATTCCTCTTCGTTCATGGGCGAACAAATGGTAAGGTTGGGAATAGCCCGCATGTAGGAAATGTCGAATGCGCCATGATGGGTTGCACCATCATCTCCAACAAGTCCGGCGCGATCGAGGCAGAAAACAACAGGTAGGTTTTGTAGGGCTACGTCATGGATTACCTGATCGTAGGCACGCTGCATGAAAGAGGAGTAGATGTTACAGAAAGGAATCATGCCTTCGGCAGCAAGACCTGCCGAAAAGGTAACTGCGTGTTGTTCGGCAATTCCCACGTCGAATGCGCGCTCTGGCATTTTTTCCATCATAATGCAGAGAGAGCAGCCCGTGGGCATGGCCGGTGTAATGCCAACTATTTTTGGGTTTTTCTCAGCCAACTCAACCAGAGTATGCCCAAAAACATCCTGAAAACGGGGAGCAGCCGACTCTTCGGTTGAAATGGAAATCCGCTCTCCGGTTACTTTATCGAATATCCCGGGGGCATGCCAAAGCGTTTGGTTTTTTTCAGCCGGAGTAAACCCTTTCCCTTTAACCGTAATGCAGTGAAGCAATTTGGGTCCGGGGATATTTTTCAAATCGTTAAGGATACGGGTAAGGTAAACCACATCGTGCCCGTCAACCGGGCCAAAATATCGAAATCCCAACGATTCGAACAGATTGCTTTGTTTGAAGATGGTGGACTTAATGGCATTTTCCAACTTTTGAACCAACGATCGGGCCCCGGGACCTATGCCATCCAACTTTCCCAATAGATCCCAAACATCCTTCTTCAGCTTGTTATATGTCTTTGAGGTGGTTATGTCTAAAAGATATTCTTTCAGCGCCCCCACGTTGGGATCGATGGCAATGTTATTGTCATTGAGTATAACCAAAAGGTTGGTTTGCTTCGAGCCCCCATTGTTGAGTCCCTCAAATGCCAGGCCGCTGGTCATCGAGCCATCGCCAATTACCGCTATGGTTTGCCTTTCTTCACCTTTCAGATCCGATGCCATGGCCATTCCAAGTGCAGCCGAAATGGAAGTCGAGCTGTGCCCTGTGCCAAAAGAATCGTATTCGCTTTCGCTCCGCTTGGGAAAACCGCTGATACCCTTATATTTCCTGTTGGTGTGAAAGACTCCCCGTCTTCCGGTAAGTATCTTATGCCCATAGGCTTGATGCCCGACATCCCAAATTATCCTGTCGTTTGGGGTGTTAAAAACGTAATGCAGGGCAATGGTAAGCTCCACAACACCGAGGCTGGCTCCAAAATGGCCCGGATTGCTGGAAACGACGTCAATAATGAATTGCCTTAACTCCCTGCTTAATTGCACAAGGTCGTCTGTCCCAAGTTTTTTCAGATCTTCGGGAGAGTTAATTTGATTCAAAATAGAGCCTTCAAAATCCATGATTTAATCTTATCCGGCAAAGTTACAATAAAAAACACAATTAATGATAATTGCTGCAGTACGCGCTTCGTCTGATACTAAGTCAATTATTTATGAGGTTAACGAACTTAAAAGCCAATTGTTTTGTTGAGTTTATCTTTTAAATATTGAGATGAACAACAAGTATAATTATTTATATCTTTGTCAGCAACATGACACCTACACAGCACGAACCATGATAAACAGAACATTTTACCTGGGCATTGTAATCATAGCGGTTTTCCTTTTCGATTCATGCGTACCGGTTAAGGAGTTTCAAACCTTACAGGATAATAATACAAAGTGCGAAGAGGAAAGGGAGAAGTTTTCCATTGAGAACGAGTCGCTTGGAGTTAAAACTCGGGAATTGGAGGCCAAACTTAAGGTACTTACCGATGAGGTTGAGCGGCTTGTTGCCGACAGCGCGAAACGGTCGGTTGAACTCAACAGGCTAAAGGACGAGAATGAGAAGCTGACATCGAGGTATGGACAGTTGGAGGATTTACAAAAAAGCTTCATGTCCGGCAGTCAGCAGGAAACGCGTAAAGTTTTAGCCCAACTTCAAAAAACTCAGGAAGAGCTGCAGGTCAAAGAGGATGCCCTTAAGGAGTCTGAGCGCAGGCTGAACCTCAGGAGGAAGAATCTTGAGGAACTTCAAACTTACCTTGACCAGCTGAAAAAGGATTTGGACGATCGCAATGCCCGTTTGGTGGAATTAGAGCAAATACTTGCCCGCAAAGATTCTGCGGTGATGGCACTCAGGCGAAAGGTTTCGGATGCCCTGTTCGGTTTTGAGGGCAAGGGGCTGAGCGTAAAGTTGCAGAATGGCAAGGTTTACGTTTCGCTTGACGAACGGCTGATGTTTAAATCGGGAAGCCACGTTGTGGATGCCAACGGTGTGGCAGCCATGAAGCAACTTATCCCTGTGCTGGAGCAAAACCCCGATATCAATATTATGGTGGAAGGGCATACCGATGATGTGCGTTTCCCTGAGCGCGGAGAGCTGCTTGATAACTGGGATTTAAGCGTTAAAAGGGCAACCTCTATCGTGCGAATACTGTTGGATGGCACAAAAATATCGCCCGTTCGGATAACGGCGGCAGGCCGTAGCCAATTCCTTCCGGTTGACCCTGCAAAAACGCCTGAAGCCCGTCAGAAGAACAGACGCACTGAAATAATACTCACACCCAAATTGGATGAGCTGTTTGAAATTTTAGAGTCAAACTAAGAGCAGCCTTATTAGGATAATCAACCTGACTTGGGGGTGAAAGAGTTTTTCCTTTACCTGTCGCACCTGACTTTCAGCAGGGTATTAAACCTGCTCCTGTGTGGAGTTGGTTACCTGTTTTCGCAAATCCTGCGCTACCCCGTTGTTCTTGGCAAACCCTGGAGTGTTTCCATTGAACCTACAACCCGCTGTAATTTTCAGTGCCCCGAATGTCCAACGGGAATAGGAGAACTTGGCAGGCGGGCAGGCGATATGGCTTTGGATCGTTTTATCGATATCATTAATGAGATTGAGCATACGACTTTAACCGTTCTGTTGCATTTTCAAGGCG